>Ga0136643_10002079_pt1 | contig 25478 bp, 24 predicted proteins | sample TergutLab28metaG_FD_96883 | JGI IMG/M metagenome (GOLD analysis project Ga0136643, IMG submission 96883) | Labiotermes labralis P1 segment gut microbial communities from Petit-Saut dam, French Guiana - Lab288 P1 (version 3) (version 3) | ecosystem: Host-associated > Arthropoda: Insects >... | reverse complement strand
GGCGCTGGCCGGAAGTGGAGTTTCTGCTTGCGGTTAACGCACGTTTTTGCGCCGCGTCAACATCGCCCAAGTACCGGCGGGCGGCATTTCCTACAAAACCGTTTGGCATTAGTCTGCACCCCTTTCTGCTGTTCTTCTTGAAATTGTGGCATTATATGCTCTTTTCAGAATCTGTTCTTCTTTCTCCATTTCCCTTGCAGAATTTTCTATAAACGTAAGCAACAGCTGCAATGTTTCTACTGTAACTTGCGCTTTGCCTTGGTTTGCAAGTATTACCTCTGCAAATTCGGCGTTTGTTTTGCTGTCCATACGCCCAAGAGTGGATTGTATTTGACGGTATTCTGCGTTCATGTCACGTAGCTCTGTATTTAAACGGGTGCGTAATTCGCGGGCTTTGGCATACACCGCGTCATAGTTGATAAATATTTGATTAGACATTTGTTAACCTCCTGTCATTTCTTGGTAGTATTATGAATTATGCGTCGAATATTGTCAATGTAATCACACTTCTTGCCCCATATATGGCATCTTAACTTGATAATAATCCCCGCGTCTGTACCAAAAACCGATATCAGGCGCAGCTTTATAGCCACGCGGCGGCGGAATTTGTATTAAGTTTTGCTCTCCTGGGTGGCCAAGCACCATTCCTGTTGTGAAGTCTTTTAAAACCCTAGTAATATTATCAAACCCGCGCATTTTTAGGGGCTGTGTTGTAGTTATAAATGTTATGCCTATGTCTATTGCTGCTGTGACTAAGTTTTCCATATCGATTGCTCTATCTTTACATAATGCCACAAAATTATCGGCATCGTCTATCAGCACCAACACCGGCGGCTGGCTTGCAAGGTATTCGCGTATGCGCATTTTGGATGCATCCAATTCTGTCTGTCTGCGCTGTACTTCGCCCAGTAGGTTTTGATAAAAATTATCTAACTGGTCAGCGGTTTCCATATAGGTGATTTGTGGCCAGGTTTCCAGTGCGTTTAAGTCCCCCGTTACAGAATCTGCAACAAACAATGTCATACCCTTTAATTGGCTGGCTATTAGCTTTAGCACATTTGTTTTGCCTGTGGACGGGCCGCCAACAATAAGCTGGCAGGCTATGCTTAAATCTAAATATGCAGGTTCGGTAGTTTCGATATTAAAGCCTACGGTAATCTGCCGCTGCATTGCGTTAATGTATGGGGCTAAATCTTCATAGGTGACAGTATCTGGTACAACCCGCACCCCTTCTGCTTTAGAAGCCGTATTCTGTTCCGCTATTCCTGACACAATGTCGCCTATGTGTTTAGTGTAGTCTATGTCGTTTTCAAAAGGTGCGGGCAAGTAGCACTGTGCTATATGGGCTTCTTTCATTTTAATTATGGCACGGCCGCGTATTTCTGGCAGTTTATATGCGCACCTGCCAGCCACCGCGGCTATGTCGGAATCGTCAAACATAAACTGGGCAATTTTGTTTTTGAAGTTGTTTAGTACAGAATATCGTATCGCATTGGAACGGGACGCGGTTGCTACCGTGTAGATACCCACCCCTGTACCGTCGCGCGTCAGCTTTACTAAAAATTCTTCCAGATCGTCGCCAATTTCCCGTATAACATCGTAGTTATCGATATACAGCAGAATAGCCGGCAGCTTTTCTTTAGCAACTTCGTTGTACATTCTAAAGTTTACCGCGCTTACGGAAGCGAATAGCGATTTGCGTGTTTTTAGTTCCCCGGTCAGCAGCTTAACAAGCTTGTCCAATTTCTCTTTGTCGTCAAATGTCAGGTAATCTGCTGTATGCGGCAGCCCTTTTAGCTGTGCAAGTGCAGAGTTGCCATAGTCCATAATAAAATAATTTAATAGCTTAGGAGAGTTGCTTGAAGCCAGTGTTAAAGCCACATTCATTAGCATGGTAGATTTGCCAAAACCAGACGAACTAAAAACAGCCAAGTTGCCATCCTCTACAAAGTTATGCACATATTCTATTTGTGTTTGTTCTTCTGGGATATCTGCCATGCCAAGCGGGACTGCCAGGTTGTGGGTGGTTATGCCGCCAACGTCTACACCAGTAGAAATATGCGTTGTTACCAGTTTATCCGGCAGCGGCGGCAGCCACGGCTTTTCTACAACGGCAGTTTCTAGTTCTTCATATAGGCTATGAATATGGCTGACTAACACGTCAAGCTGGGTTAGTTTAGATTCTTCCTGCGCATCAACCTCGCTAAGGTCGTCGTTTAGCAATTGGCCTTGTCCAAGTGGGTTAAGCAAGTACACACGGCTGTCAAAGCCTTTTTTAACCACGTCTGCGCTAAAGGACGCGCCGCTCCATGCAGATTGGAACAATTCGTATATTTCGTTGTTGCCAACCTGCAAATATGCCCGGCCTGGCTGGGTTATTCTTGCGGCATCCGGCGTTTTTATCATCTCGTTACTGTCGGATTCATCTGCTACTTTTAACGCCAGCTTAAATTTTGAGTTGCTCCAAATTTGGTCGTCCACAACGCCGGATGGCTTTTGGGTTGCCAAAATAAGATGAACGCCCAAGCTTCGCCCTATACGCGCGGCACTTACAAGTTCGGTCATAAAATCCGGCTGTTCTTTTTTAAGTTCCGCAAATTCGTCGGATATGATAAAAAGGTGCGGCATTGGCTCGGTAACTTCGTTTGCTTTAAACAATTTTGTGTATTGGTTAATGTGATTTACTCCACAATCCCCAAAAATACGTTGACGGCGGCCCAATTCGCTTTTGATAGAAGCCAAAGCCCTCATGCTTTCGCTGCCGTCCAGGTTTGTTATGGTGCCCAGCAAATGCGGAAGGTTGGCAAAAAGGTTGGCCATACCGCCGCCCTTATAGTCGATAAGCAAAAAGCCTACTTCGTGAGGGTGGAAGTTTACCGCAAGGGACAGGATATAGGACTGCACAATTTCCGATTTGCCAGAGCCTGTAGTACCCGCAACCAACCCATGCGGGCCATGTGCTTTTTCGTGCAGGTTAAGAGACACGACATCATCTTTACCACGCAGGCCCAGCGGTACAGAAAGGGATTTATGACAGGCGTTCTTTTCCCACAACTCTAAAACAGGTATTTCTTCTGGGTGTTTTACATTATAAAGTTCAAAAAAGGTCACGCTTTCTGGTATTTGCGTAGATACACCCTGGCTATGGCGGATAGGGGCAAGCATCCGGGCTATTGTTTCAAAATTTATTGTATCTGTGGCCGGCAAAGTGACCCTGCGGTTAAGCAGGACGCCGTCATCCATCAGAAGTGTGCCTTTGTCGCCGCCGTCCAGTACAAATACCGTGCGGATATTTTCTGGCAAATTGGCTTGTATATGAGTTGTGTATATGATGCTAAACCCTAAGTCTGTATGGGGTGTTTGCAGGTATTCCATTATACTGTGGTTTATGATTAGTTTTGGGTTGTCTACAATGAATACATAGTGGGGCAGGAAGCGGCTGTCCTTTTTTTCTTCGTCCTGTTTTTGTTTACGCATTTTAAGCATTTGCGAGATATTGCCAAGCACCTGGTCGCGTTGGTTTTCTGCCGCTACAAGCCCTGTTATGTTTATGGTTTTTACTTTGCAGTGGGGCAGCCATCTTGCCCATTCAAATTTTGACCAATCCTCTTCTTCTACCAAAAGCACGATTTCTATGTCCAGATAGCTTTGGAAAAAGCATATTTGGGTCAAAATAGATGCAATCTGCCTGTGTATATAAGCCTTTTCGCCAACTAAGCCCAAATGCGCCTGCTTTAAATCTATAACGGTAGGCATGTCTTCTACATTTTGATACGAGCTGCCTATACCGCGCATTTCTATTACAAGCGGGTCTTTTGCGGTTTCGCCGGTGTCGGCAGGGTATTTTAACTTGTAGCTGGTGTCAACTGTTGAATAGCCCAGTGACAAGGTTAAAAAGTCGCTGTCGTTGGTGGTTCTCTCGTATAAACGGCTTGAATACGACAAAATCTCCCTCTCTATTTCCTTAGGGGATAGATTGTGATACAGCAAAGACTCTTTTTGCGCCTCGTGCAGCTCGTGGATTTTTTTGCGCTGAGCCAAGAGGTAATTGTCATAATTATCAATGCGCTCTTGCTCCTTAACTTTTTTGTCTTTTGAATCGCTTATAAACCGTGTTACGGAAAATACTAAGCTTACCATCATCATAGCCGCGCTTACAAAAACGAATGGGCCGCGCCCAAGCATTATCCCCATACCTACCGTTACCATCATCATGGTTAGCGGGGGTAGGGCGATTCGTGCAAGTTCGCCCTTTTTTGTTTCCTGCTTATCTTTTGGCGCTGTAATTTCTACTTGCTCGGTAGGTTCGCGTTTGATAATACGCGGCGAACGTTTGTATATTGGAAACTCGTCATACATTTCTGGCGTATGGGTAGATAAGTTTAGGCATGCAGTGTAATTTTCCCCAATGCATGAAATGTAGCCATTGTGTACGACAATATTAGTAATGCCTGCCCATATGCTGTCGCCAATAGATATATCATGTTTGCCAGCATCTATTTTTTTGCCGTTTAAGTAAACATTGCTATCGTCCAACACTTCCAGCGTTTGCGGATATATGGCAAATGTAGCTGGCGTGTCTTCCAGCGTAATATGACTGTTTGGTAAATTGCCTACACGCACAGGGTTTAGCCCAACAATAGAAAAATGGCTTGCCATACTGTCTATAAATACAGATTTTTTAGCCGACGGTAAATCCGACAGCGGTGTATCCGGGGAATATTCGCGACATTTTGTATCGTCAAAAAGAAGTATAGATTTCATCTGCCATCCCTCTCTGCTTCATCACGGGCACGGTTTAGCCTGTCGATATGGTTTTGTAAGTATGAAATTAGTGCCAATCTTTCTTCGCCCGGGATGGACATATCATTTCTTACATATACGTCTTGCTTTATATAGGCGAACAATAGCAGTTCGTCGTCCCCTAGGCGTTGGGCAATATCTACGGCTTCCGCAAAATGCAGCCGCCCAAGCAGGATCCAATAGTCGAACAAAATAGGGTCTGTCATCCTAGCTAGCCCTATAAGGATGTTGTGTATTTGAGTATGCGTTAATGCCTCTGTTGATACATATGACCTTGCAAGGAAGTATTTTGTTTCGTCAGACAACCTGTTTATGCTGTAGTTGCGTAATTCGCGCTGTACGGTAAGGTGGTCGCCATGGATATAGGCGACGCTTGCGGCCACTACACTTTCCTGGAAGGGTATGTCTATGAATAGCATTTTGCCGCCAAAGAAAGCGGTAACGGCAAGTGCAATTGCCAGTATTGGTATGGCAATGCGGCTCATTAGCACAGACTTTTTAGATACCAGCTTTTGAGTCGTCTCTGTTTCATATAAAAGAAGGCTGTATTCTGCCAGAAGGCGACTTTGTATGTCCTCTACCGCTTCAAGGTCTGCAAGTTCAGAAAGGAACTTGTTCTTTTTGTACAAATCTTTGCCACCATTTATATAGCTGTCGTATTTGTATTTGCGTAGCAAGACACTCCCTATCAAGGCTTTGTAACGTTGTATAAAGTCTGTGCTGCCAGACGTTTTAACATCTCTTAAAAGTAGCTGTGGCATTAAATTAATGTCTACCAGCAAGTTATCCAAAGACATCGTGAAATCATACTCGCGGTTTATACTTTGTAAATTGGCACAATTAATAAGAAAGCGGAATTGTTCATGTTTAGGCTTGTCCAATATTGTTTCCGCAAGTTCTGCTCCATTGGTATCAAATATAAGGTTTATACTGTCTTCTGTTTCTTCCAATTTGCATGGTGCAAGACCGGCTGCCGGATAAGTTAAAAAGGCGCGTTTCTCTTTTGCAACCACTAGCTCGCTATTGCGAATGTTTTTTTGTAATGTTTCTACCATAGTTATCAATCCTTTATGTTTAAAATAATGCCGACAAAACGTCGCCATCAAAAACTTTTTCTTCCGAGAAGGTTTTGTGCGCACTAACAGGCCTTTGGCTAATGCGTGAGCGGAAGTAGTCGGGGGTATCCCCCATTGGCAATTTCCCGCTTTGCCTAAGTACGGCCAAAGATTCTTTTATTTTTTGTTCGGAATCTATGCGGATATCCCGCCTTGTCCCGTTAACTTCCATGGTTAAGCTAATAAACACTTTCTTTGCTCCTTTTTTTTGAGATAGATTTTAATGCCAGCACAAACCCGCCTGCTGCGCAAGCAGCAAAGATTAGCACTATCAACCATGTGGGCATGTTAGTGTTATCTTGTGCTGTGTCAAAAGAGGAAAAATTAACAGGCTGGGAGAACAACGCCAAGTTATAGGCAGTAGACATAACCCTGTTATATGTGTCAACTTCGTAGTTTACTACGGCGTTATCAAATAGAGTAAGAGCAGTTTCTTGACGCTCTTGCACTCGCTGGTCAAATATGTCGTTTATCCGCTGTGCATCTTCCGTAAAAAGATGCGCGCCTATGCGGTGTGTGACACGACCTGTGGGTATATCCTGGCGGCCTATAGCTGTTATGTCTATTGGTAGGTCGTGGGCATATATGACGGTGCTTGTTAAGAGTATTATTGATAGTATTGCAAATACAGTTTTTCTCATGATGTTGCACCTCCTTTACCCATTGTCATATCCTCGTATAAATATCTTCGAGCATGTTAATAAATGCCCGCAACGCCGTCTTTGATTTACCGGGATTACGGCTGCGCGGGATAGCAATCAGCTTAATCTTGAAGTCATCGGTGATTTGACTTAGAAAGTTTTCGAAATCTTGATTCCCTTCATCTTGGTCTGATGCCCTGGACTGCCGCCTTTCATGTGTGCCGTCAAGTATCCGCTCGGCGGTATGTTTGATTTCCTCTTCGGTTGCTGACGCAAGCTCTTGTAAGCGTTGTCTGCTAATGTTATAGGCGTTCAGTTTTGAAATGTACTGAGGACGAGCAAAAAATGCGCGGCATCAAGCGCTTTTTTGCGACAGACGAAGTACAATTTCAGTCTGAACGACCATGCCCCTGCCGGAAAGGATTTTTCGTTTGGCTTCTGGCGAGACTTCGCCAATGGTCATGATCGCGTCGGATACTTGTGAATCACGCCGGATTGTCATTGGAGACACGTTATATTGTTTGGCTAAAATCTGTGCAGTTCTTCTCCCGGGAGGTTTGTGTTCATTTTGAACACAAACCTCGGTATGTTGATTTAGACCATCCTGATTTCTAATTACATTCTTCTTAGTATTATAATGAAGCCCCCTAAAATGGCTAAGTTGCAAGGAACTTAGATTCCTGCGCGCAACCTGAGTAGAAATAATCCAGATGATTACATCATCACGGGAATCAAATTCCATGTCTATTGTGCGGAACGGCAGGTCGTGTTTCTTAATGATTTTATATCTGTTGTGGCCGTCTATAAGTATGCCGTTCCACAAAACAAGCGGGTTTAGGCAGCCACATTCCAGCAAGCTTTCTTCCAGCATGGCCAATGCTTCCGGGTCAAGTTCCGGTAAAAGGTGTTTAAATTCGTGGTCGATGATTATTTCCATAGTGGACTCTCTCCTTTGTTTTTTATTAGAAAGCGGGGTTAGCCGCTGTTCAGTTATGGTGGAGCGATGAGGTTATTCCACAAATTTCTCCTAATCGCAATATCTAAGTCGTTCAAATTAAACAACCTCCAAGTCTCTTCCGTACCTTCAATAATGGTAGGAACAGCTGCCACAAGCCACTCCAGTGCTTGACCGTTCGGTTCTTGTAAAAACTGCTCCCAAGTAATTGCGTCACAGTATCTACATGAATTAAGAACAACGCTATTTAGCGCGTTTAGACGGGAATATGAATATACTGTTGGCCAAATTAAAGCTTGCGGAAGTCTTCCTCTCTCAATCACATACACAGCGCCAAGTTGAAGCGTATCATAAAAAACACCAACAATTTTTGCATCTACTAAAGCAGCCACATCGCGCTGCACTCTTTCGTCAACACCTCTAAATGCCGTAGGTGATACAGAGCCACTCATTTATACACAACAAAATTTAACTATTAAAATTCAAATTCATAACCACACAAAAACGCCGCTTGATAGTGGCGTTTGTTGTTGTAAGCATTAAATAATTACAGAGAATCAAAGACAAGTTACGCAATAGCATAGTCAAGGGTTTAAGGGTGGAGATTTTCCGCGCCCTTTGCGGAAAATACTACCCGTCCCTTGACTGTGCGGGGCTTGTCGGTAAAAACAATAGGACGAGGCTTATCGGTGTTCTTCCCGATAAGCCCCTTTTTTTACCTTTTTTTCTTTTCGTCCTTTTTTCTATCATTCAAATAATACGGCTGTTTTTTCACCCTCAAATTACCATAAGGGGTTAGCAGAACAATATCTCGGAGTGTAGCAAATTCTTCGGGCTTGATGATCCGCCTTTCCTGCTCATATGTATTTGTGGATTTTCCCTTTGGGAATTCTATAAAAGGACTGCTTTGTGTACCTCGTTGCGTTACCTCTTTGTCATACGTACCAACAAGGCGTGAAAAATATTCTTGCGTTTCTGCGTCCGTTGCGCTTAAAATTGCTTTATATGAGCAAGTATCAGCAATAACTTTCCGCTCGTTCATGCCATATATTAAGTCTAACTGTGCAAGGCTTTGGATGATAAGGCATATTGTAATTTTCTTGCTCCTAAGCGTTGCCAAACCGTCAATGATTGCGTTGATTTTACCAAGCCGTGGAAATTCATCAAGCAAGAATAAAATGGGCTGTGCGTTGTTTTCTTGGCGTTGCTCGAAGTGCCTTAGAAATTGATTAACAATGAGTGTCAAAAGATTTTTCCATTGTCTTAGTAGATGTTCGGGAATTTGTATGTAAATATCGTAGCCGTATTCCAAATCAGCAGGCGTGATGTTATTCTTTTTGGATAAGGCATTTATCAAGTTTTTATCCGTTACAAAATGAACAACATTTTTGCTAATCTCGGCTACTATTGAGGATAGCACTTTTTCGTCCATATTCAGCATACTACTAACAAAGTATGTCGTTTCGCCATCGCATAACTCCGCTATCAATTCTGTAGGTGACAAGCCTTGCATTTGCTGTATGGTTTCCAAAAAAGACAAACCCTGTCCGCTATAGTGCAAGATTGAAGCTGTGAAAATATTTTGTGCGCTTTCTATCCAAAATGGGTCTTTTATATCGGGTGGTAAGGGAATGATTGCTTGCGCTATTGCTCTTGCTTCCTGTGCGCGATTTTGGGAAGTATGTAAACAATGGTAAGGGTCATAACCAAAGCCAATACCAAAACGCCCACCAGCCGCAGGGTTAAATGTTTTGATATACTGATTCCTACCTCGTCTACCCCACTCACGTTGAGCACGAGTTTTTTCATACAATTCCCCTTTTATATCAATCGCAAAAACGCTCTCCTTAAAACTATGCAATGTTGGAATAGCAATACAAGAACTTTTACCGCTACCCACACCGCCGACAACCAATACATGACCGTCTGACGTTTCGGGCTTTACTATATATTGGTCAACTTTATTACCCAATGTAACATATTTTTCGTAATGCTTGCCAAAAACAACGCCTTGACGGTATCTCTTTATTATTTCGTTAAAGGAATTGTCAACAATCGTTTTACCTTTCGGCTTTGGTGCATTTTTCGTCCCTAGCCACCATGCACCCCTCACAACCTCAAAAGTTACCCTTGTTGCTATTTTTAATACATTCCACATTGGTTTTAAGTCTGCCAATTTAATTTCTGTACTCACGTTATCCCGCCTTTACATAGCTAATCATTCATCTATATGCAAGTTAGGAACAAAAAAACACCGCCCATATGAGCGGTGGGGTGTTGTTTCTTTTTAATATCATATTCTTCTTTAATCAAGTATCCTCCGCAAATCGCTACCGTCGGGATTCATGCTGTATATTGCACTGCTATTACTGAATCTAAGAAAAAGACGTCCACCTGCAACATATATACGAGGGGTATCTATATCGGTAACAAGTTGACGAACATCAGAACCATCAATATTCATACTGTAGATGCTACTCGAACGCCTTCCGTTTGTAGGGTTTACAACGAAATAAATAACATCCCCATCAACATGCATTGTGATTATTCTTCGCATATCAATGAGTTGCTGATTGTCCGAACCGTCGGGAGTCATACTGAAAATACCGCTTGTATCACGGTAAAATATACGACCGTTAGAATAATTAATGAAATTACCTATTGATTCGCTATCGCTGACAACCACTCGTCTATCCGAGCCGTCAAAATTCATGCTGTGAAGTGTGCTGTCATCTCCACGGATTGTAAAATAAATGCGGTTATCTATAACAGTAAAATATACAATATTTTCGTCCTCGTCACTGATTCTGTGTCGATTGCTACCATCAATATTCGCACTAAAAATAGAGATTGTGCCGTCGCGAAAAACATAAAAAATGGTGTCGTCAATAATACGGAATTGAGTTGCGAATATGCCGTCACTTGTATTGTCCATTGGCCTTCTTGCACCAGGTATAGAAATATTGCCATTATCAATATTTATGCCTACAATACTGCCATGAGTGTTTCTGAAATAAACATAATTGTCAAAAACGTGAATGTGAGAAGCTTCAGCAGTTGAAGGTATACCAGTACGAGAGGAAAATGTACGAATATCGCTACCATCAACATTCATGCTGTAAAGATAAGGTGTGCGACTTACATAAACACGCCCATTGCTATAAGCAATATATCCCCTATTTGCAAAATTCCCTATTGTGTTGCCGAGCCCACTTAGTACAGCAGGGCTAGGGGCTATGGTATCATTACCATTTTCGTTGCTGATATTTTGCGACTCGGAATCCGAATCATTGCCATTATCAACATTGATATTCGGCGTTTCGGAATCTGAACTCTCGTTGGTTTGATTCGCTCCGCTTGATTGAAAATCGTTTGCTTGATAATTGTCGGAATGTCCGCCGTTGTCTCCGCAACCTGCAAGCATAAGTAGTGCCAGTGCCATTACCAACATGAGAAAAAATACTTTCTTCATGAGTTATGCTCCTTTTTTGTATTAAATTCTGAAATAAAAAAACATCGGCATACTGTGTGTTTTGCGTTCAGTGGCCTATGATGTCCAACCTAATCTGCTTTGATAAGTCCGAAGTTCGTCTTGGTATCCTTTTATACGACCAGTAAAAAGCCTATCACCGTGCGTGCCATCGGTCAGAGAAAAGGAAATTTCTAACTCTTGAAGATGTGTGCCATGTGATATTCTCGACAGTTCGTTAATTTCTATGGGGTACGTCTTTTTTCCATGATTTAGAAACACGTCGTTATCAGGGCTCATGCTGATACTTGCACCGAAATAATCCCCTGTGCTAAGTGAACCGCAATATTTATACCCTTTGCTTGCAAATTCTTTGTCCAATTTTGAGTTTTTTAGTTTCCCCTTTACATAAGAAACAATCCAAATTGCAGTAATGGCAACCAGTGCCAAAGAAATCAGTATTGCGGGTAGCATAATTAACCAACCCTCTCTCTATTTTGAATACTTTTCCGCAAAAGTACACTTTTGCGAAAAAGCCCTGTAGTGATTACGAGGGGGAGAAAAAGCACTGTTTTTGCAATTTTAGAGTTGAATTTGGGAAATATACATTGACTGCAAGCCTATTTCCCCCTATAATGTCTATAAGAAAACGACTCCGCAAAAGTGTACCTTTACGAAGTCGTTATTTTTTTGCCATTTGCATAATGCGATACTCACGCAGATATTTATAAAAGGTCGTTTCTTTCATGTCGCATAGCGTAAGCACCTTATCAAGTGTAATTTGCTTTCGCTCCCATTGTTGCACCAACTCCCCGAAGTTGTCGGGCGGTGTTTTTGGCGGTCTGCCAAACCTTACGCCCCTTGCTTTTGCAGAAGCTATGCCCTCGGCTTGCTGTCTGCGAATGTCTATGCGCTCATTTTCTGCGGCAAATGAAAGGACGTGCAGAACTAAATCAGCAATAAATGTACCTAATAGGTCTTTGTATAGACGTGTATCGAGTAGTTTCATTTTCAATACAACTATATCAATCTTCTTTTCTTTGGTAAGAAACCGCCATTGTTCTAAAATTTCAACATAATTTCTTCCCAAACGCTTGATGTCGTCCACATACAGCAAATCCCCCTGTTTTAGCCGTTTTAATAGTTTTTGATAATTTGGACGGTTAAAATCTTTGCCCGATTGCTTATCCACAAATATATTAGTTGCGGAAATTTTCAACTCCTGCATTGATACAAGTTGCCTGTCCTCGTTTTGGTCTGCGCTTGATACTCGGATATATCCGTATTTTTCCATAAAAAAGCCCCTTCCATAGAATTGTATCCTACAAAAGGGGTAATGTTTCAAAATATCGTTATACTTTTCGCTACTATTATTTGAGTTGTACAGTAATTTGTTTTGTATCAGTTACGGCAATAATGAATTTATGTCCGCTGGTGTTCTCATTATACCGCCATTGCTATCAGTCATAAATGAATGCCACTTATCCATAAATGGCCAGTTGGGATTTGTAACATAATCTGTTACAACAAAGAATCTCCATCTATTAACATAATCACCATTGCCGATTGTTCCGTCCGGAAGTTGTAATCCTTGTGTATTCGCATAAACCAAAAATTCTGGTGCGTATTGGTCAAAAGTCATTGGCTCTGTCGGGCGATTACTGGTAGGAACTGGATTTGTGCTTCTTTCGCCATTCGCAATTAGATAGAACCAATCTAGTTGGCCTTGCCCTGTTCCTGATTGGGTAATATTAACAGAGTCTACGAACATTGCATTCCCTGCACGTGCTGGGTCTGTTCCAAATATATTTCCTCGACTTGCCACAATCATACCATACGAACTTGGCCAATGTCTAAAATACCTATTTTGATTGCCAAATACTCCGCCATCTTCGCCAGTTGCCCTGTAAAATGTTGCCATGTCAGAATACCCCGTTATTATACCTGCACTATTTCTTTGAACGGCTATAATAGTGAAAAAACGCTCTCTTGCGAAATCGGGTCTTGTTTCAAACCAGCCCTCTAAACTTATTTGCTCGGGAGTAAATGTTTGTACAAAGTCAACTTTATCTAATAATGGAAAGTCTGCTGGGCCACCCATATGAGCGTATAGCGTATACGTTGTTCCTGTTTCGGTTGAAACATCTAATAAGGAGAATCTAACTGTTCGGTACGGAATGTTATTGCCCCTGCGGTAGAACTCTAGCGATATGCGAGTTGGGCTTACAGTTTGCTCCCTATTTATATATCTCCAAACGCCGAAGCAAGCAATAGACACAACTAATAAGGATAAAACCAATAACCAATACTTCGACTTTTTTCTAGGTTTCTTTTTCATGTCTTGGCTTATTGGATTTAACTCTGATTGGGTTTCTTGTTTCTTTTTTGCTTTTTTTCTGTCGCGAAAATAAATTATATAATAGGGTATGGCTAAAACCGCAGAAGGTATTACAATAATTGCAGATAGATATAGAACCCATTGCATACAGACTTACCTCTCCAATTTTTATGTCGATTATACTATAAAAATGGAGGATTTTCAATATTCAGAAGCTATGTATTATGAATCAGAATGTTACGCTTGGAGTATCGTTTCTGATTTCGCTAAGAAGTTTTTGCTTCTCTTTCGAATCCATATTTTTTGTTTCTCTAACCCATGCATTACGGAGTTCTACAAGTGCAAACCCACTAGCATATGAAGGCATTGCTCGTACTTCCTTAAGAAGTTCTCTCATACTTTCCCTGTCAGGCTCTATGTTTGCATATATTTTTTTAAAATGCAAATATCTATATTGGCCATTTAATATCATACCATCTAATTTTTTATTAACTCGCTTAGACAACTCGTCATCTATTTTTGGTGTTTCTGTTCCTGGCTCAACATAATCTCCAGTCATTTTATCTACAGCAGAATATACTTTTTCTAATAACCATTTAAACATACGAAAACTCCTTGTTATGTGTTATGGTTTATTTCTACATTTATAACATAAAACCCTTTATCTAGCCCTTTCATGCTCCCTTGCTCGTTCACGCTCCCGCAGTTTTATTAACTTGTACGCCTGTTCGGGTGCAAGCTCGTCTAAAATCCGTTGAAAACTCCGCTCGGTTATCATTTCAAGCAGTCGTTCACTTTGGGTATAGGCAAGTTTTTCTTTTGCCGTTAGACTTTGCATAGCTTTTTTGTTAAGGTTTAGCAAGTCCTCTTTTATCTTCTGTCCGTCATGGGCAATCTCTAAAAATATTTTGTGGCGTTGATATTCAAGCGCAAACACATCTTTTTCACGGGCAAGCGGAGCAAGCCCATCTTGTAACCGTTCGCTTGCTGTTTCTAAATCCTTTGCTTTGTCTTCAAGCCGTTTTGCTTCTGCTGTAGCTTCTTCGGGGTTGACGTGATATTCACTCTTGAATGTAAATACGGCTTGGCTGTGTGCATTTTCAATCTGTTGTAGTTGACTATCAATAAAACTTTTGTTTTGCAGAAGTCCAGCTTTTTGCCGTTGGGCTTTTAACTCTAAAATGCGCTTTTTCAAAACGTCAACATTTTTGGCTCGTTCGATTATTCGCTCGCTCTTGAATCTCAACGATTGACTTTCCCGCCGTGCTTCGGCGTTTTTTTGTTTCGTGGCGTTGATTGCTTTATCAAGAATGAAATGCCCCTGTTTTAGTTGGTGCATATATTCAGCCGTGATTTTAGGCGTTATCGTTTTATTATGTGCAACAATTTCGTTGTGTTCCCTTACACGGTAACTGTCACGCCCCGCCTTTTGCATAGCCTTAGCGGTTATTCCAATGTGAATAGTAGGCTCACGGTTAATTCCTTGCGCTTCTAATGTGCGGTGGTCGATACGTTCATCAATTCCCTTTGCCTGTAACCGTTCGTTGCAAATATTCGCCCAACTCTCACGCCATTGCTCTAAATATTCTTTGTTGTTCCAATCACGATTTTTTCCCTCAAAACCTTTAGCAGACACATCACGAGTAGTTAGCATTATATGCGCATGTGGATTGCCGTCTTTTTTGTCGTGTATGGCAAAGTCTACGCACATTCCCTTGTCAACAAAATTATTTTTGTTGTAATCTCGGACAAGTTCAATTTGTTCCTGCGTATCAAATTCGATAGGCAAGGCAACATCTATTTCTCGTGCCGTTTGTGAATCCTTGCGTTTCTCTGATTTTTCAACGGCGTTCCATAACGTGGAGCGGTCTGCATATTCTTTTGGTGCATTTTGGGATAGCATAATTTCGGAATGAACCACGCCAGATTTACGAGTGTAGTCGTGTGTAATTCCGTCATATTCGTTATGTAATTTTTCACCAGCACGATAAGCAGAAGCGGCAACTGATGACCGTCCGCTACTGCGCTTGATTATCTGTGCGTGTAGGTGGTAAATTGCCATAACGATTATGTCCCCTTTCCGCATACATGGTTGTGCGGTTACTTAATTAAAATATGCTCGCAACGTCTAAAACGTGCGGGCAATTTTTATTAAGTCAATGGAGCGTAGCGACATTGCAAGCTCCACGCTAGTGGCGCACACGTTAGCGAAGCGAACGTATAAGTGCGCCCTTCGGGATTTTTGCGGGGCGGAGATTTACGGGGGAGCGGTAAGGCTTCGGCAATTTTTGCGGGCGCAGTTTGCTAAAATTGTGAGCGCAAAAATAATGTTCGCCATAGCACATTTCATCTGCTTCGTGCATATATTTTATGTGGTGCTATAGGGAACAACGACAACTGGGAGGGTGGATTGATATGGACGAAAAGGACGAAAAACGCTTACAAAGTATACGAGGAAAAATCGCACAATTCAAAGCACAAGAGAAATCATTTATTGCCCGAGTAAAAGAAAAGGAACGAAAATTAAGAACACGCCGTCTCATAGAAAACGGTGCATTAGCTGAAAAATATTTGAAGTGTGAAAATTTTTCTCCAATGCAATTTGAAGAGAAGCTTAAAAGGGTAGTGAAAAAAATAAAAATTGCGGATAGCCTTAGAGATAAAAACTCCTCATCAGATGATAGGAAAAAGGTAGAAGTCAAAAGCGATTCTGTGTCAGCAGAATCGGGCTAATAGTTTTCCCTGTTTAGAGATTTTAACAAAAAAGGCACAGTTTCCTGTCAAGGGTCATGATGAATGGCGTATACTACGCCACCCGTTGACAGGCTGTGCTTTTTTGTGTTTTCGTAATTATCAGGGAAAGGGAGATTGTGCTCCGCTTAATCCGAAAAGAAAAGGGTATTTGGGAGATTTTGAAGAATAGATTATAATGGGAGTGATAACAAATGGATGAAAAGAACGAAAAACTTACACAAGAACAAAGTATGCATTTACTTGATGGGATTCCAATGAAAGATAAGATTTTATATCTTTTTAATGAGCATCTACTTGAAAGTTTTGAAAAAAACATGAAGAATCCAAAATACGAAATAGAACAATTGATTTTTGATTTAATTGATAATGATGTACTCCAATTAGGCTTTGGTGCGCTTGAATTTAATAACAACCCGGAACATTACTTTGAAAAATCTTTTTTGGAGAATTTAGAAAAAAGGATAAAAGAACCAAAAGTAACGATTAAGCAAGTCATAAAAGAAATTGAAGAATATCTAAATTCCCAAAATACTGCAACTCTATCTGAGAGCGACAACTAAAAAAACATTCCCTGTTTTAGATGTATTAATAAAAAGGCACAGTTTCCTGTCAAGGGTCGTGATGAATGGCGTATACTACGCCACCCGTTGACAGGCTGTGCTTTTTGTGTTTTCGCAATTAAGGGAAAAGGGGGATTGTGTTGATTGGTTCATTTGAAAGCATCCGCACAGGTGGCTTTTATCCTGCCATACCCCATTTTCCAATATTTGTAATATTTGTGCAAGTCCTACGAATAGGCTATTGCGAGGTGGTTCATTTGCTTACACTTTGCGATTTAGGAAATTTTCAGAAGATAGAAAACTATGATAAAACAGAACTTGTTGATATAAATGACATTAAAATTGATTCCTCTCAACCAGTAGCAAAAAGATTTGAAAATTACCTTTTACATATTAAAAACCCATACTTTTTTATGTGTGATGAAGTGCCTGTTATCATCTCATTTTCGGACACTGAAATGGCATTATCTAGCAAATTGCAAGACCATTTTATTCGAAAAAAACACCTGTAATCATTGACTTTTAGGCACTTTTTGTGATAAAATTAAGTCGTGGTTATGAAGGGAAGGAGCCACAATGGCACGTATCAGAAAATCTCTTCAAAACATCGAAAATAAATTAACATGGAAAGTCGGCTTATACATTAGACTTTCAAAGGAGGACGGCAACGACGAATCTTTAAGCGTTGAAAATCAACGCAAAATACTGAAAGACTATCTTGAAAGTAATTTTAGCGAAGATGATTATATTCTCGCTGATATATATATTGATGATGGTCTAACAGGAACGGACACCAACCGCGAAAGTTTCATGCGTATGAAACAAGACATAATTAACGGCAAAATAAACTGTGTAATTGTAAAATCATTAGCTCGTGCATTTCGTAATCTAGCTGACCAACAAAAATTTCTCGAAGAATTTTTGCCACTCTATAAGACTAGGTTTATCAATTTAAGTTCACCATTCATTGACACATTTGTAAACCCAAATGCCGTTAGCGGTTTAGAAGTCCCAATCCGTGGAATGTTCAATGAACAGTTTGCAGCTATAACATCAGAGGAAATTCGCAAGACTTTCAATGCGAAACGCAAACGTGGTGAGTTTATTGGTGCATTTGCTCCTTATGGCTACAAAAAGAACCCCAATAACAAAAATCATCTAATTGTTGATGAAGAAGTCGCAATAATCGTCAAAGACATCTTTGCTTGGTTCTTGTATGAGGGATTGAGTATTAACGGTATTGCTAGACAACTTAATGAGCGTGGGATTCCTAGCCCTATTGAGTATAAAAAAATAAAGGGCTTTAAGTACCAAAATCCCCATAGCAAATTCAAGATGAATTTTTGGAATTCAACATCTGTTGCAAATATTCTTAAAAATCGTATGTACACAGGGTGTATGGTGCAGGGTAGACACAGAGTAATTAGTTACAAAATCCACAAACAAATTAGAACGCCTAAGAGCGAGTGGTTTGTAAAAGAAGATACCCACGAGCCGATAATTGATTTGGATATGTTTGAGGATGTACAAAAACGATTATTGCGTGATACTCGCACACCGCCAAGTCGTGACAAAGTTCATATGTTTGCAGGGTTTCTAAAATGTACAGACTGCGGACGAGCATTGCACCGAAAGACTAGCAAAGACATTACGTATTATTATTGCAGAGTCGGTAGGCATTTGGAAAACATATGTAAACGGCGTTCAATTCGGGAAGATGTCCTTGCAAAAACAGTCCTCAAAGTGATTCAGACACAAATTGCACTGATTGAAGATTTAGGGGAAACTATTCACAAAATCAATCTTGCACCTGTTACCGTCAATCAGTCTGCACGGCTAAATACTACTATTGCAGAGCAACAAAAGGAATTGGAAAAACTTAACCATATTTCAGATTCCTTGTATGTTGACTGGAAAGCCGAAATACTTTCAAAGGATGAGTATTTACGCATGAAAGCCAACTATGCTGATAAAAAGGAAAGGCTTAGGGGTTCGATTGATAAACTAGAGGGCGAACGGCAAGCAATAGAGCAAGGTGTTACTGCCGAAAATTCTTACTTTCAAACCTTTTTGAAACATAAGAGCATATTGGAGTTGAACCGTGAATTGCTGGTTGATTTAATCGACATCATATTGTTGCATGACAACGGCACAGTTGAGATTAAATTGAACTTCGATGACCAATACAAGCGCATAATTGAGTATGTCGCAAACAACAGTCAAAATGCCATGATTAAGCGTTGTGTTTAAATTGTCGGCGCAACAGCACCGCCTGCCATGCGTAATCTTGCCGAGGTAGTGGAGTTGCGCGTGTTTTTAGTCAAAGTGCCAAAATTCACAGAGATAACAAGCTCCCAACGACGTCGCACATGGGCAATTCCAATATACTCTACGCTTTCTCTGATAAAAAATGGGCCTGGTGTTTCGCCTGTACCCACCAGTACCCTTTGTGATTGGCGGCGTTCTCTCCCCCATACCACACTTGTGTATGCTGCCATGTCACTAACAACTGTAAGCAAGGCCGAACGTTCCATTAAAATACGTCGCTGTGCGCAAATAGCTTTGATAATCGTATCTCTTACCGATGTGCCTTGTCGGATAAATTCAAATTGAGTGTCCAGTTCAAACGCCAAAGTGTTTTCTATTCGCATTTGCATTTGCATAACTTTATCTTGGCAAATGATGTACATATCTTTGCCACGTACCTGCCTGACGTCAACCCCACATAGAATTTCAATGGGGGTTGATAGGTAGTTCAAGAAGCGTTCTGTTGCACCTACATCATCATGAATGGTTACAAATATTTGTGTAAGCAAGTCGTACTGATTTGGCGTTATATTGTTTGCCGGTTGGCTAAGAATGTTCCTGACATCGTCCCACGTTACGGGATAAAAATCTTCCAAGGCTGTAGACGTTGCAGACTCATCGTGGGTATAGTCGAAGCTTCCATCTGTATCTATTGTTATTTGAACTATAAGTCCCAATTGGATATCTGGACGCAAAGCTTCCGCAGGAAGGACATTCCCTGTGTGGATTATGTGTCTAAAAACTGGGATAACTACTGCCGGAATGATTATCGCTAAAACGCATATAAGAATTATTTTTTTCACTATGCACACCTCTGTATATTAACCGATTTGTGTGTTAATCTGTGATAGCATGGTTAGCCGCTGCTCTTGCAACTTCATACACTCGCCAGTTATTATCATATTGTGTACGCCCCACAAGCAGCAATCGATTCATTCGCCCACTGTTAAAAAACACATCATCATAAAGTGGGAATCGAGTATACATAAATTCAAGATACACCAGTGCGTACTGTGTCAAATCGTGGTGTTCAATAAGTAAAAGCCATTCGTCCCAGTCCTGCAAAATTAAGCTTCGTAAAAGTATATCCGCTGTTGTGTGTGGCTTACTGCTATCTCCGCAAATCACAATACGTGCATTATGAATGCCAAAACTCATAGAATGACCGGGGTACAGCATATGACTAAAAGGGCTTTGCTCGTTTAGTATAAGAGCTGTATGCGCTTCATGCATATCTGCATTACCCAATACATCATAAAATCCTTCGGATATAAATCCATCCACATAGTCAATGGAGTATCGGAAATACCTACTTGCTGCGCGCAACATTGGGTTAACTGTATCGTTGCGCCTATGATGAACTCCCCATCGATATAACCTAGAGTCAATTTCGCTATAATCAACATAATTGCAATCGTTAAAAACTTTGTCGCAAATACAATCCGCAAAATGTGAAAAACTTATAACGGGTGCCATCTGTGATATGTTATATGGGGAATCTCCATAGTCAAAAACTGTGCGTACGACCGTACGAGCCATGAGTTGTAGCTGTACGTATTCAAACCCAAAAATCTGTAATGGGCTATGTTGGTTTACTCTTCCGACCAAAAAGCTTATATTATGGCGAGAGGGGAGCGCCCCTATAATACGGGCAAAACTTGCCGTAACAAAACTATAATCGACAAGATTCAATTCCGTGGCTAATAATTTTCCATTATGCCAAATAATATCTGTAGTTCGCGTATAAATGTCAAACACATAATAAAGTGACGTCTCGTCGGCGTAACCTATTTGTACTCCATCAGCTAAAATATTACTAAGTCGGTAGCGGTCTTGCTTAATAGTGCTATAAAAATACTCTATAACAATTACTTCTGCGTCGTTTTGGGGCGAAACATTTATCATAAAGGCACGATCTTCTATGTTGAGTTGATAAGGCAGATTGTGTTCAAAATGGCATTCAAGCTTCTCTGCTTCAACGATATTGCGGTTGGCAAGCCTATATATTATACCGTCAAAAGAACCCCATGCATAAGCCACAAATAACGTGGGTAAAAGTATCATTAGCATGGTTATAAACAAAGTTATAATCTCCATACGAGTCAAGCCTAGTTTTTTTCTCATTAAGACCACCTCCCATTTCTATAAGGGTCGTCGACGGAGGGCGTGGCGGGTCAACACCCAAGCCCATATCACTCATGAATCCTCGCTGTTGAGGATTGGAGAGAAAGAATGGCTTATCGCTATTCAGTAGGAACACGCAAGTAGTCGATATGCCGTATTGCTTCTTGCTCGGATGGGTGAAGTGCGTTCCACAGGGCATTAACTTTTTGCCAATTATCTACTAAATCATCACTCGTTATCGGATACGATAGCTCAAAATCCTCTAAGGTAATGACATCTCGCAATGCTTCACCATCAGCAGTAAGGTCATTGGCTTCTTTGTTTACAGCATCATGTATTCGCCCAATAATATCACGTGTAAAAGGCCACTCCATAGGCCATGCTGATATTACACTGGCTGGGATTTCATCTGTATATACTTCGTGAGTAACTAAAACCAGATTTACATAAAAAGGATTGAAATCAGGACTGTTTGGGTCAATACGTGACCGCACTGCACTGTCTGACAAAATCCTTTGGCCGTCAACCGCAATCATAAACCTAAACCTTAGTGCCAATGCATAGTTAAACTTTTCAATCATAGCTAGTCGCTCTTCGTCAATATTACACTCTATGCCACCTGCTTCAATAGACATAACCGTTGGGTCGCGATGATGGTCTATATTGTCTGTTTCAGGTGAAAGAATCCATGCACGAGCGTTGCGTACAAAACTATCTAACAAAGTAGATACCTTTTCCCAGTTATCAACCAGGTCGGTAATTGTTATGGGGTATGTTAAGCCAAACTCTTCCAAGCTAAGGTTTTCATGCTCGTCAACTCTCATGTGTAATCTCGCAATAGCACCTTCTGTCCACTGCAATCTAAACGGCCAAGCCACCATAACATTGCTTGGGAATCCTTTTGCTTCTTCTAAGCTGTGTACAAACACCAAGTCATTGACTCGCCCAGCAAAAGGGACAACTTGTAGAAGTCCTATTGCATTAACAACAACATACTCTCCATCCACTACTAGCTGAAATGCAAAGTTAAAATCCTGAGCAAAATTAAATTTGTCTGTTGGAACCATAAAATGACTTGCCTCCCTTGTATTCCTGTATATGATAATGCCTACTGCAAATAATAAAACCAAAACAACTACCGCTACTTTTTTTTTCATGGCGACCTCCACAGCTAATTATATCATTTCATTTAATAATGGATTGCCGGGAATATGTTCTGTTGGAGTGTTCGACGGGATAACCGGAGGGATGCTTTGACTTGGCGCAGGCTGTGGTGAAGATGCTTGAGGTTCGGGGAAAACTTGAGCACTTATTGTGCCAGAAATCCGTCTGCTTAAAGCATTGATATCAAACAACCGTTCAGGGTCTTCGGGAGGGCCAAGGGAGAAGAATGGTCTTCTAGGCTGTTCCGGAAGAGAACGACTAATCAAATCCAACACCACATATGGGTCTTGTAAGAACTGCTCCCACGTAACTTGATAATGTGCCAGTGAATTTCCATATCTGTTTTCTTCACCTAAAATTGAGTTTAGCCCATGTACACTTGCATATGTGTGTAACGTTGGCCAAATAATTGATTGTGGAGGAGCCCCCCTTTCGCTTATTACTACAGCATCAAGTGCAAATAGTTGATAAAAAGCTCCCTGTACCGCAGAGTCAACAACATTGGCAATGTCCCGCTGAACGCTTTCTGCCCTGGCTCTTTGGGATTGAAATTGCGAAAATATTTTTTGACCAGAGTCTGCGTTTTTTATAAAAGATGCTGCCATTGCCGCACCTTCACCTACTACCCCAGCCACCCCACCAATTAAACTAGAACGCCCTGCAGATACAGCCTGTGACAATAAGAAGGAGCTTAAATCAAACTGATGCCTTTGCTGAACATAGTCACCAGACCGATAAAGAAATTCCATGTTCGCCCCAAACCCGGTAGTGGCTCTACTAATGCGTATTTCATTGCTGCCCCTAAAGCCTACGTTGGCTCTGTGGTCAGCTGGCTCGTTTAGTGTGGACAAAATAGCTTGTGTATTAGAGCCATCGGTGCGGGTTGATAAAACACCATGAGTAACCGCAAGGGAAATGCCATCTTGTTCAGATGCGCCACTTACTACTGCATTATGCTGCCTTAGAGAAAATGGGCCAGGAAACTCTCTAACGCTATTTACATCTACAAGTACACGCTGCCCGGGGTTTTGGATTTGCCCAATTTGTTGGGTTGTGACTGTGGCCAACTCGCCAACAACCGAAAGTAATGCAGAACGCTCCATCAATTGTAGTCGAATGTTGGTAAGATTTTCTACGGCAGGGTCTAGCGCTCTGGCACCGTCATTAAGCAGTTGAAACTGTGCTTCCAAAGCCAATGCAATACCAATCTCTAAGGGTAGCTGAATCCCAGCAACTTTGCGCGGGCAAATAGTATATGCTGTATTTCCTCGCATCATATGGTCTTGGACGCCCGGTGGGATTACAACCCTATCTGCTATATAATTTAAAAATCTCTCTGTGGCACCTACATCATCACCAATTGTTACAAATATCTCCGCCAACACGGCAAATTGTGCTGGCATAATATCATCAGCATCTTTATTCAAAATAGCTCTGATATTTGACCACGGAATTGGATAATGGACTTGATTCGCGAAAATCGCACCTATAGATGTGCTGCCGCATATCGTAGTTTTACCAATGCTATCGTACAGTTCCTGTATCCTTGCCATGTACCGTTGAATATCGCCCTTAAAAGCAGCTATACGCGCAGCATATCTATGATCGGTTTCCTGTGCCATACGAAACAGTTCGTCAAACATTGCGTTGGTTGACGCTTTCTTTTGCAATAGCAGTCTTGCTTCGTCGCTAAGCTCCTTGGCCTCCCTGCGCAGTGCCTCAACAAGCCTTCGCCTTTGTGCTATCTCGGCTTCAACACGGGCTATTGCGACGGCATCTTCTACTTCCCTTGTATACTCAACATATGCGGTATAGGTATATGATTCTTCCTCACCTTTGCTGTTTGTGCGGGTTCCTTCTCGTTCTTCGGTGGTGGTTCCTGTTGTAGTTTTCATTATGGGTAAGGTTGCTTGAAGCCTGACGGCTTCTACCTCTACCCGGGTTGCTTGCATCAAAAGTTCGCCGGCTGCGCGGTCCATATTGCCGGCTTGCGCTTCCATTGCCCTTTCAGAAGAGGCGCGTACTTGTTCTGCTGCTGGTACATTCCATATAAAGTCCATGGTTTCAACCCCCAATCTCGGTGATTTCCCGTGCAAAGCGGCGCATTTCCAAAGCTGCGTCCTCTGTTATGTCGCGCAGTATTCCCAGGCAGCCTTTGACGCCGCCAGAAACATTAAGGCAGCCGGGGCTTACATGGGGCATCACAAATATTGTTTGGCATATTTCGTCTATTTCGCATGCGGTATCATACAGGCGCTGGCCAATATTTTCGTCTATTTTGCATATGGTTCTGGCAACGTCTTCGTAGTCCGCTTGGCTAACTACAATATTGTTTGAATCCCCACGGCTGGGCATGGGTCTGCCGATGTCTGCGTCTTCCGCGGAAAATGGGAACCTAGCCTCGCGCACCGGGCGCTGGCCGGAAGTGGAGTTTCTGCTTGCGGTTAACGCACGTTTTTGCGCCGCGTCAACATCGCCCAAGTACCGGCGGGCGGCGTTTCCTACAAAACCGTTTGGCATTAGTCTGTACCCCTTTCTGCTGTCCTTCTTGATACGGTGGCGTTAAACGCTTGTTTAATACGCCGTTCTTCCTGCTCTGTTTCCCTTGCAGAATTTTCTATAAACGTAAGCAGGAGTTGCAATGTTTCTACTGTAACTTGCGCTTTGCTTTGGTTTGCGATTATTACTTCTGCAAACTCGGTATTTGTTTTGCTGTCCATACGCCCAAGAGTGGATTGTATTTGGCGGTATTCTGCGTTCATGTCGCGCAGCTCTGTGTTTAAACGGGTGCGTAATTCGCGGGCTTTCGCATATACCGCGTCATAGTTGATAAATATTTGATTAGACATTTGCTAACCTCCTTAATTGTATGTAACCGCGGGCTTAAATTACACCCGCGGTTTTTTTACTACCTAAACCTGCTTGCGATGTCTTGGTCGAGGTTTTCTACCGCTGTAGCAGTGGCGTTTAGCTGCATGCCAATGTCTTCGATAAGCTGACGCATATCAAGGAATGCGGGCTTTAGACGGTTAAACTGGTCGTAGAAAGCACGGCTTGCTTGGCCTTCCCACTCCGTTTGCAGTTCGTTGATGATGCCCTGCATGCGGCTGATTACGTCGTTGAAAGCTCACGTCAATCTAATTCTCCCGAGGTGCGAAAAAAGTTGACAAAATCAGAGAAAGCATCAATATCAAGAAGATTAGTCATCAAGATGCTTTTGAGTGAAGTGCTGGGTTTATGGTTGGTAT
>Ga0136643_10002077_pt1 | contig 25484 bp, 15 predicted proteins | sample TergutLab28metaG_FD_96883 | JGI IMG/M metagenome (GOLD analysis project Ga0136643, IMG submission 96883) | Labiotermes labralis P1 segment gut microbial communities from Petit-Saut dam, French Guiana - Lab288 P1 (version 3) (version 3) | ecosystem: Host-associated > Arthropoda: Insects >... | reverse complement strand
CACACACACCCCACACCCACCCACACACACACACACACCACACACACACACACACACACACCACACACAGAGCGGAAAATTCACATGATTCACTTTATTTGATGAAAGAAACGAAGGTTAATGAAATCGTGGAATGGGCTGAGAATGAGGAAGATATATGAGATGAACTTCGACCATAAAGAAAGAATCTGTGGAATTGAGAGCCAGAGAAAATTGCTGAACAGCAGCGAAATTGCGACAGCTTGGGAGAAAACTAGCAGCAGTAGATTAAATGAAAAATTACGGGTAAGAGAAAATGACTCAGTTAATACCCGTTTTGGGAGAAATGCCCATAAATATGCATTTATGAGACAAATAGTTGGGTATGTAGTTATTATAAAAATGGGACATTTTAACACTGTTTTTATAATATGCTTATCTCAGGTGGGCAAGTTTAGGGGGCTTCACTGTATCCACGTGCTGTCTGGAAAGTCTTTGGAGACACAGTGGTAAGAATTCGTGTGAAGATCCTCTCCAGGGCATTTTCAGCATCCACTTTCAATGAGTGACCTACTTCTTCGGCCGCTTTTACCGAAGCATTTTAAAAGAAAACACACCACAATAAATCACACTTTAGGATGCTCATATTCCTGTCCTAATACGTTACCTACAACAGTACTATTTTAAACGGGCATACCTTAGGTTCTGTCACTGATTCATTAGCATTACATGAAATATAATTTTTAATTTTATGTAACAATGCGTCATTTAATACACCGTCATTTCCCGTGTTATGAATCAGGCCTCTTACCAATGCAGGAAGAGTTTAAGTGGATGTCACTGTGCCGTCTACTGGCAGGGTATTCCTCCGTTTGTACTGAAACAACTAGAATGAGTCAGTCTACTGAAAGAATCGCTACATTAATAACAAATTCGGTTTTTTAGACGCGTTCGCAAATCTTCGAAGAGAGAATGTAAGCTCCGTCGTGTCTGTCCGTCCATCCGCATGGAACAAATCGGGTTTCACTGGACGGATTTTCATGAAATCTGATACCTGAGTATTTTTCGAAAGTATGTAGATATAGTTCAAATTACATTAAAATCTGACAGGAATAACGGGTACTTTATATGAAGACCAACGTAAACATATGATATTATCTTGCTCAGTTATTTTTAGAATGAGAAATGTTACAGGAAAAATTTGCGGAGAACATTAAAACACACTTTTTTTTCCTAAAATCTTGCATTTTTTAAACAATGTGGAAAAGCACTCTAAAACCGGACATGCCACATACGGAAATCCGGCTCATGTTCATTGTATGCTGGATACCTATAGCTACAAACAACGGTCATAATATGTAATATTTATTGTTTTTCCACTGCAACATTATTTACGCAAAAGCTTCTTAGTGTTACGTTATACGTACATTTCCTGTCTTGCTTCTATTTAATGTAGCGAACAAGCAGACTGAACGTGATTTCAGGCTTCCGCCGCAAAGTAGATGGGACCTACGCTCTTCTGGAATTTTACGCAGCGTACAGTTGTAATCCCTTACCCACGTTTCACGATAACCTATCGGTTTCATCTTCAAGGGTCAAGAAATCCATGACTGAAGTCTCCAGCTCCCACTTAATTTTTATATATTGTATAAAATAACTGATTCTGAGGCTTTGAGCCATGCTCTGTCACTTATCTGCCTTAACATTAATACATCTTATGTGTGTGAGCAAGTGGCTGACTCACATCCTGTTTACCAAACCAACCTTTGATAGTAGGTTGTGTGTTATTTATGAGGCCTGCGTTGAGGTCGAAGTAAGAGGTGAGCATCAACTCTATTCTCTGTGACGTACAAACTCAGTCGGAATAAAAAGTTAAATATAAACATCCAACACAACATAACCTAAACAAAATCAGCATTCGATGGACTAAATTAACTGTTAGTTTTACGAATAGAGAAAAGCCATAAGAAAACATCGTAGAGCAGAATGTATACAGCCCAATGCGAGAAGGGGTGAGCATGAATGTCCTAACTTGGGAAGATTGAGATGGAAATGGGAACACACACAAAAAAAAAAAAACTCGAAACGAAGGCCAAAGAATGTTTATGTAACTTAATCTTCTTTTCTTATTTTCGTAAAATTCTGATTCCTGTACAAATTTCGATTAGATGTGACAGAGTGTTCAAGGCTGATATCTGCAACTGAGAAGCATGGTCTGATGGATGCTAATTAAAGAAAATATGAGCGGCATTTCTACTTACCGACAGACACTCTTGATTTCGCAACATGATCCTCTTTATGAAGACTCAGAATGTAATCCCACAGAGACAACAGTCGTTTTACTGCATTTCTTGAAAGTTGCTGTAGAATTTGAGCTCCTAAAATTATTCACATTCATATCTTTTGTTTTATTCTCGAAATTCCACAATTCACAAGGGAAGATACTTGGTCACTGACAGCTGTCATGTATCAGATGCGAGAGCCTTTGTTCAACAGTGAGAAGCGTAAAAATATATATAAGCTACAGAGCGTATATTTACTGCTGAATTTTGAAAGAAATATTTCAGAAGTCAAGACATTTTCTGTTTACTTGACAAATAACGTAAATAATATTTCTTACTCATCTTCAATAATGTGTACAGACAAATGTTGCTCAAAGTGTCAAATTTTCTGAGTTATAACTCTTCTTGAATAATTTTAGGTCTCCTTGGACGGAGAAACGACATGTCGCAAGCCCCTCGTCTTTACAGGACAATACAAAGAAAAGAAACAGATATAACGCCGATGCATCTAGTGGGATTCGAAACCACAATAAAAGTTATCAAACAACACAAGAAAGTACCTTCTTTTTACCCCGATACCTCTATTTTATCGTATCGTATTGGATTGCTTGAAGAAGGGTTGTTAATATACAGGATGATTCAAAAAGATGGACTCAATTGAAAAATAAACGGCGCCTCAACACACGCCAGACAGTTGGTTGCGGTATTACAAGTTCTCTGCTCGCTCTACGGGTTGACTTGCGTGGGCTAAGCTCAAAACTCTCTTGAAATCGTCTCACGTTCTCCTCTGATACACGTGGTCGCCCGGAGCTTTTACCTTTACACAGACAACCTCTTTGCTCAAACTGGTGATTCCAACGACAAATGCTGTTCCTCGTTGGAGGTTGAATGTTGAAACGAAGACAAGATGCATGCTGCACAGCAGTCGCTGACTCAGTTTTAATGAACTCACGAACGCAAAAAAATCTTGTGCTGCATAGTAGACATTTTGCTCTCAACTGGCACTGCTGGACGGCTGTAAGCTATGCGAGCGTTTTAGCACTCTCGTGGTAGTGTTTGAAGAATTTAGGATCTCCTCTTTCAAATGTTATTTAGACCTTTCAATACCATTTATAGTTCAGGAAATATAGAAGTACGAAATTGAGTCCATAGCTTTGAATCACACTGTATTTTGAAATTCATATCAATGTTCTAGCTGTTACAAAAATGAACACTTGTAGTGTGTTGTCTCTTCATTATTAAACCTCACAAAAATACTTAAGGATTTCTAGTTTTGGGGCCCTTTCTATAACATATGGGAGTTTCTCGACCGATATGTCTTGTGACACTCTTTTACTATAATACCGTGATCATGTTTTCAATCTTTTCCCAAACACTTTACTGACAATGTTACTGAAGAAATGGTATTACTTCTTGCAAACGAGTCCGTCTAAAATATGGAAAATTTAAGGAATTTCTTTGTGGGAAACTTGAAATTCATGCCTGAAGTGGTAAATATGTAAAAGATTTTAATTTTAAAAGCTGGATAGAAAAGTGTAAATGAGACATTTTTTAACAGACGTGAAGATAACACAAAACTCAGTGCCAAAGAAACCAAATTTTAGGCTGAGCTCAGCTAAGTCATCTGTGGACATGTTATGAGGATTCCATCCTTAAGCAACCTGCTACTGCGTCAGAAGATCCCGAAATTTCGATTCAAGAAACTATCCACGAAAATATTTCCACCCTTGAAGATGACAAAAACAAGTTGCTTGGCAATGCTGGGGTTCGCTTACCTACAAAGCAGGATCAGATCCTAGAATAACGTAATCTTCACATACACAGATGCGAAAAACTAGCAAGTTAATGGGAATCCGAATTCCCAAAAATTGCAGGGAATATCTCAAGCAGCTGCGTTACTCTCAGGTTCTCAAAATACGACTGTCTTCCTATGAAGTAAGTTAAGCTAGTACTTCTGTTAGTACTGCAGGTTTCTGTGATTCCCGTTGTTTTACTGCTTGTCCTCTCTATACTTCCATACGAAAGCCATTATTATTCTGCTTATTAAGGTGAATTCCTGGATGCCCGTGGAATTAAATCGGATATTTTCTGGAGATTTTAGTGGATTCTGAGAGTCCATGCAAGATAATCCTGATATAAGCCAGGTGACAACTGCACCCTTTCATATCCCTTCTAAGTAACCATTTACATCATAAGACCACTCAAACCTGTAGGCACGTTGAAAATCTTCATTGAATAACCCAAAACAAAAGATCAAAAACCTTTTGAGAATAACCTAAATAGAAAGGATAATTCGCTTTATATGAATTACAGGGCACAATATTCTAAACAAACTGTATGTAATAGGTAAAAAAAAATGTAAATCAGTCCCATTACAGGCCCGAGGTGCACAGAGGGTTCTGGGAAATTAAGGTTCTCAGATTACGTGACAATGTCTCAGGATGGTGCTAAGGTTGTCAGCCTTACGTCCCGGCCACTTTTACCCCAGGAAATGCTCCTGGTACTCATTTCTGTTAGGGGCTGTGTCGACCCCAGGGCCATAGTGCGATCGGAAGGATTATTTCAATAAAAAATTTCAATGACACCATCTGGAATCGAACCAGCGACCTTCCGATTTGTAGCGCTGCACCTTAACCACTGTGCTACCGCTGTGTCCTTTATGGTATAGTATTGCGCTTAATTTACAACCAAGAAGTGCTCTGTCCCTGTATCTATTATGGCACGCTGTACCCTGGAAGGGTTTGTCGTACTCAGTCTAGCATGTCGACAATAAACCGGCAGTGAAACACCGATTCGGTTACGCATTCGTATGGCGAATGACGCTGGACGAGAGGAACGTCAAATACAACCCACATGTCAAATAATACAGGCAGGATTGTACACGCTGGCGGCGAGATAGCGTAATCGGTAGAGCGATTGCTACGGGCTGGACGGTCTGATATTCTAACCTCGGTGGAGTCGATATTTTCTGGACCCATCCAGACCGGCGCCGAGACACAACCAGCCTCCTGTAAAATGGGTAACTGTTCTCTCTTCCGGGAGAAAAGTGGTCGGGACTTACCGCTTACCACTTACCGCCTTCTAGCGCCAGAGTCGGGTAAGGTTAGAGATATACATATATATATATACCACGTATACCTCTACTTCCTTTCAGTGCCTGCTTGTCACGCTGAGGGACAGCTTCATCTTTAGTCGCACGCTGACGTGAGTTTACGAATATCATGTTATTGCGTAAATTTGTTATGCCTTACCAATTAATCCTGTGTATTAGCAACTGCCCTCACAGCATAACCACAACGAAATATTGTGCCAGAATAAAGAGCAAAAGAGTTAAATTTTTCTGGGAAATATTTTGTAGGGTTCTGAAGTATAAGACCACGTAGGATGTTAACAATAACTAATGATTTTAGATGTGGCAGCATAACATTTTTAACGCTGAATCACAACGGTTTATCTGTTTGCATTTAACCCAGACTTTTCTAGCCGTCAGCATGTGTATATGAATATTTTTCACTTTCCTTGAAATATCATCAATTTTCAAGGCCTCGATACTTTGCGAAGCAAAATTTTTCAAAACGCCAAACAGTGGCGTAGAATTGCTGCCACTTCACAGACATTTGTCTCGCCATGTCTCTACTTATGAAGACAAGAATTCACAGTGCACTGATATGGGCTCGTTTGCATTTTCATGATGTTTGCATCAAGTTGCTTAAAATCATATCTACAGCATTGATGACCATAATTGAAAGAGGGAAAAAGGACGGACAAACAGACAGAACAAAGGACAGGTATACTATAGCACCGATGCGGATTCTATGGATATCCGGTTCTTCACAGCGGGTACTTACCAGATGGTAGACTTCTGGGGTTTGACAAAGTGTATGCTTGCGAAATACCGTCCAAATTGCTTTGGAACTTGCTGTTTCCCTCTTCAGAGTGAGAGTCGCCTTTATGAGGACATTAAGCGTTAAGTTCCTCCGAATCATTGGTGCCAGCTGTGGGTCATACGCGATGTCAAAAGGCAGAAGACTTCCATTTTTTCTAATTTTCAAAACATGAATATTTTATAAAGTTTCTTTACAGATGATGAGATTTTAATATATAAATATCTTGAAGTATTATTTATGGATGGCGCTGGACGATCCTGCAATCATTAAATGAGGTTTCCAACTTTTTAATGTATAAGGTATGAAGTAAGAAGTACCTGGACGAAGGAAATTTCTTCCTAAGGATCTAAAATCGCTTAATTAATCTAGAAATTCCTTAATTTGAAGGCAAGTTTCATCACGATTCTCACACAGGCATGAGACTCAAAGGCTCTAAGCCAGTTGATACCGGTACACATTAGCCCACACAATTTATTTCCGAAAACTGTAATATTAACTCAATTATTACACCAACTACTGCACATATATAACATTTATAAAATTTACACATTAAAACATTAAAAACGCTCCGAAATGTTTCGGTCCCAGGATCATCATCAGGAAGCCATATCGTCCTTGCTAAAGTCAAAATATAAAAAGTCACATTCATTTCGCTCTACCAGTTGGGTATTGCGGAAGAATGCCTGTAATACAAATTATACCAAGTAAGTATCGTCAAAATAAATATTAAAATAATTTTGTACACAAATAATTAGGCTTGTTGGACCGACGTGAATTTATTCTTACCGTGTTGTGTAATGTTATGTTGCGAAGAGTGACCTGCTACGTATGTGCATTCTGTGCTTCGTTGCGTGATACTGACAGCAAGTTACGTGGAAGGATTTTCGGTGCGTTTGTAAGTTCATAGAGGGGGTAATATTTAATTTCCATTTAATCGTTGTCAACGACGTAGCGGCATACCTGAAGGTTTTGGGTCCAAAATTGTGTATTTATTCTCTATCTCCCCCATGTGGTCATCATGTTTTGCTTATTTCATTCTTACGTATTTAAATAACATGTACTGATATACGGCTTATCATTATCTTAAACAAGTGGCTAATTTTAAGATACTATTCCGAACTTTTCTTGGAGGAGTGTATTCAAAGCAACGATATTTCAGAAATTATAGTCTTATCCCAGCTGAAACATGATCCAAGGGCTTCGAGAATTCTAGCCAAGATAATTACACGACATTCCGCAGAAAAGCACATGAATGAATGAATGAATGAATGTTGTAAACAAGCGAATTTTAAAATATTTGATTCAATTTCTGTTGCCAGACACATACAAATTACAAGAAAATTATTTCGTGAACTGATAAAATTGGTCAATGTTTGGCTTCGTCGTTTTTTGCATTACCACAAATGTGTAGAAAGCCGCTGTTGACGATAAAGGACAAAAACCTCAGAAGTTACTTAACAATAAAATTTATTAATTCACATCTTCTATAATTTAGTAAATAGGCTAGCTGTTTCTTACGTCTTGACAGGGAAACAGAAACACAATGTGTAGAATAACTAACAAGACAAGTAATAATATTGAGATACACAGAATGCCTGGCAGGTAGAAAAATATCTTTTCTTATCTTGTAGACACACAGCCATAGATCTCAAAATTACAAGGTACAAACTGACAGAGTGGAATGCTAAACTGAAAGACTTTATCCCGCAAACCGCTGAAAGTTCTGAAGCATCTCGATGAATACGAAACCATTTTAGTTATTTTTTGGCAGAAGGCACGTACGATATGTTGAGAAGAATCCTCAATAATACACAAAAGACAGTCTGTGGAAGCCCATGAAAGTGACGGATCTGAGAACGAGATTTCTGTGGATATGTGTACTCCTTTGTTTTTTTTTTTTAAATGAGCAGTTTTGTTTCTTATAGAGGGATGTGGCGAAAAAGATGGGCGTCACGACGGAACCCAAGACGGCGTTGCTGACGTCATCATGAGGAGGTGTCTGCAGAGCGGAAGATGAGGAACCTTGTGGCTCTCATGTGGATCCTGTTCATATCAGGTAATTTGCCATCCACTGGTGTTTCTCTGCGATTGTAATAGAATTCTCCCAAGGGATCATCTAGAATTTGCGAATCTGATGTTTATTGGACCGTGCATCATTGTGAAAGCTGACAAATAAAAAACCAACTAGATGTCACTTGTTACTTTTATTTTACTTCTTAGAGACTCAACATGTTTCGGGCATTAAAATGCCCATCTTCAGTATTTTGCGACTTTGTTGTTGAACTACCAAATTGGCTATATTGTTCTTGGATTGCTGTGTGTTGCAGTTAGGGTGCAGTTCGGCTAGGGTGGTATCCGGGCTGCCTGCAGCCTGGATACCACCCTAGCCGAACCGCATCCTAATACCAACACACAAAAAAGCAAGAACGAAACGGCCAATGTGGTAGTTCACCAACATAGTCGCAAACTCCTGAAGATGGGCATATTAATGCCCGAAACATGTTGAGTCTCTAATAAGTAAAATAAAAGTAACAAGTGATATCCAGTTGGTTTCTTATTCGTCAGTTAGAATTTGCGAGTTTACTTCCGTTAGGATGTTGTCATGCAGTCCTGTTACATGAAATAACTAAGCGCGTTACTCACAATCTCCTCGTCCCGCGACGCGTTTAATTGCATCAAATTATAAATGTCTTTTCATACATGGGACTTACACTGCAGGTACTCTGTTCCTCTGTGATTCACTTCTTACCCACTGGGCTTTTATGACAACAATATCTCACTATCTTACCCTATGTTTTAATTCCTTTTCCTATTATTTCGTCATGGATATGACTTTTCAGTCAGAGACAAACGAATGTCTATTTTCAACCTAACAGACTAAATGTCCCACTGATTCGATAAATAATTTCGTAATTAAACCTAGAAAAATAGCTAAGTGCACAACTAAGTAAAAATCTTAGAACTTTCCATTTCTTGCATTTTTTGTGTAGTAATTGTATCTGTAACATACTAAAACATGCACATGTACAATAAAATAAACACTACGAAGGACACCTAGACACAGACACGACACAATAATAGGGCAAGGAGTCACCACAAGATCTTTCGAAACCAAGCGGACCCTACTAATTTGAAATAATCAAGGAACAAAAACGTAAAGTGATCCCGTTACAGGCCCGGTTTGGCCCATTGGGTGGGTAGAGGTATAACTCTACTCTTCCATGACCGCGGCACTAGAAGGGTGCGTGTGGTCAGCAGCACGCCCCGGCCGCACTTTACCCCCCTCCCCGGAAAAGACCCGGTACCCATTTTACAAGAGGCTGGGTGGACCGTAGGGCCGGTTCGGATGTGCGGAAAGTCTTGTCCCCACCGGGATTCGATCCCGGACCGTCCAGCCCATAGTCAGTCGCTATACCGACTGAGCTACCCGGCCAACAATCAAGGAACATATATCGCCACAAGATCTGTTATAAATAGCACCAGCCTTTTCTCTAAAAACAAAAACAAACAAGAATTTTACACAGGGACGTTTCCCATTTTAAGTTTTACGTTGAACCAATTTTTTTTTAACTAATGAGAGCTGTAAGTCTTTGTATAATACAGCTTAAGAGCTGTAATCATACGATGTAACAATAGTTTTGAGCTTAAGATAAATTTCTTCCTGAGGATGGTGCAGTAGGCGCCGAAACATGTAGGAGAGTTTTAATAATAATACATGTCTCTTATTGTACATGGGCATTGTGTTGGTTTATTAAAGATATAACTAAGTACAGAGCTATGAAGCAACTTCTTTAATCAAGTAAATAACTGCTCAAGTATCTATCCAAACAGGCAGCAGCTAAGCAGTAAATGCAGTTTATATGGGGAAGAAGATGGCCGAATTTTACGAACCTTCTGTGGAATTAGAAAGCCTCTCAGACTCTCCACATAAATCCACTACGACACCCATATCCTGAGCCAGTACAATTTAGGACAAAATTCTTTACAATCTCTATGTAAGGAAACAATAATATTTTTCCTGTTCACGAAAAAAAAGTAAATTTGGAGAGAAGGCCTATCTCTTATCATACTTAACTAGACATTAAATTAGTATAAGTGGCCATTTTCACGCTCTGGTCCCTTCTCGTCCTAGAAAAGCTTCCCTGACTTGCTTTGATAGACGCCGGGATATTCCAGGATATTCCAACACAATGTTATTGAGATGGAAACCTGCCATTTGAATAGAATAACATGGAACAGTGGGAAGATCTTGTATTGTCAAGATTCTTCCATTTGCCTCATTCCAGATATATTCTTGATTTTCCCATACGAATTTGTGCAAAACTTTACGAAATGTTTTTTATTACAGTGAGGGGTTGTTAAAACCCGTGTACGTACTTACGAAGAAAAATCATTATTTTAGCTCGTCCACGTGTTTGATCCTTAATAATTTTGAATCTTGCATATATTTTCTTCCTCATCATAGAAATAAAATAAAATTTTAAATACAAAATTTTCACCAATGCCCATCAGATTCTGAACCATGAGATTTAGTAACAGAGGTCATACGTCGTACGAAAGCTTACATATTGCAACAGTAATTTCGAAAATTATTCGCTGTCAGACTATACTTTTCTCTCAGCGTTTATTTGTGTAAATAAAATCAAGGCGAACATATATACGCTTTCCCCAAATTATGCAGTAATAGATAGTTATTACATTACTGTTGTCATTGTCATTGTTACATCAAATTTTTTCTGCCCACCGTCTCTTTTGATGACACTTAATTTTACTTGTTTTTTAAATTTTTTACATTGGTTAAAAATTGTTCTGAGTTGTTATTCATTTTGGTGAACTGAAAAGGAATTTTCTTTAATTTCATTCATATTTCAATTTGACAGTATTGCTTCATTATTATTTAAAGTAATAGAGAATCGAATGTTTGTATCCTAAAGAAAATGACGTATTGCAGAACTTAGGAATACAAAAATAAAACCACAGACAAACTTCGTGAAGGGCTTTATACGATTTAATGGAAAGCGGAATTTAAAATGCAATAATTTGCAGTAGAAACTAAATGTTAAGCTAATAAACCTACAACAGAGGAAACACAGAAAGAAAGACAGAAAATTGTCATATCTCGGAAGAATGTTACGTTTTCTTAGTCAATAATTAATATCTAACACAAATAAAATTCATTTGGGACGAAAAACATTTGTGTAATAAGGCTCGAACATCGTTTGGAAAGCAAATAATATACGAAGCATGAAATTCAATTACAGAGATATTGTCACATCGCCAGATCACCCAAGAACCTAACAGCAGGCAAAACGCTCTGAAAAGTAAAACAAATTAAGAAATTAGAGAGATACGAGAGATTTGAAGTTCTCGAGGAGTGAGTACGAATATTATCATTTCCGGAGATGTGAGAGAAATTTACCGACAATAAAGGGCAAAAGAATAACAGTCATGGGGAAAAAACAGGGTAATGTACAGGGGAAATGAAAAAGGGAAACGTATGTGTTGGAGATTAAGAGAGGGTGGGACAGGGGACGAAGGCAAAGCACCAAAATATACGGCGTCGCAAAAATAATAACATATTTCCTTGATACAGTAAATGGGAACAAAATTAGGTCATATGAAAACTCATATTCACAGGAAGATATTTACCGCCGATACTGTGGCTTCCTGATCGTTCTCTGAGCCGGGACAATGCTGTCGGAACAGCGACTAGGTTACAGGCTGATTATACTTTGTCAGATTTGGGCAAAACTATTCTGTCTGCTCCGAAGGGTGACATTAGTTTCGGGGGTCGCCACCCCCTGTTCAGTGGGTACCGGTGGTGAAGCTACAAGACGGCGCTTGGCGTTGGAGATATCAGAATAAATGATACACTTTTTCATAACATTGGCAGAGACTGTATTTATCTCTCAATAGACACTTTGATCGATGCTTCTGTATACACAGACCCGGTTGTGCCGGACAATGGAAAAAAGATGGTTGTTAGTTGTCCGTAGCTGCGATTAAACACAACATTTCGCCTTAGACAATTCAATCTCATTAAAGCGTCTTCAATGTGTCGCAGCGGTGAATCATTTCCCGGCTTGGGTAATCAAGCAAAGAGGTTTACACCAGCTGTTACAGTGGTATTAAGAGGAGTACAAAAGATTAAAAACTGCACTGCTTACTGCGATCAGAGTGGCTTTCGAAACGGAAGATATATGTAAAAGGGCTTCAACGAAAATGGAAAGGAAGGTAGAAAATATAATTTACGTACACATATTCAAGAAGATAAAAATATAGTAACAAAGAAAACTTGCTGCCATTCAGCTCAGGAATTTCATATCTTCGATAACCATTTGGAAGTTATAAAAATTAACATTTTCACACATTTTTCTAGCAAAGACTTCTGTTCCAAACACATATAATATTTGACGAATAAGAGACCAACTTGATGTCACTAGTTTTTGAAGTTTTTTTTTCACTTCTTCTATGTTCAACATGTTTCGGACATTAATACGTCCATCATCAGGAGCTTGCGACTTTTCTATTGTATCACCACATTGGTCGTGTGTTCTTGTTTCGATGTGTGTTGGAGATCACATGAAAACTCATATTGCTGCTTCAGCCTGCTACACGGATACCACCCCAACCCAGCCACACGGAAACTCGAACACACATCGAGACACGAACACACGACCAATGTGGTGATACAATAGAAAAGTCGCAAGCTCCTGATGACAGATGTATTAATGTCCGAAACATGTTGAGCATAGAAGTTAAATAAAACTTAATAACTAGTGACATCAAGTTGCTCTCTTATTCGTCAACCATCACAATGATGCACGGTCCAATATATATAACATTTAATATTTTTTACGTAATAAATGTTCATAAAGGAACTCTAAATTCAGTTCAGCTCAGAGGACCCTGTACTGCATTCATGTGCATGTAACTTCGTATACCCACAAATTAAATCTTCATTATGAATATGTTGTAGGTTATTAATAATTATTGTAACAATTATAAAAATAATATTATTTTGGAGGAATTAACGTCTATGTCTGTAACCTGTCTAGGTGATCTTTTGTTATATGGCTTCAGAATTTCTTGACGTCACAAAGTTTTGTAATTATTGACTGAGAAAATATTTCGTACTTAATTTTTAGGCAGAGTATTATTTATGGCCTAGCGCCTATCAAATATCACATGACGGTTACAAATTTAATGTTTGCCATCCCGAAGTGTTTAACACATATATAAATATACAATGATGAGTCAGTCAAACACAACAAACTTTATTGTGTTTGTTATTGTATTAGGGCAACATGTTTCGATTCTTGTAGAATTATCTTCAGGCCCTTCTAAGAAAATAGATCCTTACTTAAAATGTCTTGGATCTAGTATTCTTATAAAGATTGATTGTTTTAGCTTGACTAGCTACAAATTTAATGTTTCCCATCATTTGAGTGCTTTATATTCTATTTCATATTCTACAAAAAAACCCATTCCATAGTTCTGAAATGACTAATTTTTAAGTTACTTCAAGATCTTACACGCCAAATAAGGCACTTGATTTGCTACCGCTTTACTAATTTGTAAGTCCGCAATGTAGCCATTTTCGGTTGCAGGAAACTAAAAGGTACATGCTGAGCTCACCTCCGATAACAACATGTTTGCTATAACATTCGTAAAAATCTCACAGGTTTTAAACATTCTAATAAGAACACAGTTGGACACAAAAATCCTACTCACACAATTGGCAATAAGACAAAAATACATATTTTATTAAGAGTTACAGCATTGTCTATGTAATTTATATTGAAAGACATGAAAGGACAACCTTTAGTTGTGTTATTTCATTAGATTGCTTAGGGTCCATCACTGGTTCACAGGATTCCTTCCAAGTGTAGTGTGTCTGAGTGCGATCGTGAAGCCTCGTTATTAGGAGGCCCTGTCGTGCCACGAAGGAAGAAGAAGTACGAGGGGGTGCTGTTTAGTACTTAGCCCGACCAGGAAGGAAACCAACTACAGCGACAAATCTCGGGATTTATTCAGCATACTCCCAACGAATCTCAATACACTTTTCAGCCTGTTGCTCTAAATTTTGCAAGCCACTAAAAAAAATTCGGAAAATTTTCCGTCCAACCAGGTCTCCGCGGCAGAAATGACCTCAGTGACGGACGAAAAATAGCGACCTTTCAATTGTTTTTTCAGTCCAGGGAAATGGCGATAGTCCGGAGAATAGGGTGGGTGATGAAGACATTGGAAGCCAAGGTAGGCCAGTTTCTTCTGGGTTGCAAGTGCCCGATGAGCCGGGGCATTTTCGTGCAAGAACAAGAACTTCCTTGGTGATCTTCCCGCAGCGGGTTTCCTTCAAAATGTCCTTCAGTTGCACCAGAAGAGATAAGTAATACTCCGCTTTGACAGTTTGGCCCCTTGGAAGAATATCAATGAGGAGGATGCTGTCTTGATCCCAAAAAATATAGGCGAGAAATTTTCCAGCGGATTTTTGCACTCGGAATATTTTGAGGCGAGATGAGCCGCTATGCTGCCACTCCATTGATTGTTGCTTTGTCTCCGTGTCGTAGTGATATAACCAGGTTTCGTCCATGGACACCAATCGCGACAGAAAATCATTTGTATAGCGCCGAAAATATTCCAAACCTGGCACCGTTGACGTTTTTGATCCGCGTTCAGGCATTTCGGGACCCACTTCGCAGAGAGCTTTCGCATGTCCAAATCTTCATGAATGATGGATCCAACCCGCTCACGTGAGATGCCCAGTTCCTCAGCTATTGATTTAGCCGAAATCCGGTGGTCCTCCAAGATTAGCTCGTGAATTTGATCAATAATCTCCGGAGTGGTCACTGTTTTGGGTCGTTCAGGACGAGGCGCATCACAAGTGGAAAAATCACCAAGTTTAAACTGCGTTATCCAGTTTTTGACGGTGGCATATGTTGGTACATATTCCCTAATGTTTCTGTCAGAATGGCGTGAATTTTCTTCGACGCCTTGCCTTAGAGGAAAAAACTTGATGACCGCTAGCGTCTCCATGTTTTTCAAATCGCGCGCATCGTCTGACATGCTTCCTTTCAGCCTTTGTGAAAAGAAAAGACTTGCAATTCAGCACATGAACAGACTATTCTTTCCAACGACACTAGTGACTCCGTTCTACGACATCGGTTAGTAGGTCGGGCTAAGGACTTATCAGCACCCCCTCGTATGTTGTTACGTCTGTAGCGTATTTACTTCATAACACTGGGTTTGTGTATGTAATAAATAAATAATAAGCCCAATTATATGGGAAAAACCTCAAAGAAAAATTATAACATGTGTGTTTTAGGGTGCTCGGGCAACCCCGACGCCAAGCGTCTGTACGACGACCTGCTCAGCAACTACAACAAGTTGGTGCGTCCCGTTGTCAACGTAAGCGACGCCCTCACCGTCAAGATCAAGCTCAAGTTGTCCCAGCTCATAGATGTGGTGAGCAAAATCTCACTCTGGTATTAGTAAACTGATTAGGGCGTTATGTAATTGGTGTTGTGCGTTTTGAAACAGGGAGCTGTTCTATCATCACTGTTTTCTAAATTTTCTTTAACGTAAGCTACCACGTACGTCCATGAATATCTGGAGGGTCAGTAATTGAATCAGTTGTTCTCTGTGCTAAGTATTACTCTGCCCCTCGCCAAACATCAGAGGGGTGATATAATGAGGACGATGTGAAGGGAAAAACATATATACATGTTTCACATAAAGGGAAAAGAGAAAGCATTCAGGGTTCTGGCGGGGATATCTGTGGGGAGCTACCAATTTAAAGATACAGCTTGGACAGTAAAAAAGTATTAAATCAAATAATAAACAAATAGAGAGGGAAGGCGTGGACTGCATTCATCTGGCACAGGATGAAGACAAGTGGCACTCTATTTTGAGCACGATAATGAAAAATTGGATTCTATAAACTTCCGGGAACTACCGAACTATCTAAAGACTTAATGGCTTCTCAAGAAGGACGCTGCTATACGGAGTCAGTCAGTCAGTCACTCAGTCGGTCAGTCACTCAGTTAGTCAGTCAGTCAGTCAGGAGTAGCTCAGTATGTATAAAGTCCAACAATTGAAATATAATTGAAATAATGAACTGGAAACTACATAGGATAAAATAATGTGGCTAATTTGAAGTATTGTCTTGGAGTAAGTCCGTATGGATTGATGAAAAGAAACAAACTTTCAGCTATGAATGTCAAAGCTCCGTCCGAGAGCTGAACCGGGCATCTCTTAAACACAAGTCAGAAGCTGTGCCGCTCGAGCCATCTCTCTGGGTATTTAGAGGTTAAATGAAGCGTAAGCCTATATGTGTGAGTGTGTATGTATGTATGTATGTATATACGTGTATGCATGTATGTATATATGTATGAGTGTGTGTGTATGTATGTATACATGCATGTATGTACGTATATATTATGTATGTATGTATATATGTATGTGTGTATATATGTATGTATATATATATATGTATGTATGTATGCATGCGTGTATGTATGTAAGTGTGTATGTATGTATGTGTGTATGTATGTATTTATCGCCTCATGATGGTCGACTTCGACTGCACAGTGTAACTCCCGGATAAAACAGAGTTGTGTCGGACTGAACCTTATAAGTGTTTGTTTTGAATACTTAACACAATGGGCCGAATCTATAGTTACTACTCTCGCTGGCTGGGGCTGTCAAGTGGCCACGTGTGCTAGAGGACTCATCAGCCACTATGATTTTTGTGGCTACAGAGCAAACAAGCTTCACTTAAGAACAGTCGGTCGTCCTAACCCATTTGGCGAAAATTCTTCTATACATCGGGAAAGAGGGAGAACCGAGGAAGATATTATTGTTTATAAAATAAATTTAACAAATCAAGGAACCTGGTGGCAAATGCACTGTAAGAAGACAGTGCGTTTAAGAATAAACCGACATACAGAAGAATTTACTAAGAGCTGCTGGCGGTAGATTTATACTTCAGAAGCTGATAACAACTTCTCCCCCGCAGCTATGAGTAGTGTTGCGCTTTACCTAGCTAAGGGCCCGTTCACACACTAGATACATTTCCCACTGTGTACTAACAATTGGTTGTTCTGCTGCTCTTGTTGTCCTCTGTTCACATCAGGCTGCCTCTACAGCATCCAAACATCATTAATTTTTTGTACTACTCAGTCCCTCTCTTTTTATGGTGTTGTCTGTTATTCTAGGGTACAATAACTTTTCTCTGGAGTTATAATTTTTTCCTATTAGTTGGTAAATATTTAATCCCCCAGTAGATTCCGTATTTCTAATTCTACACGTCTCGTAAAAAGGATTAACGTTTTTATTTCCACCCCTTTGGTTCTGCTGTATTTTTTCATCCTTAACTGAAATTTCATTTACATAAGAAATGTGAGATTTCATATTAATTCAAAAAGCGTCAACTCTGTGGCCTTCCATCTTTGTTACATACTTTATCATAGTAAGTATTTTGTAGATTTTATTTTCTTTCGGAATTTATTCTGAATCATAAATGCCGCTGGACGTTTCAGAACGAGCGAAGAAGCAGTTTGGATTTAATGCTGCCACCGCTTTAGAATTTCCCTATGTGGGCAGTGACAGGCCTAACCTCCATCGCATTAAATTTTTTGTTCGGAAGTACGACAAAGTTTGTATTACAAACTTAAAAGCCTTCGCCCGCAAACTCCTTAAGAAAACAGATGCGTGTCGCCACACATTCAAAGTGCAAATTTCACGTTTCATACTGTCTATGCCGTTTATTTGCATATTCATGGCGCAAATATATCCTTTTTTTTATACACACGTATTTACATTCTAGTTATATTCGAAAATTAATATTATTGAAATTTATTAATAGCTTAACAAATTAGAACCGTCCCTGGTAACTCCAATTGTTTACGGAAATTGCCATTTATCTTATCAATAATAAATTAAATTAATACCGATAAAACATATTAATTTTATTATCCACTATATATGTACAAATTCTCATTATTTCCGTATCATTTTCTGTTGGTCTAAATGTGGAAAAATAACTGTTTCTGTCCTTTTATAAGCATTTGTTACTTTGCTTATTAATAAATGTGAAAAATACAGACTGAGGGTTTTTGAAAATAAAGTACAGAGGGTAATATTTGTAACTGAGATGGACCAGGTAGATTGAATTCGGATAAAAGTGTATTGTTGTAAATTTGACAAACAGGCCCTTCGAGAAATATATAATATTGAACAAAATGAGGAAAAAAAAAATAGGAAGAACTTGTAGGGGGAATAGTGGAGATAGCGGTTTGTACAACATTCAAATTGCACAACTTTGAAGATACAGCGTAAGTAACCAAGATGCAACGGGGGAAAAAGAATATGAAATTAATAATAAAATCGCTAGATTCGTGGACGCCAACTATATGGAGTAGTTCAATGCGAGCATTTTGCGAACAAGATAACGAACTGTCGGGTTCCATAAACGGCGGAACCCTTCTCGACTGGTTTAATCCTCGGTCTTTTGCAGAAAAACTCTGTTGCATGGAGTTCCATTGAATGGAAGTGTAGTGGAAATGATTTGTCTGCAGCATATAAACATATCGGTTTTACAAGAGAAAGCAGAGGACAAGAAAGAGAAAGAGACATATTCGGACGTCTTGATAGGGATCTTCGTAAGATGATGGTTTACAACCACTGTAACGAAAACCACAAAACCGATAAATATATTAGGTCCGTACCGCATAAGCGGGAACTTCACATGCATTTATTTGGTTGCATAATTTCAGGGTCGTGAATACTGATTGTTAAACTTATAAGGATGGTCCTTAGTCTAAAATATGTATAGCATTTCAGTCCCTACCTCACAGAAAAGAGAGTTCATGCTAACTGTAAAGAAAAACGGTTATATGATATGAAAGTAATAATAAGTATTTTTTGCGATAGTTATACACATCAGATAATTACACATTGTTGCAAAAGTGTAGATTTTAATATGGGAGCCTTTGGCTCATATGATTACAAGTGGGCATAAAATGTTATATAGCAGTTTAAGTTTACAAAATTTGACATCCTTAACTTGTTCATCTTTTGACAAGTTATAAAATATTTATTCCTATGTACAACTTTAATAGAGGCGTGGCGAAAACCACTAATTTTGAAGTGACCACTACAGAGTACTATTGAAAGCTTCAAGGTAAGGGGGGGGAGGGTATTCATTATTTCGTCAGTCCTAGACCTCATACCAGTTTAGAATATTTTCATAAACAGATTTCTAAAAAAATATATATTGAAACCCGTTTTTACAAAAAAATTCGAAATTAATACTTCTGATCTATTTTTTTCGAACACGGTTTGCTGCCTTATGGACACTTAGAATTACGATCATGCTTGTTATACTTATTTAGATTAAGGCAAGATATAATTTTCTGTGTAGCTAATACATTAAAGTGAAAGCAGCGTAGTTTTGTGGAATTGCAGTTGGGAGGTAACGGGTTCAAATATTGGCCCCACGACTGGTCATGCTGACTGAAGTTTAAGGTGGTTACCCTCAGTTCCCTCAGGAAAATACCGAAATAATTTCTCAGATTAGGCCACGACTGCTTCCTTCCCCACCGTTTTCCAATTCATTACTTATTCGTCATCCTATCTTTTGACACTTCCATAGCCAACAGACTTTCACAGTTGTTCAAACGGAACTGTGTTACTGCAGTATATTTCGATCACCGTCATGTGGAACCGTGACAGTCCTGGATTTAACTTGCTGGTGACCGAGATACTATTGCACATCCTGCAACAAATGTTTAAAGCTTCATTTCAGTTCCGTGAGCTATTCCGTACTTTTTCCGCCCTTTGTAGCTTTAGAGGAATGAGGTCAGAGTGGATAACGATCTCGTATATCACAGCGTCCTCAAAACGTTTGCTAACTAAACAAGGAATCATGAAACACATGGCCCTATTTACGGAGAAATCGCAGTACATTGAGTAACACAAAATATGCGTTGTTGCTTGAGACAGAGGAAACAATTTCACAAAGCAAATGCTGGGACATTAACACAGGCACAGAGTCTGATTCGGTTTCGTCTGGATTCACTCTTCACAAATGTTCGGTCGTTTATCTCTCAGCACAGACTAGCGTCTGAGATGTTACATTAGCTGTAGTAAGCGCTATACTAAGAAACAAGTAAAATTAATTTCGCTCTTGATCCTAAACACCGCATCTAGATGGTCTCATGTCAACCCGTAGCTAAAGATGTGCTTGTTATTAGACTTGATATTAACTTTTTTGCCGGTATAAGAAGACTACGAGTGGGATGTTGAATGGCGTGCGTGTTGGTTGGATGTGGTGGTCTGGAAGATAATTTCACACGGAAGTATATAATTTTAGTATAGCCTACGAACAAGACATACATGGTATTAAAGATACTTACATTAATATGAGGGGAAAGGACTTGAAGAGAGAAAACAGCTCAGTGTCATCGACGGACCCGAACCTGACCACCAGTCAAACTGATATTTCTCATACCTTTAAATATTCGATCCAGAATAATTCTTGATAAAGACAGGAAATTAAAATCGGGAAAGTCAATTTTGCTAATTATCTTAACCTGCATTACCTAATAACTATAAGCCGCTGATTCGGTGAAAGAGTGGGAGAAGATAAAAAGAAAGAATAAAGAAAAAATTTTGAAGTGGGAAATACAGAATGCCAAGAAAGTGATATAGCTGTCGCTTGTGGCACATAGAAATATTATATTTTTCTGGAATATGAAGCAGTTTAACTTAGCATTATAAACTAAGAGTTAAGAGGTTATTACTTAAGTAACATAATGCATGACGTCATATCCCAGAAGAATGCACTCATGAAAAAATAGTTTGGAGAAAAAATTAAGAGAAACAAAAAATATATAATGCAGGGAAGAATGGAATAATGTGGAACAGAAAAAGAAAGAATAAGAATAGAAGCAATGTATGTATAAGGTAACAATGTAGCGCCTTCGCCTAACCATTGTTGCCGTGGAATAGTAAAATGTATTAAATATTATGAATGTGTGTGTGTGTGTGTCTTACACCGTATTAATGTAACCTGTGACCTGTATGGCTTTACCGCATTTTTTCACCTTCTGTCATATATGGCAAGATATTCTGAGAAAATTATTGCAGGCAAAATATGTGTTTCGGTTTTCTCTAAAACGTTTGTCTGATAAATTTCTCATTCCAAGCAAAATTGAGTGAGATGTTGTTATAAATGTACATCTTCATGAGAACTACCCGTCATTCTTGTTAGATCTGAATGAAACGTCAGTTTTCTCGACGTATTTTCAAAAAGTACTGAACATAAAATTTCATGCAAATCCTTCGTATGGGAGCCGAATTGTTTCATGGGGACGGACAGACAGACAGACGGACAGAGAGACAGACAGACGGACGGACATACGGACAGACAGACGGACATACGGACAGACAGACGGACAGACGGACGGACACACAGACGGATAGTTAGATGGACGGACGAAAATACAGACATGACGAAGCTAATAGTCGCTTTTCTCAATTTTACGAAAGCATAAAAAAAAAGAAAGAAGGGAAAGAACTATCCCAGATAAAAGGAGGACGGAAATATACGCTGTAAGATACAACTTTCTTGATACTAATAGGAGCATCATACGGTATAGATTCTCTCCACCCACAGATTTTGCCGCAATACGGTTATGAATTTAGGGTGCATTTCATGCTCTCCCCCCCCCCCTTCAACCCTCCTTGTCGCATAGTTCCATGTACCGGTCTACATATCTGGAGCCTGTTCTTCACACTGAGCGCGCATTGTTGTATGGAAGCTACAGGCTCCTCCTTGACAGCCAAAACAAGCGCACTGAGTTCGATTTCCGAAGCTGGTTACTCCACTTAGGTTTCCAGTTCTACGCCATCTGCCCAGACGATAACACATACAAGGTGTACACTTGGGAGTTGTCTGGCTGGAATCTGTAGATTAGTGGTGTTCCTTCCCGCAGTGTAATGCCGTGGTATTACAGAGCGTAAAAACAGCTTTCTCTTAAATCCCTCCCTCTTTCCCCCTCTTCACCAGATACTCCAATTACATTAGGGTCGATGCTGAATAACCTCTTCATTTAAAACAATGTAGTTCGACTAAACTGAGGTAAGACAACGCAGGAAAGGCATGTCAAGAGAGGCAGGACTGATATCTTATAAAACTAATTTCGCATTGTTTAATTATTCACTTATTTGTCCAATTAGTAGGTTGTCGATCCGGTGGCCGTGCGGTCTAAACCGTGGGTTTGAAGCCGCTTGTTTCAGAGGATCGCGGGTTTGAATCTCACTGAGTGCATGGATGTTGGTCTCTTGTGTTTGTTGGGTTTGGTGTAAGTAGCGACCTCTGCGACGTGCCGATCACTCTTCCAGGGAGCCCTACTGGTTTTGTGTCTCTGTGTGTGATCTAAAAAACTAAAAAACGAGGCTGTCTAGGCCGGAGTTGGACTGTTGCGCCACAAAAAATTGTAGGTTACGTCCCCTTCATATTAGATATTGCCTGATTTAGTCTGCAGTACCGAATATAACTTTCAAATTGTACACGAAGATTACGTCTGAACTGTTGGATTTGTCTGCGGTGTGATTAGTTTGGGATAACTGCAGAGTGGCTAAGTTTTGCTTGGATGGAAATGCATGAAGATTGGAAATAGAAAGAAATCACGTTAATAATGAGATTTTTAAAGCGTATATATATATATATATATAGTACCGGGTGACTCCTAGTCTATGTGCAAGACATTACAGTATGTGTTGTGTATTATTCAAATCCTGAAGTAATTTCAATTATAAAATAATTCTTGAATATAGAAATTTTCCGCACAGGGCTGGTATTGCTTTAGGTAAGATGAAAGGTACAGGCAAGCAGTAATAACGTTCAGACGTCTAATATACTACCATTAGAATCATGTAGAATTATATAAGAAGGTGTATTACCAAAACATTGCACCCGTCTATGAATATAGAACCACTCCTATATGTTTCGACTACTATTTATAGCCATCTTCAAGGAGCACAAATATAGAACACAGCGCTGTCAATTGTTAACGACAAAATACATGATAATCCCTGAATATAACCATAAACAATAGCCGACATTTGTAGGAGCAGTTCTTTGTTTGCAGACAAGTGAAACTGATTGGGAATAAACTTACTGATACATCAGTTTCACGGAAGACGCACCCAACATGAAGTTTCCAATTATCTCAGAGAAATTTGCTTCCTTACTGCTCCTCGTAGTTACAACTTGTATTGAATGGAGCGATGAGCGATGATTCGGCACGAACAGTTCGGTCGAATGGCTAGGTTGCAGCCGCCATCTTGTCATGTCATGTTATGTTCGATATTCGATCCATAATGAATGAAGTAGGCCTACTCCAGATAAAGTGTTTTCTCTTTACGTTAAATGAATTCTTTCGGTAAGAAATAAGCCTCAGTAGTTCTTAATTTTTAGTTACGACGTTACTGAAAGTCAGTGACTATAGTCCGTTTAGAATCACATCAATTAATCATCAGCCCACCATGAATAAGCTAAACGATTACGTAAATTGTGTGGAAGATGTGATGTATAGAAGATGTGCTTAGAACGAGACGTGTGAATGACAGTTCCTGAGAGAGCAAATTACAGTGGCCATTGTACAACATTTAGTCACGGAACGACACAACTAGAGAGGGGGGAAATGTGTTAATCATGCATTCTTTGAAGAATGTGGTATAATAGAAAATAACGGTCATAGATTTATCTTCTCAGGATTAAATCATGACAAAGAACAGAAGATCTCGGTTGCTGCGCGGTCTAAGGCGTGGGTCTGCGGTTGTTCGCTTGGTGGGTTGCGGGCGCGAAACTGGCCGGGGACATGGTTGTCTGTCTGTCTGTCTGTCTGTTGTGAATATTTTGTGTTGTAGGGTAGAGGTCTCTGCGTCGGGTCGATTTCTCGTCCAGAGGACTCCTAACGAGTGTGTGTGTGTGTGTGTGTGTGTGTGTGTGCGTGCGTGCTTGCTTATGTGTGTGTGTGCGTGCTTGCGTGTGTGTGTGTGTGTGTGTCACCGAATGTAATCAGGAGCAACAATAACCCTCTGCACCTACAATGAGCAATTTACATTGAGTAAACTAGAGACAGTGTTGTCGCAGGTGGGTTGGTGGCGCACCGTTTAAGAAACACACAATAGGCCTATCAGTCCGTCTTTTGTGGCATACATTATTCAAAGGATAAAAGGCACTGCAGAAAACATACCACCAATGGAGATCTTAAAATAGGCGACACAAAGTATCACAGTTCTGATGTGCCTGACTGGCATTTGGAAGGTATGCCTTTCGAACCGTTTCGAAAATCAGGTGATCTGACGGAGTCTTCATTCATTTTTTTTACAGCGTTTTAGGAAGATTAATGTAATACGTGATGCGATAATTAGCGTTATATTTCGTTATTTTGAATTCCTGCATTTGATCTTGAAACGGTACACGATTATACTGCTGATACTTCTTACGTATTTCCTCAACACCTTCTTACAAAAGCTGTGTTATTGTCGCACACACAAGCCGTGAACGTCACCTTGTCTTTGTATAAGTTATGAAATTTAAAAAAACCCATGAATTAAGCCAGGAAAGAAGTCGTGTTAATTCTGGTTTAGTAACTTAAAAGAGACCATGATAAAATTCTCACCAAATGTCCATAAACACAAAAAATTATTTTTAACTTCCGATATTTAATTTTGTATTACATATTTTCAGGAACTGATATAAAGTCATAAAATACCCGAATAAATAATAGCAACAGTACGTTATCCACCACATACTTAAACATGCTTTACGTATACATGTTTCGAAAAATAAAATTAAAAGTTGCTACGGAAAATGCCCATTTAGTGGCCTGACTTAAACTCAGCCATAAATTAAGTTACATCTGAAGATTATAACGCTCTATTTCTTCTACTATATATTGGTGCTCCCTGAAGATGGTTATTAATGATACCCGAAATATATATATATATATATATATATTAGTGTTTCTTCCTTCACAGACTAGTGCAGTTATTTGGTAATAAACTTATTTAATTAGGAAATCTAAAGTGAAATTAAAATGGGTTAATGTGTCAAATTCTTATGTTTATTGGACCGTGCATCATTGTGATAGTTGAAGAATAAAAGACCAACTTGATGTAACTTGCTATTTTATTTCATTTCTTATGTGCTCAACATGTTTCGGACATTAATATATCCATCATCAGGAGCTTGCGACTATTCTGTTGAATTATCACATTGGTCGTATTGTTCTTGGTTCGATGTGTGTTGGAGATTCGGTGT
>Ga0136643_10002076_pt1 | contig 25501 bp, 11 predicted proteins | sample TergutLab28metaG_FD_96883 | JGI IMG/M metagenome (GOLD analysis project Ga0136643, IMG submission 96883) | Labiotermes labralis P1 segment gut microbial communities from Petit-Saut dam, French Guiana - Lab288 P1 (version 3) (version 3) | ecosystem: Host-associated > Arthropoda: Insects >... | reverse complement strand
TTGATCCCAACCGTCGTCATTAATTTTACAAAAGAAACTCCAGAGCAATAATGAATCATAACATTCCGGTATTTTGGATGTGGTGCGGCGTCTTCGGATGGGACTGTAAATTTCTTTTTGGTTCCGGGACCCTCGACAACAGGGCTTCGAAACGTCGCAAATCACACACGCTATGATACTGCGTCACGTTCCAGAAGACTGGAATCCTCAGTTACAAGGTAACAAAGCCAACTTCCGAACTGCTGTCTATGTAAACACGTGATAATGGCGGGCAGCCAACTTCCAGTGCAGTGCTGCGAAATGAGTCAACGATTTCCACAAATCTTAGAGAGTGCTAATCTTATGTAGGCTAAAACATTAATTAATATACGTCAGCACAACTATTTTGTCGGTGTAAACATATTGGGATCCCAACATGTACACAGCATCTGTTGACTCAGTCTGAAGATGGCCGTTTAAAGGGTCGAAACATGCAGCCTTGTATAATAAAATAGTTGTGCTGACGTATATTAATTAATGTTTTAGTATATTCCTAACACATCGTGATGTCTTCCATCAAGTTATGCAGGCTGCTCAGTTTGTCAGTACGGCTCCCGTTATTACTAGAAGTATTTTCAGGAAAGAAGCTCGTCTATATAGCAAATACATTAAAAAATTTCGTTCCAACCTTCAAGTAAACACAACGCATCTCCGTTACAAAGAAAAGTCGATTAATGTTTTGGGAAACAATAGCTGCTTCTGGTGAAAAATAAAGAAAACAGATAAACCAGTACACTCCGTGGGTCATCGGGGTTTATCAGACGTTACATAAGGCCTTACACACAACGGTCGAGGTCACCCTGTTACATGCCAATGCAAGCACAAAGGGGAGGTGGAGATATGGCTCTATTCCTTCTTTAACTTCGGCGCTATGGGGATGGGTTGTCAACGCCACGGCCGGGCCTTTTTACTCCGGTAAAGAGTCCCGGCACCCACTGTACTGGAGGCTGGGTGGGCCCCAGGGCCAGCATGGACCGGTATGGCGAGATACAATCTGTTGCCACACCGGGAGTCGAACCGCAGACCATCCAGCCCATGGCGAGTCGTTACACTGACTACGCTATTCCGGCTTCCATTACATACATAGGATCATTATTTTATTTGTAGTCGCAATCCCTACTCTTTAAAAGCAACGTGTTTTAAGAGTGGAACGGGAAAACTAATGGACCAGAGCACTGATCGCCTATTGCAGTTTAAAAGAACAAACCCAAGGGAGCAGCCAGGGGGAAGCACGAGTGGTGCGGCCGTTTGGGCAGCAGGATCCAAGGGGTAGCAAAGCGCCCAGCAAAATGAAAACTTTTGATGAAAAAATGATGCTATCCTCTCAACAATTTTAAAACATTAAGAAAAATAAAAGGAAATTCAATAATAACTGTGATTTTTACAGTTCGTAATTTCTGTTAGGGGCCGCCATTGTGATTACTCGGCCCGGGCGCCAAAAACCTAGCTACGTCACTGCATAAGCCTAGTTGATACGAGTGTTTTGATTTGGTTCTACAGACCAACAAATACGGTGTAACAGTAAAGATGTTACAGTCTACAAACACTACACAGTAAAAGCGTGAGGCGTTATTTGGGGTAAGGTCCCTACATTCTTAGTCTCGGCACTATATGAAGGTGTGGGATTTGCTTCACGATCCAGCTGTTTACTTCCCAAGGAAAGGGCCTGCAGTAACCACTGGACAGGAGAATGGGATACCTTGCGGTCGGTCTTCAAATATCCGTCCTTGCTCCTGCTGGGTATCGAACTACCGTCGTCTGACCTAGATAATTAATGAGTTTAGTAAAAACAAGAGCAAATTCATACTGTAGGCCTACCGTATGATTCGAATTATGTAGCTACTGTATGTTCAGAATTATGTAGCTACTGTACGTTCCAAATTATGTAACTACCGTACGTTCCGGTTTATGTAGCTACTATACGCCCCGAAGTATCTACAATAGCTACTGTAAGGTCCGAAATATGTAGGTACTCCACGTTCAGAACTGCGTAGCTACTGCACCCTCCGAATTACGCAGCTGCTGTAAGTTCCGAGTTGCATACGACCAACGAAACTTACGGTACCTTTTATTACGATTCATGCAGTTGCGTTATATTATACTGAATACAAAGAAAGAATGACAGTCAACACAACTCCGCAATATCTGCCCTCAGTGCTATAAGGCACAAATATTCTACGTACATTTGCAACGTGCACCATCGGTTTAGTGAGATCTGTCCAGTTTACAAATATTTACTAAAATAGTAAATATATCGGGCGTACTGTCGCAGGTCTATGCGCAATGCCTTCGGCCAGTTTTCTCCATTACTCCATCTCTGGCGTGGTTATTAGGCAACCAAAACCATTTTTATAGTGAGAACGTCACCTACGCCCACCGCTGTTTTATTGCGTAGCAACGCTTTAATACATAAAGCGAGCATTATAAGGCGGAACACAACGTTAATTAACGGAAATGTGTATTCATAAAACTGTCGTAATAAAGAAGAATTATTTCAGGAAAATCTATTTTAAGAAACTCCGTGCGTAGAACAGGCACTTTCGCTGTTATTACATTCTTTTATATATCTCGTTTCTGCATAAAAAGTGTGCGAGTTTCCTGTCTGGAATTCTATTTTCTTTGCAGACTGCCTTCAGAACAACACTTACGTGCTGTATTTTGGTGGTCTGAGTTTTCCCGCGACCCCTGGAATACCCTAAATCACAATTCACCTGAGAAAAAAAAACAGCTTATAGAACCGCTGTTGGTGGTAGACAATCCCTCACTGCACCCTCACAGCCTCTTTTGACTCCCCCTGTATTCCATTGGACAAGAATTATAGCAGCAGAAGAAAGTATTTTGCCAGTGGTTCCATTTCAAAGGCCATAACTGTCAATCTTACGGAGATACTGGCAAAGGATACGGTCTTGGATTCCTAATATGACAGCCATAATTGACATAAACTTCCAACATTAATGCTGTGTAGAAAGGAACACGCTAAACCGGAGCCTGTCTTGAATACCAATCTATCGAAAATCGGTTCATAGAGAAAATTTATAGTACTGGCGCGAATATTTGCGTGGAAGAATCTCATGAATAGATAAAAGCATGAATACATGAATAATGTTGCTTCAGAGCTGTGGTTGCTATAATATATGGGGGACAGAGTTTCTTTTCTTTCAAAGCGGCGCACTACAACGGCAAGTAGCGAAATTTCGAAGGTGTACTGACGACACTTCGCTGATGGCAGGAGAATATGAACTATAAGCAAGCAACAAACGCATAGCCGTCTGATAACTTACATTTTACAAACTTGCGTAATACTTCGTGCCAAATGTATTAATAAGCAGGCCCTTGTACAACCTGAAGAAGACAGTGCTGTGAAACGATTTTTTTTAAATTCAATGTGTACTGTCTTGATAAAAGTGAACACTCGACGTTTCGAAGGCTGGCGCTGGTCAAGCCCTCACGTAACCAACTCTGTACGCCCAGTACACTAAAACATCTCTTATTACCTCGCTTTATAGCTTCACGTTGCCCACTGACACGTCAGAAAACTGTAGGTCGGCTACATCGCCATGTTCAGACAACTGGACGGAGGGCCTAATTTCATTGGATACGAAACATAAGCCTCGCCTTTATTGCAAGACATTTCATTTGGGCTCAGATCACTGTCCTAATGTGTAAAAACTGCTAGACGTTTTGGGGGCTGGTTTTGTCTCCGTGTTCAGGTCAAAGCGAAGAGGCATACCCTCCGCTGCCCTTCATCATTATACATATTGCAGATACCGTAAGGACGCGACAGAGACTGGGTACGCTGTATTCCGATACAACGGCATGTTCCTATATAGGCCTAGATAAATATTAAACAAGATAACACCTCGATGTAAAAGAGCCCTAATGGGTACAGGCAAATGAAGGCAATTAAATAGCGTCTACTTACCACGCTTCCAAGCTGAAGAAATACTATTTGCAGTCGGAACGAACAAATATCACCAATATCAGTTCACAGAACTTCCGAAGGGGCTTTACCTGTTGCAACCTGCAGTTAGGTGACGCCTGCCAAAGAATAACAACCTCTGTATTAACTGGCAAACGACTGGTTACGCCAGACCAATCCAATAATCTTATACACTGTAACAGTAGTAAAAACAAACTTGATAAAGATATACAAATTTAGATGGTCTTGAGTCAGCATGCCAGCCGACCGTCAGCTTGTCTGTGGGTCCACGTTCTTTGTCAGCACTAAAATCTTTCATGATTAGTATCACAAATACACAGAAATGCCAAGCACATGAAACAAATAAGTTTGAAGCTACGACTGATCATTCTTAAGCATCGCGGAATTCAGGCGTTCGGAGACGTCGAGATTAAATTCCGATAGGCGTCGGAATTTAATAGAAGCGAATGCCATGTTTCACAGTAAAGGTAAAGCACTCCCGTTACAGACCTGGAGTGGCCCAGAGGGTTCCAGGAAGTTAAGGTTCCCAGATTTCACGCCAACGGCACAGGATGGTGGTAAGGTTGTCAGTCTTACGCACCGGTCGCCTTTACCCCAGGAAATGCTCCCGGTACTCATTTCTGTTACAGGCTGAGTCGACTCAGGGCCATAGTCATGTTTCGCAGTACGGCAGTTTTATTCCCAAGAAAGAGCCTCTAGCAAATACAGAACAGGCCAGGTGGTTAGGTACCAGGACCTATCTGGACAAAGTTGTGATGGCGAAAAACCTTAATTTCCCTGTAGGAAATCGAACCCGGGTAATTCAGGTCACAGCCAGTCACGCTACTGACTGAATCTGCACAAAATTTAGTCAAAACAACCAATTATCTTCCGAAAGTTTCTAATATTTATTAAATTTTAGTCACGTTAATGGCATCGCATATCTCACTATCTTGTCATAATGTTAACATGAGCAAGAGGGACGAAAAACGTTGCTTCTAAAATAAGCATTAATTTTGAAGGAAAAAAATCTTCACATGTCGTATTAACTTTAACGCGAGATGTGAGGTTGTCACTGCCACTGACTGCTTTAAAAATGAACTACAGTACTAACTTACTGATGACCTATTAAAGATTACCTGCTTAAACTACCGAAATGTCACGACCCTCTTTGTTACAGAACTAATCAGACCCCCACGACGAATATGTGAATCTCTTATCAAGCAACAAGCCTATAGGAGTTTCTAGTACAAAGCGTACAGTCATACAAATCAGCAATCTGTGTGATATACTGATTAATTTTTCCTTTGCCGAATTTTGCTTAACTTGAACATTCATTCTTTCTAAAACATAACGCCGTATCAATTCAAAATCATTTCGTTTCAGAGGAGCGTGGTTCTTCCATCTTCAGAGTCAAAGCAGTCCTAGAAGAGTGCGAAGACCCTAAAGGCGGAGCCAGCAAGCTTATCCGATCTGTCAGTTACTATTAACCAGTCTACCAATATTCCAGAAAGCTGACACCTTCAACTTAAACTAAATTTCAATAAGCAGTTATTTCGACAGATAGTCGTTTATTTAATCCCCTCGTAACCGTATGGCTAGCCCAGACAACACTGCCAAAACACAGAGACTAAGCAAGCAGCGCTCTGAATGCGCCCCTTCGTGACGTGCCGCGGCTTGGTTTCCAGTAATTTAACGTGAAGTCAGAGGCTGTTCTATCAGTGGTACTGTACACCAGCAGAGTGGCAGAATGCCAGCGGGCGAAACATGGCGCTGACCTCTACGTCACGGGGGTCATGTCGCACGAATATTAAATATGCGCTTGTAGTGTCCGATGACGTTAGATACATAAACTTTACTTTCCGGCTCGGACATAAAGAAAACCCGTGACGACAGACGGGGTGCATGCTACGCTAGCGACAGAGGGAACAGTATCGTTGGACAATCAGCCAGGCTTCTTGCCATGCTACACACGAGGCCCCGCGCTTAGGTTAGGCAGTGATGCTTCTGGTCAGCTTCTATTCGGTATTTGGGACCTGAAAAACAGATATGTCCTGCCATCTCTCAGCAATGCCAAATAAAATAACTTTGCGACCTTCACACAACAAGATTTGGCCCACTATGGTAATGTATGCCTACCAATAAAAGAAGACAAACCGGAGAAGGTTAAGAAGTGTGAAAGATAAGATTGGCACAACCTTATCTAGTTTATGCCAGTGTGTTTCAAGAGCAACCGGTCGTCACGTGGGGGTTTGTGGAGAGCCACGACAAGTCTATTTATCTTGTTCTACACTTCGAACTGGGAACATTATACTGGAGGAGATCATAACATGTTTTGTCTCAGATCCGGTCGAACAGACGGCTGTCACACAACAGAAAGCGACGAAAATATAAAATTGAGAAATTCTTGTAACTAAAGTTTTTATTTCTTACGAAGTGATAAAATGAGGCCATTAATCTAGTTCAGTAGCGGAACACAAGCTTCAACTTCTGGCCGTTTTACCCCAAGCAAAAACCCCCGTTATTGTTTTGACATATGTGTATCAGAATCCCTACGATATGGTGACGACATTCGAGGCTTGAGGTTAAAGAAGCAAGTTTCTCTCTCCCATAGCACGCAGACCGGCTCGGGGGTCCAACCAATTTTCTTATCCAGTCGGCACAAACGGCTCGTTAAAGCGGCCACTCACGCCAATCAGGTGTCGAAGTTACGAATGCGTGGAGCTACATCTTGTCTCTTCTTTACGTCTTCATGGCATAGTGCCTGATTAAGAGGAGTAACTGAGGAAGACTAAAGAAAATCTTCCAACACGCCCTGTCGGCACATCCCAGAGCATATTTGGAAATCATACTTCATGGGAGAAATGAATGGTAACCACTACAACACAGTGATAAATGTTAACAGTAAGTCGGCCCTTTGAGGTAAGAAAATTTAATGATGATATGATAGAGGCAGTTTGTTTTGTACACCCTTTTGGGCCCTGTTATGGGTATCTGCTAAGACACAATATGAACTGGTAAGGCAGTGTGAGCAGATAGCAGAGCAGTTTATCTGTAAGTGGCGTGTCAGGAGAGGATATAAAGAGGGAGGGACGCTATGCTATATTGATGATTGCAGAGGTTTCTTTGTGGGAGGGAGACAAGACAGTCTGCCGTTAGATAGATCGGATGAGGCTGAACTAGACCATAGGAAGAGAACGGCAAACCAATCGCATCCATATAATATTAGACCCCAGAGGAAGGCAGAAGGGGGAAAAAAACGAGGAAAATAAAAGAGGAACGCAAGACTTTCCTCCAGATTGGATGTGAATCTACTTTAAAATGCGTATATCTTCCTAGAGTAAGAAGCAAAGCCAATCGCTGGTAGAGGGGCTGTTTATACTACCGCATCATCAAGCTTCTTCTTGCAGTCCTACTCTCAACATGCAAATCCTGAAGTAGGCTAACCAATCGCTGCAGTGTTCATCTCCCGAACGATGTATGAGAAAGGAAGAGACTCCTGCACAAGATTCTTTACAGTAAAACCCGTCTCAAGGGACCATGAAAGAGCTTTCGGTCTCACAGAACTTCTTACTAGAGATACTGTAGAAGTTTGAGCATTGTAATACATAGGAAACGTGCTGCCGATAATACAGTGGAAGAGTGCACTGTATGTATGGAAACAAATGCAGACCTGACAGAACTGTTGAGGACAGGTGACCGAATAGAGCATGCAACTGTAAATATAGAAACAGAATGCCGACTGCCTAGGAGATACCAGGAAGATTGTTTAGAGGCCGGTACAAGTATTGGATTACCTAATCCTTAAAAACGAAGATATTTAAAGTCGACTACCGCAGATTGCGAACCACTGTGGTGGTACGGGCTCCAAGAAACCGTATCGTTTGTTGAGGGTAGTGACGCAACACGCACGGCACAGGGTAAAATAAGGACGCAACCACATGAACAGAAAAAGGAACGGGGAAATGAAGACGCATCATGAAATATTCATTACTTCTGCTACTAACACTTTCAACGATATTAAAATGGTTCTTAGTGCTGTGCGAACCATTTCAAAGCAAGAGTAATCTCAAAGCTGCGGACGAAGAAGGGCTCATTAGCGAAGGGATAAATCCCATATGTGGATCTCGGCAATCTGCTGTAATCATATCAAGTTGCTTTATGCGAAGGTACCAGAAAATTAAGTTTAAATACCAGGTCTGCAGTAACAAAGGGTAAATAACGGTATAAATAATAGCTAAGCCTAATGCCTTAAAATACACAATAAGAAATTAATAGCTACTACACACTCATTCCGCTAAATAGATAACTAAATTAATAAATAATTCAGTGGCCGCGCGGTCTAAGGGGTGGATCTGTGGACGCTCGCTTGCTGGGGTTGTGGGTTCGAATCCCCCCGGGGGATTGTATGTCTGTTGTGAGTGTTGTGTGTTGTCAGGTAGACGTCTCTGCGACGGGCTGATCACTGGTCCAGAGAAGTCCTACCGAGTGTGTGTGTCTACATCAGTGTGATCGTGAAGCATCGACAATGAGGAGGCCTTGGTCCAATGCGACTGTCGGGTCACGAAAAAAGCTAATAATCAAGTAACTCTCTAACTTGACAACTAACAGACAATTTAGCTCAATAAAAATAATTACCGAACTAAAAAACAAAATGTTTTACCTAATCAGGTAGCTAAAAATACGGAGCAAACTGAGGAAGTATCCGTAAGATTAACCTGATAAATATTTAAGTGAAGCAGATGAATAATTATCTACAGATCATTTGATTTACGCTTCATTCATTAGGTTTTCAACAAAAATTTGTAAGCACATCTGACGCTTTACGTGCCACATATGCAGCCAATTTCCATCCTACAGATGAATCTGCGAACGATAATGTGGCAGTACAAACGAGGAAGCTGATCATTTTGATATTTTCTACTTTCTTCTTCAATTCGCCGCCCGCCTGTATCTTGATATTCTCCTCTGCCATTTGCACTGTACCACTGCATCCCTCCTCTGATCTCCCAACAGTTTTCGTAATTACAATGTAGTCTCTGACTTCAAAATCGGGGTACGAACAAGTATCCTCTCATTGTGTATTTCGACGGTTAAGTCTCAATAAGTCAGTAAAATTACTGCCTACAAACTGAAATTCGGGGTTCACTTCCCGCTATCTATAAGTATAAACAATAATACTGCATTCAAGTTTATATCGGCTCCAATACTCACACAGCTTCTCGTTCAGAGCAGTGTGTGAGCTACAGCCTTATTGCATGCAGCGCAGTCTTTCTGGAGAATTTGAAAATGGAGCAGTAAATAAATGCCTCGCCTTTAATGTAATGTTCAAACAGCATGACATAGGATCGAAAGAAAGACGACAAGATTCTATTCCATAACTCATCCCTACGTCTTTAACATAAACTTTAAAATTATCCTACCATTGAGTCCTAGGTCTCCCAAGTTGTCGCCTACTTACGGGTTCCCAAGTCATTATTTAGTATACGCTTCTCATCCATTCCACTACAAAGTATAGCTTTATCACATCTCGGTATTCGCCTGTACCGTACGAGGGTATTCATGTTAAAACGCAAACCGACTGTCAATAAAATACAATTATGTACAATACAAACATCGATGCATACAGTACAGTACAATACAATACCAACAGTATTCATTTAAAATAAATACAATTTACTCATAAAATGATAATTTAAAGGATGACTGTTTGTTAAAAAGTAAAAACCACATTGTTTGACCCAACAGCACACACACACACACACCACACAACACACACACACACACACACACACACACTGCACTCGCGACGCAGCGTGTACCAAACAGCAGAAAACTGTCAGTTTCACCAAGTCCGCCCATCACTGGCATTCTAATTTGAAGAATAGCCATCCAGTGACCGACCTTGTCATGCGCACACCACTACGGGAATCTTGCAGTTAGAGTTGTGTGATAAAACAAACACGCTGTGTGCGCAATATTCAAGTTTCGTACATAACTGTGACATTATGTCTCCACTGTGAACAGCCCACACGGATGTGATACTTCAACACATAGGGCAGATATATAATGATACCAAAACTGCATGGAGATAACATTAGTTTTGCACAACATTTACACCGCATTTTTTGTATTTGATTGGACTAAAGTTGTAAGCTTCGACACACAGAGACGATGTATGAGTCGCTCTCTAATAGGCTACTGGTGATCTTTCATTATCAGGTACAGAGGCTTATCAATTTGACAGTTGTACTGCACAGTGTTTATTCCGCTGTGCAAGGAAAGGAAGAGGGAAGCTCATGAACACATTTGCCGTACATTCCAGCACTCACACACAAAAAAGGAAGCGCTAATCTAGTTAGTTAAACAGCAGAGAAAAAAGAGATAAGAAAATGTAGGTAGTAAAGAATACAAAAGAAAGAGGAAAGGAAGAGAGAAATATAAATGGAAAGATGGCGTAGAGGAATTTACTTCTTTCATCTATTCTTTTTTATGTCGTTGAAATTGAGACAGTCCACAAATTGGATACCAACCGGAAATGGCAGAGAGGCGGATGGGTGGCCTGGAATCACCACAAATGTGCTAGGGTGGGGGGACGTTGAAACATTTATTTTCATGAAGTTTATTTGTGGAAAGGAACCTCTTTTTTAAAGTCTTAACAAATGTTCTGGCCTCTGTCCTACAAGGAAAAGGAATCTGTTTATAGAAGATAAAAATATCAATAAGCAAGTCCATAATGCAGGGTATTATTTGAAAACTGATGCTTAGATAAACTGATAAGAAATACTCATCGTTTATGAAATCCGAATGGTCCTTACTGGCTTCACAACTCACCGAATTTAATTCCGATCCGGATAAAGGCAGTCTATATTCTCAGATCTTTGTACTTCAATATTCATTACATTTATCACGTTTTCTGTGTGGATTCTTACGTCAATTTTGTAGACAGTTCTGTGAATTTCTCAATTCAATGCACATTATACGACCCACCCATTCAATCTTCCCTGATTTAGGTAACCTAACAAGGAATTCGATATTAAAGGAACGAAACAACTATTGACGGTAGCAATTTCCCACAGCAATGACAACTCTCAAACACTTAAGCACATTCCGGGAGTTGTAAATGATCACTGTGCGCTCAATATATATTACACTCTCTCTGCTTGTTAATTACTTTTCCGTGTATACTGCAATTACACTTTCCATGCAGCCAGAGAGACAAGCATTCTACATCTGTACTTTTTTTAATAACACTCGTAAATCAGGAGATGTAATTGGACGAATTCGCAGCACTTCAGCCGCTGCCAATGAAGTTATGACGCACGATATCTGTCATCGCACACGAACCAAGAAACCTAAATTCGAAACATCGAATAACAAAATAAAATCTGCTTACAACGGAATCTCAGTGGGTGTGTTTCAAATGCACATCCGTGCAACACTGACAGCCTTTGAAATTCTGGTACAATTTTGCCCTATTGGTTTTCCTACGCTCCCTATTTCTGTATGCACTTCATTACTTCGTTTGCTTCCACCTTTGGTCCTTCCATTATACCCTTTCCCATTTGTGTTCCTTCTCAGACAGCCATATTTAAGTAGACACACTACACGGCTACACAGAATTATCATGTAGAACAGACAGACAGACATTCATAATCAGGCGGACCCTTAAGCACTTACGGTGCGACAAATATTTCTGGTTTAATGACGGTTCCGATCTGCCTTTGTTATTATACGCAGCCGACTGACTATCTAGCACATGGTTGTTGCAGTGGTTCCACTTGTATCACAATAAATACCCCGCTTTACGTTTCAGATCGCCAACTCTGACGTCTATTGCTGTGAAACCTGACAGATCACGTTGATACCGTGAATGTTTACAGAGATAAATTCAAAATATCATACATTCCTAACCTCAGCACAAGACGCGAAAACGCAATCAAATTTAAGTTCCGGCCGCCTTGTGGTGAAGTGCCCTAGCACCACGTCAAAAAAGGGAATGTACACACCTCTGTACCTTCTAGAGCTCGAGAGTACAGTACTGCTGGGAGTACATGCTCCTGGTACTGCTGTTAGCGTCGTCAGTCTAGATAATCAATGATTAAGATTCGCATACTTTTTGGCCAGACACCGTCTTATTTTGGAGTTTGCTTCTCTGTTTCGACCGAGTGGATCTGTAACCGCACGAATAGCCGTCGGCTGCGCTAAAGAGAGCAGACATCAGCGCTACATTCTTCCGCCCACACTGGGGCTTGCTGTATCACATACAGGGCAACGGATCATCAAATCCCAGCTGAAAATTAAATACTGATGACTGACGTGCATTCCGACCAGTTTATCTCCTGTAGTGTGTCCAGTTCAGATAAGAGGCCAAACAGACCCCCCAGTTCGTACTGGAAATAATGATGATAATACCGCATCTTTGTTGTCATGGCGATCGTAACTGCACCGTGCGAGTTACTCAGTTTTTGGACGCAGTTATACAGGCGACAGCTCCGAAACGTCCGTTGTATAATCAAGAGATTTTCAAGGTACGGTGGGTTCTGAGTGCATATCGTTGCTTAATTAATTCAAGACTGAGGCTGCGATCCGAGGACAAGGGCGACAGGTTTCTGCCTCCCTGGCGGCAAGTAAACGTACAGCATTTCGCACTGTGCTTTTGTTCTTAGTTAAAATTCCTCTCCGCCCGCTGATGGAGGCTTGAGTATAATAAGTCATCGGTTGATTAGAACCCAAGACAAGGCGAAGATATGTCGCCAAGGTAATTAATCTTAGCGAGGACTTGGCTTCTGTCTGCCCACGCGCACAAGGCGTCTGTGGCGCGTCACGCCGTACTCTGCCCAGGGTTTGCGGCTTATTACTGGTGAGTCGGGACAGACCGTTGGTAGAGAACTAAGAACGAAGTGGACGATGGAAATTCGATTCCTGTAAGGGACAAAAACTTATCTTTTCCTCCACTGCGTCTAGGCTGGATTTGAGGTTCACCCATTTTCACTGACAGCGGACACCGGCGTCTCTTTCCAGGAATTACAAAAATTTAAGAATATGCGTAAAAGTCTTCTTCGCCTTCGCAAAACCGTCATTAAGGCACAGGAACAACTTTGGCAAAGAACTAGCGCGTTTAGAGCATGAATCATAGATTTTCTGTTAGATACGCTTTCCAGTTAGTCCAGTTCACCTTCGGATCCGCTTTTAAATAGGGTAATTTCAAGCTGAGTCAACCTGGCATTTTTATACAAATGTAACGATGAAATAATTCATCCAGCGGTCGCAGTAAAACTTTTCAAAAGAACACGGGGCGATATTAGACGATGAACTGAATAGAATGACAAACCAGTAAGATATTAAATTTATTTTACATTTAGCGATAAAATAATTTCTAACGTACGTCTGCATACAGTGGGTATACAAAAGTGCCTGCAATTTGCCCGGCGTTCTCTTGAAATAAACCGTGTACTAAATTAGTAAAATCGTACATTTGCTATGACAATCATAGAGACGCATAATGATGACAAATTGGCAATTACATACCGCCTTGAAGTTGCATTGATCCATTCAAGGGTCAGAAGGATGTCAAAAACACTGAACTGAAGTGTATAAATCATTCCCCGACTATAATATATTCTTAATTTTTTTCATGAATGCAATTTCCTCTCCAAATATTCCACGCCGACACATTTCAAAATATTTATTAATAAACGTTGTGCTATGGGTTTGTCCTACATTCTGTGGACTACACACAAATATACTGTACTGAGACAAAGAAGCATTCGGTACCGGGTGTTGAACTCTGACAATTCTTACACTCTAGGAAATCTTGCTCACTGAAGACACACTTATACTTATTTACTCCATGGTGCAGAGTCCTTCTTGAGAAGCTAACTGATTTGCAGCTAGTCAAGAAATTTCCCGCATTTCACGGAACCCGAAGGTTCATTACCGCAATCACAAGCGTCCACCGCCTGTCTCTATCCTGGGCCAACCCAATCCAGTCCATATACCCACATCCCACCTCCTGGAGATCCATCTTAATATTATCCACCCATCTACGCCTATGTCTCCCCAGTGGTCTCTTTCCCTCCGGTTTCCCCACCACGACCCTATATACCCCCATCTCCTGACCCATACGCGCCACATGCCCAGCCCATCTCATGAAGACAAACTTATAAACTACAAAAGTAAAGCAACATTTTCATCGAAGATTAGAAAATCCATAATACCCCAGTTCGATGAAAGAATCACACGTTCGTTGAATGTACTCATTATTCTGAGGAATTTTTATAGTGTTTTGTTCAGGAACTGTGTACAGCGAAAACGTGTGACACGCAAACACTTTACTTAACTGAATGCGCCAATGCAAACACAGTCACACACAGACCACGTCACATGCCAGCAAAATCCTCAACCAAGTAAATCAGATTCCAGTGTTATCGTAATCTGTGTATGTCACATGCAAACGCAATCCTAAACTGAATACGTCACGTACAAACAATTAAACGCAATACAGTCATGAGGCATGTTTAAGAACCGTCGAGTTGGGATGTAATCGGGCCTGTAACAAGTTTCGCTTCTCCCATCATATTTCCTTTTGGTGTTGCAGCTGAAAACGCTTGATGCTGCTTCTCGTATAATGCCCACTGATCAACACCGATACGAGCTACGTTTTAAGGCCGATGATAAATTTTGACTCATGTCTCTTGAAGCTCCCAAGAGCTGATGTTACTGGAGTGCGCTTCAAACTTTCTTATTCGGCAACTAAGTTCCAGAGAGACGCAGGGGTGCATAAACCGAGCTACTAGTCAACGTAGTGAACGTTTTAGAAACTGTGTGCAATGAAAGTGAATTTCGTAATTTTGAAAAGATACATGTTTCTATAATGCATTTACTTCCCCCCCCCCAAAATAAAAAACTGCAGACAAATGTCAGTTTTTTTTTATGTTTTGCTGACCGTGCAGCTCAGTATATTTATCTCAGTAATTAACCAACTTGATGCACAAAATGTTTGTTTTACAATAAGTTTATTTCATGCCTCTGCATGTTTCGAGCACATGTGCTCGAAACATGAAATAAACTTATTGTAAAACAAAACTTTGGGCATCAAGTTGGTTAATTACTGAGATAAATGTCAGTTTATTTCCTTCTCACGTCTTACAAAGTTGTAATGAAATATTTCGGCAAAAACGAAGGCTAAATATTTGTGTCATAAATTGCGTGTTAAATGGACATACCATATTAAAAAACGAAACACACAAACAGAAATTGGAATTGTTTAAAGGTGTTAGAGTTCTTAATTGTTTTAACTCTTCTTCTTGTGAGACGTTGTGAAGGAAACAAGGCAAAATTTACTCGAGCGGCGGGTACATTTTTTCGGTGCGAAAGTATTCAGCCGCATTTTCTTAAACACTGGCCACGACCAAACGCTTTTAAAGTAACATTTCTAGGACTTAGAGTGTCCATATTTTAAGACACCTTCACAATATATTACACGAGGAGCCTCTTCGAGAAGCTCGACCGAAAGTGATTTGAGCTTAGTATACTGTAGGAGTCACGTCAGACCGAAATGCACACAAACATTCGCTGGACAAACTTCTGGGTAGGCACGGAATAACAAACGCCACACAATCCGTTCAGTACTCCTGGACAGAAAACGTGCTATTGGACAATATCTCCCCACAGTTATGGTAGTAGTATTTTTCTGCCAAACAATACTAACCACCTTCGCGATGACACAGTGCCACAGAGCAGACAAGCACAACTGGGATCTTTGCCACGATTACAGCCTCAATCCTTACAAGCCTGCTCAAATTTTAACAAAAAAATTTGCACTCTTTTCAATATTTATTTTTACTTTTCAGCGTGCTAACACTCGTGAATAGGCAGAGGTCAGTAGATTTAAATCAGTAAAATAACAACAACAGGTCATAATTTCACCACGAACAAATCACGTATGGAGAAAGCTTATGAATATTCTGCCTCCTGGATGCACAGAATTTGGAACACCCCTGTTTCAAGTAACGACGCGAAAACTTTTTTTTTCCCAAGGTGTTTTTCTTTCCCGTGTTCTGTTCTGCCATGTTTTCAGTATGTAGAGCTTCCCCGTCCTCTTTTCCTTATTCTCCCCCCCACTTCCTATTCTTTTTTTCCTCGCTGTCATCTTCATCGTCTGTGTGTAACTGCGCTTATTTCTCTTCATTTCTTCACCCGACCAGCTTGCTGTTTAACTAAAACTTTTCTCGTCTTCCCAACCCTTCATCATTAATATCACTTTATTTCTTAGTTTTTCCGAGCAATTTGTCACACTTTTCTATATAGTTCATTTCTCATTCTACTTTGTTACTAGGCCGTAATTGTCTGCCCCATTCTTCACTGCCGTCAGAACCAGCCATCTATCATTATTCTCTGTACTTTGTACACTTTCGTGTTCCTTTTAATTACTTTCGGTTAACAGTCCTGAGACATATTTCACTTTCAAAGCTCATAATTTCATTGCATTTAATACTGAATTATTTTATTTCACCTTCCCCGTTACTGAACTTTATAGTGGGCTTATATTGTACGGTACAAACGACGGTTTACACTAAAAGCGAATGAACTCATTTTCGTGACGTACACTATTCGTCACAGAACAGTCTACGGAGAAACGACAGGACAAAATTTGGAACCGCGGGGACTAAGTGTAAAACCGTAAGCTTTCTTCTAAATTGCCTAGCGAATTTCGAGTTTCGTATTAGGAAGCAGGTCGTCACAAAAGCGGGTAGTTGTATCCCATAACAATCAGCAGCATGATGCAATATCCTGTACGTATTCAAAATAACAACACTCACACGTTATGTGCCACAATTATTTGCCCTGAACATTCGCAATTAAAAATTATGCACAATGCGTATAAAAATATTTAAAGTTTTCAGAAATGTACCGTCGGTATGTGCATATTTAACGATGCTGTCAATTGATACGATCATATGGCACAGGTGATACAGCAGTGAATGAGGACAGACTTTCGGCGGAATGACCCTGACATGATAGAACAGACGTACTAATACGAAACCCTGTCTCAGTGCCACTTTGCTCACCACAAATCATACGTGTATTTGCCCTGGGCTTGAACTCGGGCCTCCACGGTGACATCCCGGCTTCTAACAGCCTAAGCCCCGCCGGTTTATTAAGGGAAGGAACGCAGGAGTAATTGACGTGCCTAGTGAGATTCTGTGTAAAGAAGGCAGTAGACAAAGCGCGACACGAACTGCGTAGTCATTGAAAGGAAAAGAAAAACTAAAAAAAAAATAATTACTTGTAGAATATGGGTTCACGCATAATTAAAAGTCCATGATCAGCCGCCAGCGATCTGAGAACTACCGGTTGCGAAACAATGGCCCGGTTAGCAGAGGTGGCTGAAGAACTGTGTATGTACAGTGCTCTATGCCTGGCCGGTGGAATGATTCCAGCGTATTTTCTGGCATGGCAAGGCGTGACAATAATTAAAAAGACGCCGACAAGTGCCGCATATGATAAGTGGCTGTAGCTGAGAGGGCCGTCAGCATGTTGACATAATGCAGAACGCCAAGAACAGCATCCGATAGCGGCAACCAGCATTCAAAGCGACATGACACCTCATCATTCGTAGCAATGTACAGTGGTATCTCTTAGCTTATCCAGCAATATGCAGTTATAATTATGTCACAGCAAACACAAACACACAGTCATATCTCACAACCTGCAGACCTATCAACCCACATGAGCACAACTGAAGTTGCACCGCCGAGCCGCGCCAGGAGTAACCGTCACTTGAGACTAGGAAGTGACAAGAGGGCTAACAGCTTTCTTTACTCTCATTTTCATTTAGTGCTAACGTCATATAGAGGCCGCGATTAAGAAAATGTATAATATCGCCGTAAAAACTTGCTCATGTGTCGCGGCTCACAGGTTGCCCAAAAGGTGAACCCAAGTTTTCATTACATTGTCACGTAGTGTTTATATGTGCCCAATGCTGACATGTGCAAATAGGCTGTCACTGATAATAAATAATCAGAATAATAAATAAAAAATTTCACATAATAAAGGAACAAAGAACATTTAATTAATCGATTAATTAATTAGAAGAAGGAAAAGAGGATAAGGACTGCAAGAGAGCAAAACAAGTAATAGGCCTCAGTTGATTGGTGGTGGTGTAGCACAATTTGCTCAAGCGTCAATACTTCTGATGTCTATTCGGAAGGTTTTCGGTTAGAATCTTGGTCGGAGACACATGAATAATATCATTCGTCACTTTATGTCGTCCTCAATCTTTGTTATAAGTAACACAAAACCGTTTCCTTTCATATTCTTTCCTACTGAACATTCACGGCCCTCAGTCTACAGAATACGACATCTGCAGTCGATAAAGAGATAATGGTTCAAGAAAGAAAGAATTAGCACTGTCAGTAGCGCGTTCCAGAATATAACGTGGATACCTGTTATCGAAGTTTGGACTGACAATAAAACACTCAGTAGCAGACCATGTAGACTGACCCAATGGTTTGTGAAAACAGTAACCAGCTCGGGGTGCAGACTTGTTGATTCACTTCTGCAAAATGTTTATTGAAATTTCTTCACATATCATCTCCAGCAGTCCCGAATATAATCTTCCGTTAATTTTTTGAAGGTGTGACTAGCCCTGTAGATCAGAATTCTCATGCATTAACACAGTCCCTCGGCAGCTCAGCAGTCCAACTCCACGCTCCAATACGCACACTCCCTCAGCAGCTCAGCAGTCCAACTCCACGCTCCAAAACGGCGCCCAAAACAGACCACACCTGCAGCCTACTCTTGAACACCTTTAATCCATCTCACATCCTCATAGCCTATGTTTCACAAAGCTCAAAACTAATTTAACTTTTACTATAATATTTTCTAACCTTTCGTTATGTCTCCCAAGTCATACCGTCTCCATGGATATTAGGTTCAATCGTTCACACGTCATATAGCACTCTCATATGCTACATGCACTGCCAATCTTATCCTTCTTGATCTGATTACGATGAATAAAACTGTGAAGCCTATCCTTATTAACTCTCTACCGAAGATTCGAGGTTTTATTGCGAATGAGCTGCAGCCTGCATTGCTCAGACGTCACGTACTTCAGCGTTGCAGAAAGGTGTTTGTGTTAGGCTACTGAATCAGTGGTGTAGCTAGGATTACTGGCGCCCAGGGCGAATAATCACAAAGGCCGACCGTAGGAGAATTACGAATTTTCCAATAAGTCACAATTGTTTATTGAATCTCCTTGTATTTTTCTTTCAACAATTTAAATTTTCTGACTTTAAAATTAATATATTTTTAATTTAAAGCGTTTTGCCGGCCTTTTCACTCTGCCCCTCGAGGCACCCCCCCCTCCCCAGGCTCCACTGTGTAAAATTACGTTTTTTGAACTACTTTTGTTAGGATGCTTTATGAATGGTGAATCTACAAGGGTGCTGAACCATGTTTTGAGGTGCTGTCTTAGCGTCTGTAAGGACAGACTACGAAAAATGACGAAGAAACATCACAGCCTATGTGCGGGCAGATATAGATCCCGGACCCTTCGCAATACAAAGCAGCACCGCTATACACTTGAACATGACTTTCGATTATCTTTTTCCGACTACTTGCAATACAAGGGTAAGGAGGTGTCGGCGTTGCTTAGGGGAAGTACGAGGGCAATATCTTCAGGGCGACCCCTGATGAAATGCAGACTTGGTACTGGACTAAGTCGTGTCTCAAGTGGGGGGGTGGGTTGGGATGATGGATTCCCTACGACTGCACAGAACTAGTCGGGTCTCTCTCAACATGTTCTATAATGTATCCCTCAGGATACATTCTAATCTAGAAGCTCTGGACTTCATCTACATAATACTCCGGCTTGTGGCAACAAACACATTCCAGCGGCTGAATTATTTGCTACACACGACAAGTAATGAACTGTAAAGAAGGCGCTTCAAGTTGATGTTTACTGATATTGTGTTTGTCTGTTGTGACGCACATACAGGGGCAACTCTCAAAGACTGAATTCCCTTTCTGCCGCTGAAAACGAAGCACAGTAGTGCTGTATACGTGTAGGTCCAATGAATTACCAAGTAATAAACAGCAAACACAGATTAGAAAAACTGATAAAATAAAGCTCCTTTATTTCACGATTGTGACGTAAAAGTGTGAAGCTGAAGGATACATGTAATTTGAGCCCTACCTCCCAGAAAACACATTACGCCTATTAACTATTCAATCGAAGATGACAGCCAAACGAAACACATGTGTGACACTAATCTCTACGTTTTCAAAGGCTACATTCGCCTATGACATAATCCTTCCCACCGCACTACGGTCCTGGGGTCGACTCAACCTCCAACAGAAATGAGTACCAGGTATATTTCCTGGGGGGTAAAGGTGGCCGGTACGTAGGGCTGAGAACCTTACCATCTTCACCTACCGATTGTCTTGAAATATGAGAGCCTCATCCTCCTGTAGCCCTCAGGGTCTGTCCAGGCCTGTACAGGGATTGCTTTACCATTATGCAGTTGTAATTTCTACAAAACTCCCGTATTTGCGCGCTCTTCTCCATATACCCGTACTGAGTTCCATTCATGATACTTCAATGTTAACTTATCTCAGAGGTTAAGTACCATTGTCATTCAAAGTAGGTTGACCACACCAAGATTGAAGAGCAGAGATCTATATCGACACGTACAGTTATCTCCGAACACACAGCAGAGGATATACCAGTGCAAGTCTATATTACGGTCTAGTACAATGCATAAATTTAAAAACTTCAGAAACGCGTATGGTGGTTAGCACCATTACTGGTATGTCCGATAGCAAGCCTAAATATACAACGCAATCTCCTGTTATTAATATAAACTCATTATTTAATGACAGATTTATATTACAGTGTCTATTCTGTTACTACAAAGACGACTCACTTTAAAATTCCCCAACTCAAACGACAAAGTCATGAATTTTTAAATAAAGAAATCCCATTTGGCACAATAACCCCATTTTCTAACACTGGGTCTAAGGGAATAAAGTATGGAGACCGTTTACCATGGCGCAACAGCCCCAGTGGGCCAGGGTCTCCTCATTTTCGAGGTTTCACGATCGCACTCAGACACACCACACATGGTAGGACTCCTCTGGACGAGTGATCAGCCCGACGCAGAGGCCTCTACCTAACAACACACAACTCACAAGAGACAAACATCCATGCCCTCGGTGGGATTCGAACTCGCAATGCCAGCAGGCCAGCGGCCGCAAACCCGCGCCTTAGGCCGCGAGGCCACCGGATCGGCCACATATAGGCCTATACTGAGATTAATTCATTTTGCCGATGAAATACCTTCACGTATGTACTAACATCTGTACGAACATTTGGGTGGTGTAGAGAGATATTACAACCATCTTGTGAACAACACATTAAGGTTCTCAAATATCTGTGAGGTTGGGTCCTACAAGCAATCATTATCACAGAAGCCCAAAGCAGTGCGGTCCGCAATTCTGTTATTTACACTTTGAACATCGCATCACTTGGATAACATCCATTAATATCCATTTCCTCGAGATCCATCCTGCCCCGGGGTCATTTATCTCAGTTCGGGTCTCGGCTCGGCCGGCGCATTAATACCAATTGTTACCACAGACCACCGGTTCATCATCGCGCTCCTGGGGGACTTCCCCTCAACCTGGAGATGCAGACCGTCTGAGGTCCCTGAGGCAATCCAGGAACAGCCTGTGTGTCAGTCCGTGAGGAGGACAGCGGGTCTCTCGTCTCTCGTTCCCTCGTTTATTTTGTAATTTTCTTTCTTCCTCTCCATACTTATTCTTCAAATTTCTTCCCTCTGTATCTTTCCTTTCTTCTGTATTTTACTTCTGATAACACAGCATACGGCAGAGGGTTGGAAACATTTCGCAATTGCATTATTTGCGATATTGCACGCCTCTTTGACCCTGCTGTACATTGCGGATTAAACTGTACTGCAAAATGCCCACTGTCTGAGGCACGTGTGACACGTAACATGTTTCGGCTTTGGAATTGGCTTCAGTGCAGTCGTCAGCAACTGGTCGCCTTTACAGGGACAAATACTTCATTACTGTTCACCTTTTCATTTATAAATATACATACAGAAATGCGGTAGCACAGTGGTTAAGATGCTGTGCTACAAATCGGAAGGTCGCTGGTTCGATTCCAGCTGGTGTCATTGGAATTTTTCATCCTTCCGATCGCACTACGGCCCTAGGGTCGACTCATCCTCTAACATAAATGAGTACCAGGAGTATTTCCTGGGGGTAAAGGCGGCCGGTACGTAAGGCTGACAACCTTACCACCATCCTGAGACGCTGTCACGAAATCTGGGAACCTTAACTTCGTGGAACCCTCTGGGCCCGTCCGGGCTTGTAATGGGACTGCTTTACCTTTTTCACATACAGAAATATTTACAATGTGTACATATACATATATGTACTTGTATTCTTGTTCTCACCACTCTGAAAATGGCCACATGAGTGGCCGAAACAGATCCGTGGTCATTACGTAAAAAAATTACGTTCATGAAACCACAGTATATTTGTTAGTATTTTTTTTAAATATGCAAAATACCATCCAGACGATAGACTATGCCCAGTATATTTTTAGTAACGAAAAACTGCAGTCGCAAATCTGTAGAGAAAGCAAACGTACATTGTGACGCTAATAAACGCCGAATATATTCTGGTATAGAAAAGTACGTTTTGTCACAATTTGTTAAAAATAATATATATAAGACAAATTTTATTTCTAATTTGTTTCATACTAGACATTACATACAGCACTGAAGACAACCCCTGCTTTGTAAAATCAACAAATGTAACTTGCACTTTCAACCGACAGCTACAGTTGTCTGCTGCGAGCCACAATAAGGTTTAGAAGAAAGTGTCAAGCTTAGCCCAAGGGTCTCCAACCTTTTCATGGCAAAGGGCCACATCTGTTATTGTGGACTTGTGCGAAGGGCCGAATGTGGAAAATAACAGCAAGTGGTGTACCTAGCCGCCAAATTATTGTGCAATTTTATAGTGTATAAACAATTTACAAATGTGGCCGCGGGCCGCATAACACAACCTGGCGAGCCACATGTGGCCCGCTGGCCGCAGACTGGAAAAAAGCGGGAAAATAAACAAACAAGATGAAGCATCAGTCAAATGATCCAGCCAACAAGGCACAAATTCACCGATCACGAAGCACGAAACTGCATACCTGAAGACAGCCGCGAAGGCCGAAACATGTAGGAGATATTAAAAACATTTGTGATCCATAAATGTGTTCCTTGTTCATCACACCATTTGATAAAATTTGTGTACAAGATAAAACGGTATTACAAAGGTTTACATTGTGATTAACTGAGCGCGCATATTACTTTAACCAACAGACTTGCACTAAATGTCATTTCAGGCTTCCGCCGCAGAGTGGATGGGATCTGCGTTCTTCTGGGATATTGCGCGGCCTATAGCGGTAATTTGTTACCGACGTTTCTGGACAACCTATCGGTCCCATCTTCAGGGGTCAAGAATTTGAAGATGGGACCGATAGGTTGTCCAGAAACGTCGGTAAGGAGTTACCACTATACGCTGCATATTACCCCAAAAGAACCCAGATTTGACGCCTTTAACGAAATTCAGAACGTTGCAGATCTTGACTGAAACGAACTGATGTTAACATCGAACCGTTCCGCAGTTAAGTAACCAAACAGCAGAAAATGAAGAGCTAAGAGGCACAATGGAAACTGTGTTGGAGACAGGAAGCATCATTGTTCAGGGCAGCCCCGTACTTTGTAACGGGCAGAAGCCGTAATTTCTGTTCTACTCAGACAAGTAGCGGCATTACAAACCTACGCAGAGCTCCTTTTGTGTTCACGTCTATGATCCATGGTAAGATCTGAGAGCTCTTGTTCGGGAATATCGCAAGAAGAAAATCCCGCGTTAATTAGATTTCACGAAGGCAGTAGATATAGTTGCAAGACATCCAAAGCAGTACTCGAAAATTTTAAGGGCCTTGTTAGCCAGCAACTAACCAACTCGAACGGCAGTATTCAAGTATAGTACTGCTTACCCCGTCTCCAAAATCCTTAACCCTCCCCTCGAACTAACGAAGTTGTCTGAGACATAAACAGTTACGACAATTTGCATCATGACGTAACTTCAGACTTCACTTGTTGTGTTGTGCGGTTACACTTGCAAGCAGCCGGACACACAAATTAATACAACCCTTATACTAAACTCAAGCACTGTTCCCAAGGTAAAGCAAAGCACATAACGTTCAGGAGTGTGCGAAGCAAAATTATACTTCAAGCATTCTTAAGTTTTAGTATTAAGTGGAGGAAATCAGCAGGTAATGATCACATTATAGCAGAACAGATCCGATCAGCAGGTAAAACAACAAGATCTGAGATCCACAGACGTAATTCTATTTGGAATAAGGCAGAATTACTTCGACAGTGGAAGGTGTCAATTATTGAACCTCTTTGCGAGAAGTGTGTTAACGAAATATCGTTGCAATTTTCGACACATACCATACAAAACTTTATACCACATTCTTCTTTCTAGGCTAACTTTCTATGTAAAGGAAATTATCTGTCAACATCGTCGTGCATTTTTCTACGTAACGTATCAAATACTCATTACACTTCTGCATTAGCCAGGTCTGTGAGAAAAAAAATTGAAATAAAAAGCAGCTGTTTGTTGACTTCAACAAGACCTATAATTCAGTTAGAAGGGAAGGTTTGCTTTAATATTTTCATTGAGTTTGGTGTACACATAAAAATGTTAGGATAACTAAAATGCGTTTAAACGACACTAATAATAAAGGCGGATGGGAAAATTTGTCTCATACATTCTCTACTTAGAATGGTCTGAATCTAGGAGATGCTTTATTGCTATTCCTTTTCAGCTCTGCTTTATAATACGTCATTAGGACGGTTCAAGCAAACGAGGAGTCGAAATTGAATAGCAGCTTCTGGTCTATGCCGATGATGTTAATTGACTGGGTTACAGCATAAATGTTACCAAGAAAAATATAAAAAATTGTCCCTAATAAGGAGAATTGTCTAGAAGTAATTGCTGAGAAAAATAAGTATCTGTTCACGTCTCGTCAACAGCATGTAGGATGAAATCAGAACACAAGTACAGGTATATTCTAATATAATATAACATACTGTCCATGCATTCCTTTGCTTTTTCATTTTTTCTTTATGGGCTCTCTAATCTTGTTTTTGTCTGTTGTATTCTCTCCGTTTTAGTGTCGCTGTTGACATAAGAGTGATTTAATCCTTCTGCGACCATTTTTACTGTTCTGTTTACTTCATATTCGGTCGATTGCTTCGAGCCTTTAACAGTATCTACAAATTTGTCCTCTTCATGATTTGTAAACAGATATTCGGCATCATCATAATCATCATCATCCACATTCCTTACTTCACAGCAGTTTAGCTGGTTCTCAACACAAAACAGATCTCAACGACCAAACACTTCTTATTCACCGCCCTGCCAGAAACTTTCTGACTGTACGGA
>Ga0136643_10002073_pt1 | contig 25527 bp, 18 predicted proteins | sample TergutLab28metaG_FD_96883 | JGI IMG/M metagenome (GOLD analysis project Ga0136643, IMG submission 96883) | Labiotermes labralis P1 segment gut microbial communities from Petit-Saut dam, French Guiana - Lab288 P1 (version 3) (version 3) | ecosystem: Host-associated > Arthropoda: Insects >... | reverse complement strand
CGTAACACCAACACACATCGAACCAGAGCAATACAACCCATGAAATAACTCGACAAATAAGTCGCAAGCTCCTGAGGATGGATGTATTAACATCCGAAACATGTTGAGCATTAAATAATGAAATAAAAAAGCAAGTGACATCAAGTTGGTCTCTCTTTATTCAAATACAGTTTGGTTTTATGGATGTAATTTTATTGCATATTGGCCACCAACATGTTACGGCCATGTCTGCATAGTCTACATAGTGAACTGCAGTTCACTATATACACATCATCATCATCATCATCATTCAACAATCTGGATCATAAGTCACCACATGTATCGTCTGTGTACCTCACTCCACATACTCCAAACAACAGTTTTTTACCTTCTGACATTTTACACTCAACACTATTTTATTTTACCATTCAACCATGAATTTTAACCAAAACTATATAATTTTTAAGCTGTGGAGTGATTCAGACACATTTTAATTATATCTGTATTCTTGTTCTCTTCACCCCGAAGATGTTCAAACAAGTGGCCGAAACACGCTGATGACCACTATGCAACAAAATAACACCCATAAAACTAAAGCGCATTTCTTGGTCTCTTAATATATTTTATGCGTCACTGACAAGGTCTGAGGTCACATATCAAAGGCACTGAATATATAGGACAAATGATATGCACCTCTGAAATTTATTTTGAATCAACTAGCTGTACTAAGTCATATCAGTGTCGGTGGAAACCAGTTTATTTTAATTTGAACATACTCAAAGCATTATGTATGCAATTTTTACACCATCCCAGAATGCGAACAAATGTTTCTACTGCAGTTGGTATGATGAGTTCATAAATTCACTGCTTCACATAATGAAGCTGAGCTGGTAAGATGGGACATATAAGTAGACATAATCTGCAATGTACACCCCAAAAACAGAGTAAACCCACTGGACAATAACACAACTCATTTCTGAACATGCTCTGACCCTGTGAGAGGTCATCTCCACTCTCCAGATAATATATAGTTTTTACCTGTTTTCAGAGTTCTCATGTTCTTTACCATTCACACTCTGCAATAAATAAAGCCATTTGTTGTTATATTCACTAGTGCACTAATTGTAGACCATGCAATAACATTTCACCAACAAGCAATCTGCAAACATATACAAACTGACACAACAACAACACAATATAACACATTTAACATGAATGAAATGAAATCATAAGACAGAATTAAAGAAGATGGATGAACACTTGGGTTCAGCTGCTTTTAAGCAATATTGAAACATGAATGCAGCACCACTACATGCAGCCAACTGTTAAGTTCCACTCAATTTTAGATCCAAGTTATTGCTATCCAAACCATCCATTACTGTTTCGTATGTACAACTTACAAACTAGTGGGCCTGGAAGATAAGAATAGTTTCGGAAAACACATTCACAGTTAAAGTATAGGCATTTGGGATATTTTTATGCTGGAAAAATATTAAGCAGGTTAAAGCTGTATTAGCCACATGCACAAAATTCTGGGATGAAATCTGAGTATGCTTGGTGGCAAAGCATCTCACACAAGAACCTCTGTAGTAGGTTCTGTTGTACATTGCAGAATCACCAAAGACATGCTCTACTGAATTAATTTTGTGGACTGAAGAAAAAGGGACTGGCAATTCAGTACAAATATCTGTAATTTTACCAGTCGTTTTGCATATTTGTGAAATATGTTCCGATTCTGGAAGAAAATTACAAGTATTGTTGTGGGAGCATTTTTTGTGGACACTGTTCAGTGTCTGTGTGTATATACATGTCATTTTGCTGGCTGGCTGTGTATCAATTTCAGGTATAAATAAAGGTCATATGCCCTTCTTGAACTACTGGATGAAGTCAGTCCATATCACATACTTTTACCCAGATTATGGACAGCAGCCTAAGAAAACAGTCTCATGACAACAAGAGACCAATGAGATCAAACAGATGATGGGCACTGGCAAAGACAACACCTGGAATTAGGAGTGATGAAGTGGAAAATGAAACTCTCATTTATATGGCTACCATGGTAGTCAAATCAAGAACATTACAATAGTTAAACATGTATCCCAGACGAGGAGAACCGAAGTGCACAGAATTTTGGTATGGAAATCTCTTGCAATGAAAAGGACACAAAATGAACAAACTGGTTCCACAACTTCACGCACGTACATTTTACACATTCATGTTTTTATAAGTTAACATAGGGTATCTACATTTACAGAGTATAGTGAACCTCCATCTGTTAGTAGGAATGCTGGGAACCTATTTTCACATGTCTGTCCCTTTCAATCAATACAACAGATTTTCCCACTGAAAGTCCTGTTCACTTAAAACATTTACAAAATCTGTCTCAATCAGTTTTCATTTGCTTTTGATGATCAAGTAATTCATGTAGCCTGCTTCAATTTAAGAGTTAATACTAAGTGATGAATGAGATGGTAAAATGAATATAATGACACTAAAACAAATATGTCAAGATGATGGAAGTAATTGTGACATACTGAAGCAGTATTATCCCTACACTTGCCTGGAGTAACTGGGGAATATCACAGTAAAACTGTTAGGGTAGCCTTAACCTTCTTCCCAGCCATTCAGTTACTAATTAACATACATGAACGTTATGTGAGAACATCACATTGTGATAAACAAGCAGCAAACTTGGAAATAAAGACAATCATAACAGCATTTGACAAAGCTTTTAGAAAGCCATCATCAGTCAATTTAACAATCACAGTAGAATTATCTTATACATCATGTTAAAATATTTCATTCCAAGAAGTTGACACCTCAGCTTTTACAGAGGAACCAGTGCACTCAGACATGATATTCTTTCACATCAAAGTACAAGTTAATGATTTTAATATACTTTTAATATACATTTTATCCCCTACCTGTAACTAATTTAAGCTCCCTAACTAACTATAAAACTGTAAAAGCCCAGATCTCAGCTTCATGGAATGAAATATTCAAGCTTTACATATCAGAGAATTTTTCTTTGAGTATCATATAGCCTGACAGTGGCTTCTTAAAAGAAGCCAAAACATGTAAGAATAAATTACACAACACAAAATTGTCAAATGCAGTTGTGACTGACCAGCTTTACTTGGAAAGTTTATTAGCATACTTGATTACAGTATACTTTAACAACAGCTATATAACTAAAAAGCAGAAGGCAGCACCTGCTTGATAAAGGCAATGAAATGATCATTATAGCATTTCACTGATGCTTAACCTCAAAAACCAGAAAATATGTGCTGACCATGAGACATGTCCCTACTTCTGCATTGTTTTATTTCCAAAAGGTATGGTGCAAGCAAATATTTGTGCAAGTCAGACAGACAGACAGCGAGAGAGAGAGAGAGAGAGGGGGGGGGGAGCGAGAGAGAGAGTGTGTGTGTGTGTGTGTGTGTGTGTGTGTGGGGGGTCACGTGTGGGTGGGTACATATATATATATAACTCTCTCTCTCTATATATACTGATATAAGCCATCAGAAACACAGAAACTAAAAACTCACTTTTAATTAATACATATACCTACATTATACTAAAAAACCAATTAATTTACCTTAATCCTAGAATAAGTCTTACTGACTGGCAACATCTTTTTGTGGTGGATGACAAAACTCAATCCAAAGATGAGGAAGGAAAAGAGATCACCATGTCATTGGGACTGACATAATCTGAATCAACATCAGTGATCACGGAAGAGACTGTGTGAGCACTCCTGCCCAGCAGGATTCCTCTGCTACCTCCACCCACTGTTCTTTCAGTTCCATAATGAAAAATGTAGCATGTTTAAGACATGTCAGTATTTCAATATTCATTATCATTATTATTTTTATTTTGGAAAGTCTAAACTTGCACAACCTGAAATTGCATAAGTTGGGGTGTGTCCATACAGCCATACAACTGCAGTAGACAGAATGCCAATGCTATGCTATTGGCAGTCCAGAAAGGGATGAAAAGGACTGAAATGACACATTCAACATGCAAACATGGAACAGACTTGCATGCAGAGATGCCTGGTTCAAATCTTGGTTAAAACACTGGCTATCCTGACAGAGGCTCCTGTAACTTCCTTCAGTCCCTCAAAAGAAATTCTGCAACAGTTCCTCACTGAGGCCATGACTGTTCCTTCCACACTAAAATATAATTTAAAGCTATACACACTTCAATACCAACAGCAACATCATGTAACTTTATATATATATATATATATATATATATATAAAACACTCACGCAAGCTTTACTATTAATAAATAAGTAATACAGGCACTTACTTGGTAAATATAATCTGAATCAGTCTTAAGAGATGAGAAAGATTGCTGATGTGGCAGCGACACTGTGTCATCTTCCATATTGTCGTCCACTTGTGCTTTGTAGGAAAACATGATGCTTGGCTGAGATATGCTGTAACATATGAACCTTCAGTGTCAAATTTGTACAACACTACAAGATATGCTGAACATATTTTCATGAAATGTGTTGGGAATATGATTAAAATTTATTGAGCTATTTCAATTTTCATTTTAAAAATTTATAAAATTTGATTTCAACTACTTGTAATACATGAGATATTCAGCTGACATGGACTAAAATTAAATGTTTTCAAAAATTTTAGTTTGAACCTCAAACAGTGAATCTAACTGATATTCATTCAGTTATTTCAAAGATGAAACATGTCAATAATACATAACCTCTAGAGACTGAGTTAATTTCACACAGTAAATGAGAACTTACCCAAAGAACTCACTGAGGAATGTGTGATAGACTAGTGGTGTAAGCAGTGTGAAGTATACACACGTTGTTACATTCACAATGCAGAGCCCCTCTCCAATACCGTAGTTTAGAAGGCCACTGCCTATTGATTGCGTGAGATACAGGACCACAAGGAAAAATATATATATGTAGAAGGAACGTTTTGCTGTAAGAAAGGAAAAATTAAACCAATTACTTCATAGTTCTAGAATATGCCTTAATACGTAATGTTGTTTCCTATTGATGGCCTATCACTTTACATACTAAATAGCTTGTAATAGTTACATTCTGTTAATGCAGCACCCATCTGACTGGACAGGTGCTGCATTATTGGATATTCTGAATTATCATATGGTACCTATATGGACCTAAGTTCTTACAAGTAATTTCTGTTCCTGCTCCTATACTTGGGCTGTACAACTAATCAGAGTATTCCATCTCCTTTATCTGATGATACAGGGTCATCAGGGTCCTGTTTTGTATTTTCAGGAGTCTTCACTGCTGAAGAAGTTGATGGGCTATAAGACAAGGGGTCAGGAAATATCACAACAGCTGACGTACAGACCCTCCTGGAGGCCTTTTTGAACATGTCCCCCAGATTTGCCTATTTCATTGATGACACTTTTTTTTCCTCCAGGTAAAAAGCAAAACTTTTGGTCTTTGGATTATTCTCCTAAGTACTGGACTGTCAGGATTTCCAGATTATCAGATGATGGACAAAGAAATTTTGCCGTCCTTCCTGGTGCCATCAAACCCTATTAGAAAAACTACATTAGTTCTGCATATCAACACTACAGGTGCTGACTTCCTTGCATGACCATTACACTATCAGAGGACATTTGGGTACCTCCTGAACTCATTGCGATCAAATATAACAGCATGGTTACCACATAATCTCGAGAGGACAGAACAATATTTTCTGATTAACTTTCCTTGGGAATTTTACCCCCACTTTTTTTTTTTTGCAACTCAACTTGCCCTCTTTTCCCTATAAACATCCACCAATATGCTTTGTTGGTATGACAGATGACTGTCCTTTATTTTCAACATGAATATTTCCTATGTAGGTTTCCTTTTAAATGTAATCACCTCGTTTGGAAACGGATGTAGTCTTTTCAATTTTTAGACATGTTTCAATTATATGGTCACATGTCATCTGCACACAATACATTTTATTTGCTCTACCCAAATACAACACACATTTTTACACGTGCGGACTCATGTGACCTTGGCTTCCATCCTTCTCGTTTCATTTATATTCTTCACATTCTTCAAGTCACATTTCCTAATTCACACCTTCAGTAAACCTGTCATTACAACAGGACATTTCCTTCATAACTTATTTCCCACACTTTCTTTCAGATTCTTTTACTTTTTACTTCTAACACAAATGCCACATTTCTCTTGTACTTTCCTTATACTGTAATCTGTAATTTAAACCTTAATTCTGCATAACACAGAACTAAAGAAATAATACTTAAAATGAACACAGTACTGAAGGTCAGAAAATACGCTTACTAGGTAAAGCTATACGGTCTCTTAATCTTGTCCATGGTAAGACCAATATGGCAAGGTATACCTACAAGCAAAAGAAAAAGAAGCATTAAGCAAGAAAATGGAGGAATGATACAATTCATTGCAAAATAACATAATAATGACTACCGTTTCATTTCCTTACCACTGTGAACAAAACAGAGCTGACAAACCAGAACAACATTCCTCCATGGCCAAAAAGATCATAATCTTTGGAATTAACATGAAAAATTTCATCAGGTGAAACCATTTCTAGAACACCCTGAGTAATAGTAAAGGCCAATGAAATAAAAGATGTTGCGAGCAGCACATAACGAATACTACTCTGGCTGTCCAGGTGGCCTGCAAAACAAGACAACATACCAATAAAAACAAACATAATCCAAAAAAAATAACCATATTAAAGGATCAAAACTAAGGTGACATAAATACATGGACAGTTTTCAGAACTCTGTACAAGGTGGGCATATTATGCCCCCAGTCATAAGGAAATGAGTTAATTTAAAAGGCCTTATGATAAAGGTTAATTCTTGATGACCTGGTAGGAAGATGGTTTGAAACAAGGTTCTGAACTGATTAACACAAGCAGTTTTTGTTACTCACACCATGCATATTCTTACAAATAATACATCAACTGACATATGCAACTGAAAATATAAAATTCTTGACAAGTACAAACTCCTACATGTTTCGGCACCATGGTGCCATCCTCAGGGAGTTTTTTTTGGAACAAATGAATACAAGTCCAACACCCTAATCTAGACAAGGCATCACCCTTACTGGAACGATTAAAGTATTAAGATTTTAATATTTTAATCTTGGCAAAGCTCCTTAGCCCCATTCAAACAGCAAGGCGATACAAAGGAACTATTATGATCTACGTATTGTTAGGGCCCACAATGGGACCACACTACTACTACTACTACTACTACTAATAATAATAATAATAATACTAATACTAACACAATTTTAATTAATTTTAACCTCTAAATTTATTCACCTCTTCATTAAGTCACAAACTTAACTTTGTCACAGTTGTTCCCATATATTCAAATTTTAAATATTTCATTTAAAATCACACTACTTACCACATGCCAATCCAAAAATAACAACACTCAGTTCCATGGCAAGAATAAAAAATCGTACAGTAATCCAAAGTCCTTTATCAACATAACCTCCAACTACTGCTGAAGCATTCACCGTCATAGAAACTATGCAGCGGATTACACTGATCACAACGTTCATAACGACCTACAAGAAGAAAGACAAAGTAGTGTGTGCTCAGCAGCATACATATGTTTAATTCACTAAACTCTTTTGGCCAATAAAATAAGTTTCTCCTATACTTATATTCTTGTAGGAACCGGTCTGTAAGTTGTTAACAAGAGTGGTAAAGTGTATTCCAAATTGCAGTTCACACATTTCCTAAATGTGCTGCTTTCAATGCTAAAGCTTCACTGATCATACACATTCCACTCCAGAAAAGCTAATCAACAGAACACAAACCATCTACAGGGGCCAGCGATTTTGTCAATTACAATGCTAATACCCCTTGCCATGGTTTGAGGTTCTCACAGCAGTGATGATAACGGCTCCATCTTCTACGATACAATGCAATGTTGAGTGTATACAGCTACCAATGTTTTTATCTGTTGGATTCAATTACACTGAACCTCCTCCTGCAAAACACTGGTTCTTCTTTACCTATCTATATGGCATTGTATCTGGAAAGACAGATCTCTTACAATGAACACAGTTCCATTCATCCATATCATTTACACATTTCTTCATGCGCCATTCCAGTATTCACTACTCAAAAAAGAGGCATCACACAGCATTCTTCACAGCTTCTTTTGACAAAACAAATGTATTTTAACAATTCCAGAGTTTCCATGGACATCTGAACACCAAATTTCTATCTGTAGTCGATATACAAATGTGAAACACTGCATAGGTTAATAGACCTAGTTTTAGACCCATATATAGAAACCCCTGGTTGTATGGTCCCACATTCTGATTTTCTGCAATTTTACTCAAGCCAAGTGCCCATAACACTTCCTGCATTTTATGCCATTTTTATGCAGTCCCCACAAAAATGTAAAAACAGGTTTTTACTGTATATACAGCATATATACACACATACATAAACACGCTTGCTGACAATAAGTTATGCTGGAAGCAGGAATCCTCTCAGAAATACATTTTTTACAATGTTTTTATTGTGATAAAATACAATGGTGAGTTTTTTAAACCACATATTGCATCCTCTTAGCTTAAATTCTTTGTTTAAATATACACTACTGTCATACAGTCACATATGTAAACCTCTGATACTTCCACATGCATTTTATTTCAGTTTATTGATAATGAGCCAGATGACCCAAAAAACATTGGAGATACAAAAAAGGTAGCTCAGTAACCCTACAGAAGTGTTCATAGGTGATTTTGAGTTTATTACTGAAGAAGACAACTGTGTTATCTTTCATCAAAATAATCTCCCCTGACTGCAACACTATTTTACACCATTCTAGAATATGCACCTAACAGTCACCCAAGGCATCCAAAAGAACTGCATTTAATTCAGTACTAAAGTTGTTCTTCTCCTTTAGGGTAGTTCTCAATTCAGGGAATAGAAACAGTCAGTAGGCATGAGGTCAAGTGAATAAGGTGGGTGGCTGATCTCCATCATGGCGTGATTCATCTGGAAGCACTTCACTATTATGGCCAAATGAGTAGGGGCACTGTCATAACCAACTGCCTTTCTCTCAAAATGCAGCCTCACCCTCAAAATCCACTTCAATAACCTTTCTAGCATATGTAGTTACATTTTATTGCTCAATGGTTTTATTTCATGCAGAGATTCTTTGTCAACCAGCCCTTTTCATAAACAAAATTGATCCACATCATTTTGATCATGGTCTTCACACGCACAACTCTTTGGGCCTCTGTGATGGTTTTGTTCCACGCCCCATGTTCTGACATTTTGTTTCAGGATCATACAGTAACTTCCAAGACTTGTCTCAGGTAACAGTAAAACTGAGATATGTGAATTGGTTTCAAAGGTTTGACTGACATCTACTCAAAATATGACTAAGTTCCTATTGCCCAACCGCAAGAACGTGTGGAACAAAATTTGAGCAGACAATACTCTCAAATCTTCATGAAGAATCTGATGCAGTGTCTCCTAGTTGATGTTGATCCTCCACCAATTTTAAGGGTCACCTGATGGTATCTGGCCACAAGTTCACACACTTTTGTTTATCTGGATATCAAGCAGTTCTTGCCTCATGTTCCAATTCATCATATCCCTCTTTGAATCTTCAGCCAGCTGAAGACAGATGTATGAAATACAGTTCATTTCCAAACACAGCTCATGATTTTCTGCAGCTATTTTCCCAAGTTTAAAACAAAACTTGCTGCTTCATGCGGCAGAGAACACTTTATGTGCAGGACTGTTCTGGATAAGTTACACGGGCTATAATTGTTTTTCTCACTAATCCCCAGAGGTCATTAAAATGAACTAAAACAAATTTCCTACAATTTCATGTGGTATTATATCAAGCCAAAAAATGCCTGGGCTTCATATTAGCAAACCAGTATGCAGAGTACTAACAATTCTGGAGCATTTGTATCCAAATTTTCTGCTAACAATTTGCATTTGAAATAATTCTCCAGATATATAGATAGCTTTGATCCACATTTGTGCAGACAAACGTAGGTCTTCATATAAAATGACGTGTTAGTTTTGCCCTACTTTAACGAAAATTATAAGTAAAAATAAACAAACAAACATAAAATTCCTTAAAAATTCATTACACTGATTACATGCAGACAGATGGACATGGAAGCTGAAGTTTATTGGACTGTGCATCATTGTGATAACTGAAGAATAAAAAACCAACTAGATGCCACTTGTTATTTTATTGTACTTCTTATAGGCTCAACATGTTTCGAGCATAGTAATGCCCAAAACATGTTGAGCCTGTAAGAAGTACAATAAAATAACAAGTGGCATCTAGTTGGTTTTTATTCTCCAGATGGGCATGGTTTTGGCACATCTCTGCAACTTTCTGCCACAAAGGTGTAAACAAAATGAGAAAGTTTAAACGGTAACAAAGTAACACATACAGTAGCAGAGTAAGCTGTATTTTAATTTTACATATTAAAAGACTTTCATGATCGTTGGGTATGTTCAGAAGACAAATGGATTGAATGTTGAATCCACAAGTTTGGGAAAGTACATGTAGTGTAACAGTCCTGGAGCATTTTTTTTTTCAGTGTGAGTGTAAGTATATTAAACATGAAATGAGCTTCAAATTTCTCAACAAATTTTCCTTGATACAATTTTCATCACAACTAATGTGAGTTTTACTAAAGAGGTGCACAGATATGCTGTTCACCAAAACTGTCCTATTAACTTGTCTAATTTAAACTGAAATGAAATGTCTTGACAAAATTTAGTAGAATTTCATGTTATCAAACTTAATACACACCTACCCAGCAGTTCATGTTTTGTTACTTGTGAATGGATGGACAGTGAATGAAGCTATGGGGGCATCTTTATAATCTGACACTGTGAATGTGCCAAATACAGTTATCAGTTACTGGCAATGTTGCTATTTTATTCGTTACAACACTCACCAGTCCATAGAATGTAAGGAAGATGGGGCTGCTAGTAGCACGTAGTTTCAATCGTGCTCTATTGAACCTCAGTGCAAGAAATAAGAGGAATATGAAGTTTGGGATCAGAATGATCACATCCCAAATCCGAACTCTGAAAGAATACAACAGGCACATTTACTATATGAGATTTTCCATTATTACAAACAATTACAAAATACACATATATAATGATGCACCTACAAGTTCATTAATGAGATTAAAATTACCTAAAAGACACTAACCCTCTCTTAGAATAATATAACACCAATAGTACACAAAGAATTCCACCAGTAATAATGTTGAGTTAGTTCCTGTATCAAGATTGTGAACATATTCCTTGCTTCCTCCACCACTCTGACTACATGTTTTGCACACACAAACCTTAAATATTTTACTACCCACACAATACTACATGACATGTACATAGGATGAAGTTCCTCAATAAGTAATGTCCTAAACTGCCTACCTGCTGCATCCCTGTTACATACAAATATACTAAAGACTATGTTTTTAGATATTTGTAATTTGTGTATGACATTCAGAGTCCAAGATCACATTTCAAAACATAAACAACAAACTGCACAACTACTATCCTGTACTTCTTGCTCCTGTGTTCTGGAAAGCTGACACAATGACTAAATTTTCATCATCAACCCTCACTTCTAACTGCTAGTTTTGTTTCTGATTCTTAATTTATGAACATTCTTAGATTAGTTACGACATATAGTAACATGCAACATTTCTGTAATCTGGAGTCTCAATGCAACAGCTGTTGAGGGAGTTTAATGCATACAAAGTCTGCCTCTGTTGGGAGTTTGAAGTCTGTAGACAACATAGCTCAAACGGCTGCCATGCTGAGACCTGAGATGAAAGATACGTTCTGTGGTATACATTTGCCGCTAATTTTGGCCTTCTGTCATGACCATGTATTTAGTATTGTCTATATTTATATATATATATATATAAAAAATTACCCGGAATTGCTAATTTCAATATACAAAATAAGCTTGCAGAAGTGCTCCTCTTCTATGGGTACAGATGGCTCTGAAGTATTTGGATGCAGACTTGTAACAGAAGTTGATGGAGAACCTTCTGCCATTCCGTATTCACTAGCCACCAACATTAGTTATGACAGTGTGCCAGTCTGTGAAGAGGCTCAATGCAAAGTACATAAAGCCACTACTCCTGCACAATGACATGCAAAGTGGCAACAGCTGAAAACATATACAAGGATCTCAGTCCTGTAATAAAAAGGAAAGAAACAGGTTGTTAATGCATAACAGAAAAATGTTTTCTTTTTAATTGTGTTCTACAAAGTGAGTGTTCTAAACATTATACTGCAAGACAACACCATTAGTTAACTACTAATGTAGTTTGTAGTTTTTGAAATAAGTTCACGTAACAACCACAATTAAACCTGTGCACGTTTACCAAGGGAATACATTAAACAATGGCAATAGTTGACAATGAACCCTACTGCATTACAAACTTCTCGTTTATAAATATAAAATCTCTACTGTGCCTTCAAACATGAGCCATTTGGCAACAGCTGTTCCTTATTTATGAACATACAGCCTGGATTCTTTGATACACTAGACATAACCTGATACATACAAACCCTTCAAATGTTATTTTACTTTGATATGACACAGGCTTTAGTACAATGCACACAATATACTAAAAGTCGATAAGCCTTATCTTTACCATGGATTAAAATTAGGTCACCTTATAGCTTAACTCTACCTCTGTGTATAACCATTCCAAACAACAAATTTCGTGTCTGTGCCGATGTTAAAGTTACAAACAAATCTACTGTACCGTCTTCGCACGTTCCACACACTTAACTGACGTCCATGTCACACATACGTCACGCTGGATACACAGACGTCAAGTTTCATTTCGCCATCTTGATATCAACCAGCTTTCACAAAACATCTTTCGCGATTAGTTAAAGCACCACACACAGACAAGCTAAATACACCTCTTACCCTTCCTATTCTCCTCGGCAGTATGGAGAATAGGGGAATCAATCGAAGGTGACATACTACAGCGATGGGTTTGTATAGTATTCATCTATGAGAAGTGGCAATCACACTGGCCACAGATCAGATTGCAAACAGGTGATGGAGTGAAACGCATGGTACCCTGCCGACAGCTACAAAACGTTTCGGCTCATACATACCGAAGTGCGATACAGAAGAGTTAAATGAAATGTATTTATATTGCGTATGCATGCTCGTTCACGTCATACTGAACACATGCGATTTCAAAGGCATTTTCACGAACATTACGTAGAGAATGAGATACTACGAATTTAGGATAATTCAAAAAGAATTACGCATATTTTAAATGTACGAATTTCGTGTTAGTACGTGCATCCTTTGCATCGACACTTGACTCATAGCACGTAACATACACAGTAGGGTGCACACAGGGTAGTCTTAACGAACTTCCTTACGTGTGCTACTCCATAAACGCGAATGGCGAATAGAAGACTTACTGCGGATTTTCCAGACACCGTAACCACGAACAACAATGGAATGATAGGGCGGGACTAATTCGTTTCATCCTTTGAGCGAAATAGATTTTTATTAAGGGACAGAATATTCTGAAATTTTCTTTCAGGTTTGTTGGAAGCCTGTGTTATGTTATGTGATATTTTGACAACTATACAAAAAAATGTTTCATATTGTATTATACTGCATTATATTCATCTTATAACTTGCTCCACATTCTTGCACTAAAGAGGGTCTGTGGAAAATAAATTCTATTCTATTCTACTCAGGGCGCCTCAGTCGCAAGGGATGTTATTTCAGGTCCTGCTACGCGTACCTATAACCTCGCATATAACAAAACGTACAATTATTTCAGTTCCAACATGTCATACGGAATAAAGTTCGTGGGGATTAAAATTATCTTCACAGTCAAAAGAAAGTCATTAGAATAATGGCAGTTGCTTCAGTAGAATATGTTGGGTATTAGAATGTTTAATATTCCACTGTTCGCCAGCTGTTGCTTACTGTAGGTATTATTTGTTGGAGAGAATATGGACATTTTCGAACAAATTCAGACATATAGGAACAAGATTTAGATGTGGCCTTTGGTAAATACCAACTTTAGTAAACATTAAAATGTTCATTATGCTGGAAAATATTTATTTAATAGTCTTCCTCCCGCCATAAGCGTTTAATCATTCTTCAACAAAAAATTCATATTATTGCAAAACTTGAATGTAACAATGGTAATATTGCGTGATATTGGTTTTAATTGCTGTGATATTTTAACCATTATCCTGCTAACGTGGAGAATATGGCGAGATCCAAATAATGCTAGTAAAAGGCAGATGGGATTTAACTCGGCGTTTAAAGGGTTAAATGAATTTTTACGCTATGTACATATTGTATTTTATTCCGAGCATGTGTTGTATTATATCACATATGATTTGCATGCTTGGTGCTGTGGAAAAAAAAAGGGATTAATCTGGCATAATACGAGTATGTAACACCTGATTAGTACAACCATTTAGTCAACGTGTACTGAATTTTCTCATGCTGCTAGTAACAAAAAAAAAACGGATGAGTATAGGTATTCACTCTTAAAGGGAAGTACATTCAATGATCAATTTGCAGGCAAAGTTGCAACTATAGGGCCGATTGTTTATTATCGTAACCTGTATTTAACTACCGATAAGTATATGTTTTATCGCTTGTTGCAAATATCATGAAACTTGTTTTATCAAAGTTGAATGAGAGTTTCTTTGCTAAACAATTCGTTCAACTCGGTGAAGTTATCTAATCCACGGTATGAATAACAACGGGATGCCAAAAATAATGCTGAATTGTAGACCAAATGGATGAAGACGACTTGGTAGACCTTTCGAGACAGTGGGCTGAAACAAGTCTTATCAAGGTCTAATTCGTGACGCATGATGCTCACATATCACAAATGATGGTCTTATCCAAGGACATAGACCGATGTGGTTTTCACTTAGTGGCATAGATGGTAGCTGGCACGGATAACAGAAATTGGTATGTAATTCGTGATGGCTACTAATCCGCGCATCGTAGAATATGTTTGTCTCGCGCCGATTATGTTGTGATGTGCATATGTTTGGGAGGATTGGGTATTGTACTGTTGAATTATACGCTGTAGTCGACGATGAACTTTTGAAGTATTTACGGAATACTGCAAGGAAAAATAATTTGAATTGCTGACTTCTATGATTTTTTTTACTGCAATGTCTGTAAAGGGAGACCCACCTTTTGGAAAGGTTTACTTCTGTTGCATGCAGTAAGTACAGAAGTGCAAAAAAATACAATGAGCGAGAAAACTGTTAGGAAAATGATAACCCGATTCCATCCCCATCATGGAGGAAACATAATTTTGTACGATGATAACACGGTAGCGTATCGCAAAGCAAGTTTTGCAAATGCTCTTACGTTTAGCGAGAAGCCTTTACTTCCAGGAGAGATTTTTTTGTTGGAAATTGAGAAGAATGAAAGAGGCTGGAGCGGACATATGCGTTTGGGGTTGACTCAACTGGATCCTCAGGCAGCAGCTGCGGGAGTTGGTGGTTTACCACAGTATGCGTTACCAGACCTCGCCAACATGGGGACGTCATGGATTTTCGCTATTACAAAGTCTCATAACAATGTCTATGAGTATGGAGCTGTAACAGACAGCACAAGGCCAGAAGAGACAGATAGGAGAGTCTTGGGCGATGGACATAATGTACGTACTTCAAGAGGCTCCATACCCCGCAGTCTTTTACGTGCTTCACCATCAAGCCCTGCCGACGACATTCTTCCAACAGATGTTGGTAGTCGGATAGGTGTAGTTTATGTTCCCAGTTCTAATCATGGTGAAGGAGACTATGCTGAAATGCACTTCATCATTAATGGTGAAGATCAAGGACCATGTACAAAGTTTATACCCTATAAGGAAGGTCCTCTACATGCAGTTATTGATGTTTATGGCACTACGAAGCAAGTGAGAATAGTGCAGCTTTATGGAGGTAATTAATTAAATTTGTTTCAGGTTGAAGCATGAATAGACCATTAAAATATATGATGAAATTAGTCTGCTGCTATTAGATTTCGAATTGAGCAGTGAAATTACATGTTAGATATGTACTTGCTACATCTAAACTTTTTTTGTGTGACAGCTGTTTGACAGTTATTCCAAAAATGTTTCTGAAGCATTGGTAACCTGCCAAGAACCTTTCTGTGTATGAATTTTCTGGTTTATGTTACACTCTATCAGACTATTTTTCATTTAATTCCAGTGGCAACACTGCAGAGTGCTTGTCGTGATGCTATTCTTCAGCACATCACCAAGACAGCAGTTTCATCTCTTCCCCTACCTAAGATGCTCAAAGAATACCTTTTGTACCAATCTTGAATTGTTAATTCTGTAGAGATGTATTGATTGATCTGTGTAGATAAGTGAATTCTGTTTTGTGCATTCAGTTTTTCACTTTGCAAAAGCATGTGCAAGAGAGTGGCATTAGTTGCTGGACAGCTAAATTGATGGAGTGATGAGGCCTAACTGCCTACATAATGGAAATAAGTGTGTCTGTTATAGTATCATGAACATGGTAGAATGTGATACAGTAAAATGTGTTAATTATATGACCAGACACAACATACGGGTCTAATACAATAGTCTTCTGTTATACACTACAGCAGGTTTCGGCTGTCCAGATCAGCTCTCGTCAGGTATATGACGGATACACGAAAGAAATATAAAGGGAGGGATGGCCGAAACATGTTGTAGTGTATAATGAAAGACTTGCGCTAGATCTGTATGTTTGGGTTGGATAATTAACATCTTATTGAGTGATACAGAATGGGACGATGTCACCCAAGTAAATTGTGGTTGAAAAGCTATTGTTATTGTTCCTGTGTCTAAATCAAAACCAGAACTTTAGTAATTTTCTGAAGCGATATATATTAGCTTGAAATGTTGAGAAAGGTAGAATTTAGAATTATGGACTATGAACTTGAAAGATCTCAATTTTTGTTTGGTTTTTGTGGAATATTTATTTTATGGTTAAGTACAAGAATTGTCCTATGCAAAATTAATGTTCTGCTGCACACTTGGAAATTTGTGTTGTCTGCAAAGTAAAGTAATGGGAAGAATCTGTTGTTAGTGGCCGGTATGAATTAACCCAAAGCTGAATTTCTACATTAAATATTTCGTAATCTATTTGTGTTACAAACAGAATAGAATCTCCTTGTTCTCATTACCTATAGCCGGTACATACAGGTTTGGTGATATTCCTGTTTAATTTTTATGAATAGACCTGTGAGTTGAAAGTAGAATGACTGAAATGACTGTATATTAACTGCAATAATTGAAGAGAGTTTGCTAGCATTGTGGGTGCTTTTAATACTTTGTTGGCATTGTTGGAATGTTTCAAATTTAGCCACTGTTTTGTGATACACTACACTGGCACCAAGATTGTAATTGCTGCCCATCACTGCTCAAGTTACCATTTTTCTTCATTGTACTAGTAAATTCCATAGTTAAAAAAAGGATGATATAAATACCAGGGTAATGATATTTCCAAATTTATGGTAAACACAATAAATAATTAAACTGTAAATGTTAACCGGTATGGAATAAAATTTTAACTCTCATATTTAATTTTGGGGTTCTGTGAAGATTAAAGCTGATGAAAATGAATTCTGATGAACTGTGTGTGCTACTTCTGAGTGACTTTACTAGTTGTACATTTTCTGTTTTTCCTGGTGTATGTTACAGAAGGACAAATAAATATTAAATCTGCAATCACATATATGTTAGGTGGAACAGAAATAATTCAAGACTGGAATTTGAATTCCGTATTCATTGCATCTGTCCATCCTCCTTTTCAGATACTGTACTTTACATGGCCATTTGTATGTCTGTTCCTTCTTCCCCATGAAAGGTAGCTAACTGTCCACACACTCAGTTTTGCTGTGCCTGTTTAGTTACATCAAAGTTTTTGCTTTGCAGTGAGGCAGTATTTTAATTGTGGGGATTATTTGTAGGGGAGAGTTGAATTGCTGCTTACAAACCTTATCTCATAAGACTGTTCCTGACAAAGCAGGTTTTTATCAGGAGGTTTATTCAGAGTAGCCACTTGAATTACCTAGTAGATGTTATCAGTAAATATGTACAAACACTGGTTTAGTTTGCCAATAATCCTCTCAGTTTAACGCTGTTAAAAAACTAATTATGTGGTCTGAATGACCATCGATTGCTGATGAAGTGAAGGGTGATCTGCTGCTACAGAGTGACTGGATAAGTACCTTTCCCCATTAAGCTAGAGAATACAAGACTTCGCACCATATTTTAACAGTACTTTATTTATGGGGATGTACTGTGCTTTACGGTATACCCATTGAAATCACATTAAAGTTGTTTAACCCTAAATCTGCAGGAAATATTCCAATTATATATGACTGACTGCAGCTAACAGCAACTGACCCCCTCTCTTCAACTTTTCAATTAACTCTGAGGTACAAATGAGATCTGCACTCTTTTGAGATTTTTTGCAGCATAGAATGGTTGTTTCTCATCAATGTTTAAGGACAACATATTGATAACATTTTCTTGGACTGCTTGACCTTTGAGGGTGGGACCAATTGCTTGTTTCAAAATGACAGTAAGAAACTACCATTCTAGGCCATGTAAAATCCCAAGAGTGCAGATTTTAACTCTGAAAGTGTCAGCAGTGATCATTAGTTTGGGTTCTCCATGTCTGTGACATGCCACCCCACATTTCCTTAAGAAGAACTGGCCGTACAACTTTTCTGTACGTTGTATGAAACAATACAATTTAAATTAATAATCAATGGAGAGACATTCACTGTAATTAGAAGCCATGTATGCACATCTCTTTAAACTTATATAAACTGGATTAATGGACCAAGTCTCCTGTTCATGGTATCACCCCTGGAAGCACTGCCCAAGTTTTGAAATCTGGAACTTGGCCAGATAGAGTAGCATGAAAATTATGCCAATAGTCACCACAATTCTCTACTCCTGAATGTGTCATATAAAGTTACATGTGAGTAATTTATTGGTGTAACACCCTGGTTTCCATAATTACTATTGTTGCTCTGTGAAGTACATGAGACAGAACAGACGGTTATCATGGTTGGCTGCCATGGTTACAGAATGTGTTGTCTTTGAGGAATGTGCAGAAGCAGAAGTAACAGTTGTGCGTATGATACTAGAGGCGAAAAATGCATAACGAAGAGCCTCGTATATATTCTGCCAAATATCGCCAGGATGATTAACTGGGACACGATGAGATGCGGGAAACGTGTGGCGCGTATACACCGCAACGTAAAAAAAAAAAAAATATATAGGTTGGGGTGTGGACCGGATAAACGTTGCTCGGATTATCTGTAGGTCAGCGCTGGCTGTTGTGTATACAGTAACGAACCTTCTGTTCCATTCAAATTAAGATATTTCTCGACTACCAGAGGAACTATTATCTTTTTTGGGACTCTGCTCTATAGTGTTACCTAGCTTCTTTACCAGTAGTTGTATATACATTTCCCAGTCCGACAGTGTGCATCAGCTTGTATTTTTATTGGATTTTTCAGCTGTTCTTCGCATGACCCAAATTTGTTTATTTCGAAACTGCGCAGACCATAATAAACAAGATGGCGGATCCTGAAGCAGCGTCTTCAAGTAGGGAGCCGTCAGATCTTCAAGAAAATGACAAAACCGAGGAGTTTGTTGAACCTGAAAAAAAGAGACGAAAAATTTGCAAAATTCCTGATGGTAAATCGGATAAACTTGAACAAAGGTTGGGTGGGATACTGTGCTGCGCTGTATGTTTGGATCTGCCCAGAGCTGCAGTGTATCAGGTTTGTTTATCAATCAGCTGATCGAATGAAAGACTACGACTGACAGAATGACGTGATTATTGTTAATACAAATGTTCTTAATTTGGCACATGCATACGGTTTAGTTTGACTTGTGGACTCACCGCCTGAAACACAGTTTCATATGTTTCCTATCAGTATGTAAGTTATTGTTTGAAAATCTTATTCTGTGTGGCGTGGAGAGTGACCCTTGGAGCGTCTGTAACCGAGGGTCTCCGGGACATTTTTATCCTCTGTATAGGTAAAAGTTGTACCATTATTTTTGCTGTGTAGTTAATAACAGTACAACTGCAATAATTTTTTTTTAGTTTCCTAATGAAGTCAGTGGCTGGGTGGTTAATTGCACTTGATTCAGTTATGTTGTCAGGCTGCTACTAGTTTGGTGTATGATATGTAGCTGTAGCTACTGGTGTAGTTTTCCCTTAATGCCTCTGTCCTGGCCTTTGTAATTCAAGTGGAAAATGTAAAAAGTAGGACTTGTCATACATGTCTAAACATTATTTACATTAGGGGCAAAATATGACTCTTTCAAGCGTGCATACCAGTAATTCGGAATTTGTTAACTTAGTGGATCTCTGTATTTATCATGCATTTATAATTATATTTATGAAACATGGAAACACTGTAAAGTTGGTGTTTTAAGATTTCTGACTGTAACAAGTAACTTAAGTATATTTATAGTGACAACATTTTAAACAGAATGTTAAATTCTGGGAAATATACTGGCCAGAAAGAATTGAATATCTTAAAAAAAAAATACTAATTTCTTACCATTCATATTGTAAGACATTATTTTGAGCACTATGGTTTAGTTTAGACATAATTTTACTGCTGTCATCTCTCGTCTCTCTGTAATGATATAGCATTTTATATTTCCATTATTACCATCAAATTATGGTTATTGTTCATCACATGCAAAGAAACGTAGTGTTTTTCCTGCAGATTGACTTCTGATTAGATTAAATTTGTATTAATTTTCTGGCACTTGAAAAATAAAACCATTTACTGAGCAGTCATTGGTGTAGCCAGCATGCTGAGATTAATTTATGTATCATCATCCTGTTGAGCTTGGCAAATCTATATTCATTATAGGGTCTGGTGTAACATAGCACTATGAATATCATACATGCATACTGTTTACTACAACATGTTTCAGCTGACTTTTATGGCCATCATCAGGTAGACTTACCAATTGATTCATTTTATGAACTTATAGTACTGCCTTATGAGGACTGTATAAGTCGTCTGAAACATGCTGTTGTAATTGTAATGAATATATGATATTCATGGGCTGGAATAGCTCAGTCAGTATAGCGACTCTCTATGGGCTTGATGGTCGGGGGATCAATTCCTGGTGGGGGTGAGATTTTCTGCATCTGTCCAGACTGGCCCTGGCAGACGACCCAGCCTCTTATACAATGGGTACCAGGTCTTTCCTGGGGGTAAAGAAGCTGGGGCATGATTTTGACCACCCAGCCCCATCTAGTGCTGAGGTTAAGGAAAGGGTAGAGCTATACCTCTACACCCCCTTTCGGCCTTTGAACTTTACCTTCACCTTTATAGGGTATTCATAATGCTGTGTTACTAGCACCCTGTCATTGATAGAAACATGCTGAGACCTCTTAAGTAGCAATACCAGTGTGTTACCTTTTGTTCTCAAACACTAGCAGAACTTGGTTGTTCAATGCCACTAATACCATATTATGATTGCTGGCTTTTTCAGCTTTATTCCAAAGTCTCCAGATTCATTGGCTTGTTTTAAGTATTACAACCTAACTCATGATTGTAAATTCATGGTATCTTTCCACATAATTTCTTTTAAGCCTTATATTAAGTCAGTAAGAGACACAGAAAATATTGTATAAATATGTGCTTAAATATATGCAAATAAATAAGATGAAGGCAAAGCTGCCACCTGTGCTTAAGCAGCAGACCATGGTGTGAGGGGCATGGAGGTAAAGTGCCACACATTCTAAATGCCAGTACCACATGGAGGTGAGTGGTCAACTTTTTATGCCACCTGCTTTACTGCTGGGGAATGAGTCACCTGTAGCCATTGGGCTGCAGAGTAGGTGAGCTTGAAAGCTAATTCTGACAATGGTGAAGAGAAAAAAAATTATCCCTGCAAGGAACTGTACCATAGGTGTGCAGCCTGTAGCCATTGCATTTATTGGATAAATTAATATAAACAGGCAAATAAATGCAAGCAGAAGTGACAATTGATGCTTTTTTCCTTTGATGTCATATTTATTTTTTGTGACATTACAACTTTTTCTTGATGGGGTATCAATGGTCCCACAATTCTTGTTTCAGAAATAGCACGAAACTGGTAGTAGATTCATACACCACCCATGTAGTGCTCTTTCCAGTGCACACAAAGCCTTGAGTTAGTTTGTCATATTGATGAAAAATGTTATTTTGAAATTAGTGATGGATGGTGATGCCTACCTGTGGAGAGTGGCTAATGATATATATTTAAATTCAGATTTTCAGACTGTGATTGATTTACAATTATATGGCATAAAATTGACACATACAGCAATGAATTTGAGCTTAATTTTCATTACTTGGTCTCTAATGTATTTGTATAATCTGCCTCATATATTACGTGGTTTAGTTCGTGCTGCTCCTCCCTGGTTTTAGAAGTTTCAGGTTTCTTTTGGATATGCACATACATGAACATGCGTAACACAGTACATTAACTCCATAGACCAGAGTCCTTCACTAGAAGCTAGTGACAGATTATGTTTATTCCTTTGTGGTTTATTTAAAACATAACTTATAGTAGTTTCTAAGACTGTACAGCATCATATGAGAGTATTATTAGTAAATAACAGACCCTAAAGGATTTTGAACAAAGCTGCCTTTTATGATTTAAAGAAGTTGCTTGAATGAAGGGACTGATGGAAACCATGAAAAAGAGCTGGGCTAGCCAGTCTCTGGACCAAGATTTCAACTTCATTCCCTCCCAAGCTTGCAGCAAAGCTGCTAACCACTGGATTAAAGACATTTTGTTACATATGATGTAAAAGCTTATGTAACCTATGAAATTTCTAGTCTTGTATTAACAACCATGGTACTGAAAGAATTATACATCTGTTTACTTGTGATTATTAGCCTAATTTCCATCCTTAAGAAAAGAGGATGTGTGGGATTCCCAATCTGTGTGTGTGTGTGTGTGTCCCTCACTTTTTTTTTGTAAATTAACATATACAGAATCCATACTTAAGTAATAAGTCCTTTCCAAGAAATGACGATTATGATAATATCTGTAGGGCTGGAAGTCTGTGCTTGAAGAAACTAAGTAGGTGTTATGTTTTGTATGCAGCAACTTGTATACTAGTAATCAGGAGATCTCTGGGATTTGATTTTGAATATTAATAAAAAGGCAACTTCCTATTGAAATACCTATACAAAATCATTCAAGTTTTCACACTCTTCCAGCTCTGCTCAGATTGACAACCATGGAAGCTGAAGATCCAGACATTTCATTTTATTTATGTAATGAATTAAATCTGTGTTACAGTGTACCAATGGGCACCTAATGTGTGCTGGATGCTTTACTCATGTACTGGCAGATGCAAGATTGAGAGATGAGATTGCTACATGTCCCAACTGCAGGATCGAAATTAGCAAGACCTCTGCGTCTCGGAACTTGGCCGTAGAAAAGGCTGTGAATGAATTGCCTGCAGAATGTCAGTTCTGTGGTAAAGATTTCCCACGGATTACTTTAGAGAGACATGAAGAGCTACTGTGTGATGAGAGGTAAGGAATAGGAATGTGAGGAGCCTTTTATTTTATTATGTAAGGCAGAAATGTTATTCATACATGAGCATGGTCTATGCAACAAATAAGCTGGCTTATGATGGTTATCTTTTACTCTCTTTAGTGTAGTAAAAAGAAACATCTTCTTACAGGTGTAAAGTGAGTTTGAAATGATTACAGTAGTACCTGTCTCAGAACCTGTATGAAATGAAAACAACACCAGTGTAAAAATTACTTCTGTAAATAAAATTTTGTTGCTTGTTCACCATTTGGCCTCTTATCCAGAAGAATTTAAATCAAAATGTTGACATCTGTGCAGAATAAAGTGAAAAGGAGAAAAAGGTAACGTTCACCCGATAACAGGCCGTGAAGGACCAGAGGTGGAGTAGAGGTATAGCTCTACTCTTTCTTTAACCTAAACACTAGATGGGGGTGGGTGGTCAGCGCCGCGCCCGGCCACTTTACCCCTGGGAAGCAGACCTGGTACCCAGTATAGGAGGCTGGGTGGGCCCCAGGGTCAGTCTGGATGGGTGCAGAAAATCTTGCCCCAAACCTAGATTTAATCCTCGGACCATCCAGCCCGTAGTGAGTCGCTATACCAACTACGCTATCCTGGCCCACCATGTGTAGAGAATACTTTCATGAATACTGTTTAGTAGGGTGGTGCTTGAAGGGAACGTATGTATTAATAACACTGTAGTGTACATATGCTCCTTGAATGTCTGATTTTGATTTTGATTATGACTGAGAAGTAGGCACTTGCCTCCCCAAGGGGAGGAAATACAGCTTTGGCTTGTGTAGGTGTGCTAGTGGACACTGCTGATGTGTTGTCATTGCTGATATATGAGTGGCTGCTGGAACATGTGCCTCATTATGTCTTATTACACAGTTGCAGCACACTTGTGAAGTAAATTCATCTGAACAAAGGTTATTCAGTTGCAGTGCCTTTACAGAATATGCATCTTGGAAAAAATGTTACTGAAATTTTTGTTACAAGATATTGCCTGTCAAAAGTGCCACATAGAAGAAGAGTATAGAGAATAGTGTCAACATTTTGAATCACAAGTTCAGTACCAGACAAAACTGAAATTCTAAAACTTGTTTTTATGATTGAGACATTATCTTTGTTCAGGAAGAATGTAAACAACAAAATAATACACACCAATGTTCCAAAAGAGATGGATAGGTAAGGTGGCTAACTTAGTCATATGACTTAAATCTGTTAGATTTATTCCTCTGTAGTTGTATTAAGTCTAGGGCATACCACAACAATAAGCTGTAAAATAAGTCAACAGCTGGAAGAGTGCATAATTAAGAGCCGCTGCTGGCGTTAAGAAATTAAATGGAACACAGTCAGTTTGGAAACATGGAATGGTGTGATGCCTGGGAGCGTGCATATAATTACAAGATGGTAATTTTGGAAATCTGATACTGTTGATACTAATAAAGGTTCACTGAAAATTCATTCCATATTCATTTTTCTGGAATACTAGTACTTCATCTGGTAATAGTGTTGAATTGGCCTGTGATTTAGAAGACACTGCTTCCTCAAAATGACCTCTACAGCATGTTCTTGAAGTTTGGACAAACATTGCAGACAACATTGTAAATATAACTAACTGGGCAATAAAGGGGGCATGGTAGTCTTTGACTTTGAGTCTTAATCAGGGAGTTCTGAGTTCAGCCTCCCAGTTCGGTGTGTGTGTGTGTGCAGGTTTTTCTGCTCACAGACACCTTTATCTCTGCCAACTATGTAATTTTGGGGAATCTGAAGAATACCAGGAAAACGTATGTAGTCAAACACAACTTAATCACTGAGGTGTATTTAATGACTGTGATGGAAACAACTACATGTTTCGGCCTGTATTGGCCATCATCAGGTTGTCTAGGGAACTTAAGGGCTAGCTATAT
>Ga0136643_10002072_pt1 | contig 25532 bp, 11 predicted proteins | sample TergutLab28metaG_FD_96883 | JGI IMG/M metagenome (GOLD analysis project Ga0136643, IMG submission 96883) | Labiotermes labralis P1 segment gut microbial communities from Petit-Saut dam, French Guiana - Lab288 P1 (version 3) (version 3) | ecosystem: Host-associated > Arthropoda: Insects >... | reverse complement strand
GTCATCTGTGGTCTGTCCAGTTGCACAACACTCTTTTAGCAGTCTCATAAACAGCACAATTTTCAGGAAAAAGTTACTGAACATGAAATGTGTGTTTTGATTTTCTCTACAACTTTTTTCTGAAATATTTCTCTTTTGAGAAAGAGTCAGCGAGATATTGTCATAAATGTATGCGGGCCTCATGTAAAGCACCCATTATTCCTGTCAGATTTTACTGAAACATGCATGTGCAGGACAGATTTTCAAAAAATACTCCAATATCAGTATCATGACAATCCGTCCAGTGGAGGCCACATTCTTCCATGCAGATGGACAGACAGACATGACAAAGCTAATGGTTGCTTTCCACAATTTTGCAAACATGCCTAAAAACCAGTTAGAATACAAAGATGTGGATGCAGCCACATTATGAGAAGTTAGGAAATATGTCCATATTATAACAACTGTGGCACATCTGCTCTCTTTTGATAAGTTCTTTTAAAATGAAAAATTTGTTTCCTTTTTGATAAACCTAATGATTGTAGCAGCATGTTAAATGATACATTAAATACATGTTTGTACAGAGTGGTGTAAAGGCCACTTGATATGCACATTTTAAGAGCCTCTAGTTTTACATGAATTTTGTGCCACTCTGTATACATGCTTGTAAACGTGTATACTCAGGTTGGAAGAAGCTGTGTTTCACCATCAGTGACAGAGATTATGGCAGCTCATTAATGAGAATTTCGGATATGTATGCATAGCATAAACAGTATTGATCCTTTCACTACCTTATTGTGAGTCAACTAATAAAATCTCTATGACTTAGAGAAAGAACGTATTGGACAAAATATGTGCTTCAGTTTTCTTAAAGCTAGTTAAAAATGTTTTTCACTCCAATACGTATTTAGAGAGTTACACCCAAAATGTGGATCCTTACAGACACTGGTCATCATGTTAGTGTTTGTTCTTGTTGCGTGTAACAAAACTGGAATTTGTTGAAATGCACAAACATACCATGAAACTCTGCTCTGCTTCTCTTGAGTTGTTATATACAAACATTGAAGGTATTAAGGATGTTTTTGAAATTGTGTTTTGCAAACCTGCCTAGATTGAGGATGCTGTCTTCTGGGATGTTACGCTCAATAGTGGGGTTGACACATCCGATATGTTAACTACACTACAAAACATAACATCTCAGAAGTTAGAATCATCAACATCAGCACCATGGAAACCAAATGTCACATGACTAGAATGAGTTAGCAGCTGTAATAATGCAAGACTGTTTTGTGGGATATGTAAGCAATTGATGTTGGAGATGAGACTACACAGTGTTATATTACAAGCATAGCCATTACCATGGGAACCTCAAATTTCACCGAGGGTTTTGCCGTTCCTTCAGGCTAATGCCAGAATAAAGTTGTACCTGTGCATGCAATAAATACATATGTGAAAGTGGTCAACTTCTCAGCCTGGAGAAGGAGCTCATCTGAACACTTTGGAGAAGAGCGGATCCAGACTGTAGCCTAGTTAGTACACTGCCTACAGTATCTCAGTGCCTGGATGGTACCTCACAATAGGCCATGACGTTTTCATTCCACACCCTGCACACTTCATTATTCACTGTCATTACATCATTTGGCAATATACAGTAAGAGCTACTGAAAGTACCAGTAAGTCATATCTAAATTAACTAAATTAGAGGGAATAGGATACGTTTAAAACACCCTTATGCAATTCAGTACTGCAAATGCATGCATCTCTACTACAATAATTGTATCGGCTCAAGATTATATAATACTTGATTACAATTTTAATGTTATTACAATTATATAAAATTTTTGTTGTTATAATGAATCCATTATGCATATAGGTTACATATACAGCTATTCATAAAGATGTGACATTTTAACATCTGTATCTGGACATCATCTATTAATAATTATATGCATAATCATTCATGAATGCTAGAATTACGAAACTAGCGGTTGAGGGCCTGGAGTGGTCGAGAACAATAGGTGGAAAGTTTTGGTATTCTATGCGTTAGTTGCGTCTCCCATGTATATTCAAAAATGATAATATTTTAATACAAACATGGATGATACACCTAAATATAGGCCTAATCATACTGCCCTTACCCGAATTTGATTACTGAATGTTGTGACTGCCCAGGCCGATGTAGGGTGAATATCTGAGGGACAAGTTCAGTCCAGTTTAAGATATCTTGGAAGTTCGTTGTGTTACAAGACGAAAAATTCCATACCTGCTGTTAACAATATTTAAAGTCACCTGTACACTAGGCTAGAGTAATAGACGTGATTTTGTATTTTATATATTATACCGTGAACACTTCCAACAAATCCACGCGCTGCTCTGACTTACTGTGTAACTTCTTTCCACTACAAACAATTTCAGTCAATTCTACATATGCATGAGATCAAAATATTGTTGTATACAGAAATTAATGTACTTCCTGATGATGGACCAGCAAGGTCCCCAATATGTAAGAGTTGTGTTTTTAAAAATATTATTGTAACTGTAATGACAATTGTGTGGCTTTGTTGGTTAAAGTAATTGAGGTAACATTATAATATTTACAGTGGCAAGAGCCTCTGCCTATATTATTCACACGGCATTTCCATGTGATCGTTGTACTGAGGATATTTCTCTTCCTATTCTGCGCAGCATGATACATTTAGTCTGACGACAGATTACGTTAGTTTAATTTCTTGTTGTTTCTATTCGGTCTACTCTGTTTTTGGCGCGATAGCCCCCAGTGGGCCAGGGCCTCCTCATTCTCGAAGTTTCTAGATCACACACAAAGACACACCACATTTAGTAGGACTCCTTTGGACAATTGATTGATTGAATGATTGTAATTGGGTTCCGGACCCCTTGGTTCTGACACACCTAGGCCTTAAGTAACGGGCCCTTTGTGCCCCATATCAATTTATGGGAGCCTTGTTGCTTTACTAAAGTTCCAGATGGCCGCCAGACACACGCTCTTAATGTCCTCTGCCTCCAGGAAGAAGAAGCCCAGATACGCATGTCTTGAGTGAAGCCAAAGCTTCACACTCGCCAAGAATGTGGGCAGCGGTTTCATCCCCTGCTACACACCTCCTACACAATGGAGTGTCTGACAGACCCACTAGATAAAAATGTCTTCTCAGGGTATTATGTCCTGTGAGAAGGCCCCTAACAGCCCTGGATTGTATCCTGCTAAAGGAAAGAAGCCTACCTTTGACACCCAGACAAGTTCCCGAAATTAATTCTCGATCCTGTCTTTGGGTGTCACCAAGACGTCGCCATCACTCCTCTGGACGAGTGATCAGCTCGTCGCAGAGACCTCAACTTGACAACAGACAACACATCCATGCCCCCAGTAGGATTCGAAGCCACGATGTCAGCAGGCGAGTGGCCCAAACCTGCGCCTTAGACCGTGTGGCCACTGGAACTGGCATTCGATCACTTAGTAAACAAAAATAAAATGCAAATTCTGGACTGGGGGTGTTGTAGATTCGTGCCCTAACGTTCAACACGCTTGGTCACCGCACTATAAACAAGTCCCCACCTAATTTTACACTGCTTAAAATGAAAACTGAACACTGTTGAGAATGTAACAAAAACTGCCACATTAATAACATTTCTTACCGTCCACATTCGATCCCACAGCAGGCCATGTGAAATCTGTGATGGGAACAGTGGCACTAGAATAGGTTTTACTCAGAGTTATACTGTTTTATCCCCATCAATTATCATTCCACCACTTCTACACTCTCATTTGTGTATCGTAAGGGGACCGGCAATAAGCTCATTAGAGCAACATGCCATCTAGTGCATTAGTGGCCACAGTGCCGAGTGGCAGTACACCACCCAAAGCAAGAACAGAGCAGACAACAAAACAGTGCAATTACCTGACTCAACCAGATACTGATATACAAATGGGGAGTGTATTTATGGACTGTTCTGTCCTTCCTTCCACAAATCGACCCACTTAGAATTCGCTTGTCCACATCTTATACATTTCACAATCATGGTCTCTATGAAAGCAGTCTGCAGCGAGCACCTTCACACGATGCAGACCTAAGTTTAAACTTCCGACCTCTCTTCGTGCTTTCTTATTCTTGTAATTTCTGACCTTCATTTTACTGTTCCAGCCAATTCCAGAGCTGTTCACATCAACTCGCAGTAATTTGCTATCTTTTTTAGACAACAGGACCCACTCTTACATGATGACAGAGTTTGTTTGAAATTTTCATTGTTGATCTACCCCTAGGTTTGTCAAGCAGTCTCTTCCTTTCAGGTTTTCTGACCAATATTTTGCTTGCATTTATTGTTTCTACCTATGCGTGCTAAATGCCCCGCCCACCTCGCTCTTAGATAATAGGATGTGGAAAGTGAGGAGAAAAATTGTGCCGTTATAATACGATCATTAGAAACGGTTAAAAACGGGATTAGATGAGAAATTTCAGTTGCTCTCAGGACACCCATCAGTCATAGAGCTACAAAAGATCACGCTAATAAGCACTGTGCATATCATTCGTAAAGTGCTGGGGTAAATTGCTTTGATCCCTCGCTGAGATCTGGCTTACAAGAAGACTGCTGCCTAATACCTAATAGGCGAGGATAAATTTAAAATCTGAATTATGGTGATGATGATAATAATAATAATTATAATACTCAGTTCACATACTGATTTTCTTTACATCCTCATCCTTCGTAGTCTCATTCCACACCCTATAATCGTTCACATTTTCCTTTCCCTCTCCCATTCCTCCCTCCACCCTTTTAACATCTGCCTGATGGCTATTGTACACTTACAGACGTTTTCTCCCACTACTTTGAAGTCACTGTTCCTGTGCATTGTCACAAATGTTGTATTTTAGACTGGGAAAACCCCATGAAATCTGGTATCCTGAATATAATTTTGCAGGATGCTGGGACAAAGTTCTTAAAACCCCATGACATGGGCCATACTGCTCTCAGAATATCCACAAAATTGTAAAAAGCAACCCACAAAGCAAGAATATGAAACAATAGATTTCTGGCCATGAACCAACAATAATGGCCATCACAAGGCAGAATGACCGGCACTAGTACAAGGTGAAATCCCTGATGTTTCAAGCATATCAACACTGCCAGTGCTTGGATGACATACAATACTTCTGCCTCACAGACTGACGATGATTTTGTACCATTAGTCAGATCCCATCTACATCCCCAAAACTTGAAGTAACTGTTATGGTACTGTTAGGTCACTACCCAGCTCATCTGTCTGCTGATGTCCTGAAACTGAGAAATGGCAAGAGCTATGCTTCTACCAAATGATGTGACTATACTTGTTCAACCTGTTGATTAAGGCATTACAAAACTGGCAAAGACTACTACTGCAATAAGCTACTTTCTGGCAATATAAACGCAAGTAACAGAATATCTTATACTGTATCAAAGGCATCTCTGTAGTTGTTGCACAGCAACAGACAGTATCTGCTAGTAACACTGTTCCTAGTCTCAAGGGTGGTATAAAAATAAAATTAACATTTCATGGTATTCTGCAGACAGCACCATGACATCCAGGTGTTCAGTAAACTAACAAAGTTGTTGAACGATTGCACTATGGCAATAAGGATGTCAGGACAGTGGCATTTGTTCAGAACTTCTGATGGTGCTCTACTTGTAAACATCGTCACTTCTACCTCACTTACGTACACATCAGAAAACTTCCAAGATCGTCATATTGTCAAATTCATATACTGCCATATCAAAGCTGACAGAAACTCGAATGAGTGTAAACAGAACATTGACGGAATGTTTACATGGGCACTATGTTACTTTAGTAACACAGTGACAATGTAACTTGGTTCTTTGGGATAATAATTATGCTTACAGAATAAATTTTGAGTAACCCATGGCAAGAAAGCATAACACAAGTCCTTATACAGCAGTGGACACAATGACAGTGTCACAACTGCCACAGGCTGGCTCAATATACAGGAGTATTTTAATGTCACAAAACTGTGACACACAGCCAGCTGGAATGCAGGTACACAATAACAATAGTTACAATATATGACTGATAAGGTTCATTGTTAATTTCAGAGCTGTTTTATCAGAATTATGTTAATACTGATATTACCACCTAATACAACCATAAATACATTTCTCAATGTATTACAACATATTTTTGTCAATGCTTTGACAGCAGGCTGCCACCTTCAGGGATAAAAGTCACCATACACTATTAAAAATTTACAAAACTGTTTATATATATGCAATACTACTAATAAGGCTATGTTAAAATACTAAATCACAACAAATTAAACATTTTACTTAAAAATCCATTATACTTCCACAAAATCTGATATCTATCTAAATTATACTTAAGAATTCAGTTCCCACCACACTGAATAGTCTCTGTCCATTTTACATGAACCAACTGGTCAGTGCTGCTGGAAGAAGTAACTGGTGTTCATTATGCAAATCATACAGAACACCAATACAATGGCAAAATTGAATTTCTATGTTTTACTGCAGGAGGCAACAACATAACTACATTTTGTGGTGCCTGGAGGGTAAACAGTGAAAGGGGCCACCCCTAACAGAAATTCTGAATTTTGAAACTTGTGATAATGTATTGAAATTTATTTGGCTCTATAATCTAAAATCTTTTATTCTGTACAACTCATAGTGACAATATACTACATCAACATAGCCCATCATTCACAACTAAGACTTTTTATTGTCAGTATTTAGTATTCAATACAACCTCTTAGAGAGTCAACACCCTACAACACACCACTGATGATACCATGGAAGTCCTGTACACCAGAGGAAAAGGTTCATGTCTTGAGACAATATAAAAATATTACACCTATGAAAAAACAAACAATAATAACCACCTTACAGGCCAAAATACCTTAGAACCAAGCTCAATTTTCAGAGATATAGTCCAGCAAGACCAACAAACAGTCACCCCACATGAATTCAGGCTTCCTCTGCACAGTATTGGAGATATGCAGTCTTTTGGGATTTTATGTTGTTTAGCATGGTAGTCAGTTACCCAACACCTCGGGACAACCTCCCAGTACCATCTTCAAGGGTCAAGCAGTTCAGTCACTCTCTTTCAGTACTCAGAAATCCAGCAGTTTCTGCATATTACAAACAAAACCCTCCATCTACATATATTTCCTCTCATATCCTTAGCATGCAACAATAATAATTTCTGGATCTCCGCCTCTGAATTAATAATTTAAGTTACTATTTGATTTCAGATTTAGTATCTTCAAAACTAGATCACAGTCACAATCACTGATCTAAATCTAAGATTCTTCAAAACTGTAAGAATCTTCATATTTCACTTATTATTTTTCTAACAATTTTCTGTATCACTTACCACCATAACCATTCTAACCTTTAACTTCAATTTTCAGTTCACAATTAAAGGATGCTTACAACATACTGATTACAAGTCACCCTAGAGAGAGATGTTATACAACTCGTCTACACTCAAAAAAATTAATAACTTTTATCAGTGAAATTACAGTAGGGTCTCGTTTTGTGATGGTTTGTTTTACTTTGATTCACTTTTATGACTCTTTGTCCAGTCGGACCGAGTGCTCCTGACTTGTGGTGCATCACTTTCGCAACTCAAGCATCCTTTCTCTACTTAATGTGCTTCTAGCTCTTTTCTGGTGTGCATGTTTCTTCTTTTCCTATTTCAGTGCAAGTTCTTTTAAGTTGATTGTGATTTTTCCAACTATGATGACCATCAAATAGACAGATTGTCCTCATTTGTAAAAAGGAGTGAAAAGAACAAGGAAGACTGTAACTTTTAAGACAAAAATGTTAGTGATCAGAAAAATTAAAGCTGGCAAAAAATGTGCTAATGTTTGTAGTTCCCTCAGCTTGGCACCAGCTACTGTATCAACAATGATGGTGAATGCTGAAAAAATAAAACAATCAGCACAGAAAACTACAAAACTGTGTGTATCAAAAGTAAGTTACACTAGTAATTTTAACATAGAAAAAATGGAACAATAATTGACACTATGGGTTGATGATTTAAATCAAGAGAGAATTCCTCTCACTCAGCGTGCTATTGCTGCAAAGGCTAGAAGTCTGATAAAATTCAACAATTCAAGGTTAAGATAGTTTTTTTGCCCCCTAACACCACCTCCCTGCTCCATCCAATGGACCAAGGAGTAATAGCTGCTTTTAAGGCGTAATACCTTCATCAATCACTTCAATAAATGATACGACAAATGAATACCTCTGGGGTCTCCCTGAAAGAGTACTGGAAAGATTAGAACATTTTAAAAGCTACTGATAACATAAAAATGGCATGAGAAGAAGTAACTGTGTCGTGTATGAATGTCGAGTGGCATAAAATTTGGCCTAACAACGAGAAATATGGTACAAATTGTGACAATCTGGATATGCTGATAAAAGAGATAAGCAAAATAGCAGAAGTTGGTCTTGATAGTGTTAATCCCGTGGGCATCACTGAAGTTTTAGAAAGTCACTCCCAGCCACTGTGCAGTGAGGAACTTTATGACTTGGCCCAACAACTGACTGAACAGCACAAGGAAGATGAAGATGAGGAGGATCGTGGAACCAAAGAAATGCAGATGAAGGACCTTACTGATATTATTTCTGCTATAGATATGGCAGCATGTGGACTAGATTGGGTTGGCCCAGGACAGGGACAGGTGGCGGACGCTTGTGAGTACGGTAATGGACCTTCGGGTTCCATGAAATGCGGGGAATTTCTTGACTAGCTGCAAACTAGTTAGCTTCTCAAGAAGGAATCTGCACCATGGAGTATAGATATGGCAGCTGAAAAGTTATGTTATACTGACCCTGAGTGGGAACGCAACTCTACAGTAAAAAGAGGCACAACGGCCATTCTACACCCTTATTATGAAATCCTGCAAGAAAAGTCGAAAAAATGAGGTTACAGTCTTTCTTGATGTCTTCTGAACCACAGCCTGGGCCTTCTTCAGCAAAATAAAAAGCAATTTGATTGATACTTTTTTTCAATTATCTGTGTAATTTTCTATATACCTAATTCATTAAATTAAAATTGTCATAATGTAAAGAAATATTGTAAATCATAAAACTGACAAATTTATATGGCCCATGAACCTATCTCAATTCAAACCATTTAAATAGTACTCGTTTTACGTTCAATTTGCAACCAAATTTTCATGAACATAACACCGTCATAAAACAAGACCCTACTTTACTCCACAAAATCATTTCAAAGTAAAATTATATACCACTATCAAACTACTGAACATGAAATAACCTTAAATAATGTAAAAGCTAGAATTTTAAAGGCAATATTCTGGCATACCTTTAGGACAGTTGGAATATATACAACTACAAAACTTTATAAACAAAAACATGAATCCCTATAAAGCACTGCTCTTTATGTAGAAAAGAGCTCTCCTCTCTCTTTATGTGATAGAACTTGATGTATCAATTAACCTCCCGAGTATTTTGTTTTTATTGTTGTCTGAGGATGGCCAAGCTGGCTGAAACATGCTGTAATGAATAATAAATACTGGCAATAAAAACTTTTAGTTGTGAATGACAGTTTATTTTAATACAGTTCATAATTTAATATCTGCTGACTCCAGAAAATCAATTCTTATTTTAAATTAAAATATTAATTACACTACTTCTTTGAGTATGCTGCCTGTAGTGGTTGCAAACTTGCTCCTCCACCCCACCACACTGCTTGTAGGGGGTAAATGTAGTTACCACTAAACTGTTAAAGGGTTCAAATTTTTAATATATGATATTAAAAAAACTTTGCTTAAACATGGTTCTAAAATCCACGTATATCCACAACTTACTGCACTTGCTGGTTTGTTCTGTCTGTATTAAGCAATTGTTAAAATAGTAAAACTTAATTATACATTTCAGGCAGTTCATTGTGAATAATATTGTTACACATTAGTAATTATATTTTCCATTTAGTACAGATTTACACTACCTAAATTTGTTTGACATAATCTGAAAGTAAAGCACTGTGCAAACTTTGTAATCCTTAATATAAAAAAAAAAATGTCCATATACAATACGACGGTCATCTGAATAATACTAACATGACACTAGTAAAACTTTCATACACACCCCCCTAAAAAAAACCAAATGCATGATAGGAAATATATACACAGCCAGTAACTAATTTATGTAGTTCTACCAATGTTAAATTAACTTAGTGGACGATGAGAATGATCATACTCCAGTCTTAGGTTTCTTCATGAAACATGTTTGTACATTGTGGATTTATTGGGTATGAAACAAAACTCAGCTTGCCATCCACGCAACACATTCTGGGAAGCATGGCAATATGAGGAAACTTCAAAGTTTATAAAATTTCACACATTCTAACTACACTCCAAAGTAAACTCTAATTCTACCACATTTTCTTCATTCTTATAACTGCCTAATAACACAAGCAAACTGCAAAAACTGCAGAATGAAGGGTTAAACCTCACTTATGACAACCTGCCAATGACAAGAAACCTAACCAGAAAGCATATGCAACAAGGTGTAACACGAGGTTTTTACAGAACTGTATTGCTGTATTGATTGGCGATTTCTTACCAACATTTCACCAGAGATTACTGCATTTATCTGCTTGCTAGGGGAAGAGATATCATGAAATTTATTAAATCTACAAGTGCCCAAACCTTTATACAAAATGTCAGACTGAATGACCAAAATATAAACCAGGGGCTAGTACTACAACTCCATATATCTGAATGTTATTCCACATATAACTGAAACTAGCAAAGCATCTTTCTTTGACTACACTGCAGATAGAGGTAGTAAGCTCAAAAATGTAGGAAACATGGCCTTATATCCCACAACAAAATCTTCTATGACAAGCATCAAGTGTAAGGGTAATGGGCATTGATATCTAAGGAAGTTCTTAAATTACAAGAAGTGACAAGTTTGTTTGTGTGGATCTTTAAGATCCACACAAACTGCAATGACAAGTTATCCGCAAGTTTCTGTTCAACTAATGATACAGTATTTTGCCCTTTTCCCAGTTCATGAACTTTTACACTTTACTTTTGTAGTCCTTAGATAATGTAAAATACATACATTACACAGTGATGACCATGAATTTCTTTATTTATCATACTAGTTACACATATTGTTAAAACAAAGGGCAATTGGAGAAAGGGAATAATTTGTGGGTCTTCAATATAGTGCATAACCTCAAAACCCCTGTAGATCCAACGTTATTTTTTTTAATCTGTTGATAAAGTGTCTCTTTCTTATTGAGGATTTTGGTTATCAAATTAGGTAATGCTCACCTTTGTTCCAAGCTCAATAAAACTACCTACCTACCTCTGTGGAGCACAGTACTTCTTGGGAAGCTAACAGCTCCTCACCCAGTTAAGAAATCGTAGCAGTTTATGGATCCCAAAGGTTCACTGCAATGTTCACAAAGCCTGCCATTTTGTCCAGCTGAGCCAGATGAATCCAGTCTCATGCCATCCCATCCTACTTCTTTAACATCCATTTTAATATTATCTTAAATTCTATGCCCAGATCTTCCTAGCGGTCTCTGTCCTTCAAGTTTCCCAACCAAAACCTGTATGTACTTCTCGATTCCACACTATCCACATGCTCTGTCCACCTCTTGGTCACCTAAATAATATTTGGTGAAAAGCATAAATAATGAATCTCCCCATTATGCAGTTTTCTACAGTCTCCATTTACTTTCTCCCTCTTATACTCAAGTTCAATGAAACATGCATGCCAAAATTCCTACCTGTAGCATTATTATAAAGTGAAGTCTTTAATTATTCCAAATTTAAACTAATTCATAATAATCTACCTTAATGAACTGCAGCCAAGATCACAAAAATTAAGTGTTGTAGACAAAATTATGATGATGAGAATTATAATAACAAAGTTCGACACTGTACACACACAATTTCTTCTACACCTGTTGAACTGCAGATGGTACAGATGGGCACTTCAACATTAAGTGTTCAACAAAGCTGTTAACTGTTTTATAACACAGACATGGTATACATTTTAATCCTGTATACAATGATACAGAGTGCAAGCCTTTAAGCTAAATATGATGTAACTGATATCAATTACATCTTTCAATTTTCCATGTGAAATACAATAAGGAAGAAAAGAGCATACAATAATTGTTAGTCACATACACATACCTTCAGACATTAATGCACTCTACTTCTCTGTCAAACAAGCTACACAAACAAGAGCCTCAAAGTGAATACAACCTTCCACAGAAACTGCTTGTTAGTCATCTCCGTATCTTGCATATGGAAGAAATTGTGACATCAATTTCTAGACATGTTTTAAAATTGAATAAAATGAAACACAATAAATTTCTGGAGACAGCATTTTCTCTGTACAATTATAAGGGATTTATACACAGCCTGCCGATGTTTCATACCATGTACACAAATGTAGGTGTGCCAGGTATGTGACTCTGCTTATGCTTGGCTAGTGATGTGTCAAATGGGAAGCCCTTCCCACAGATATCACAAGTGTGCCTATTCTCACCTGTATGGAGACGCTCATGACGGCGAAAACTCGATCCATCTGCAAATGCCCTGTTACATACTTGGCAACTGAAAGGTTTTTCCCCTGTGTGTGTTCGACGATGAGTCAACAAATGTGATTTGGTGATGAACATTTTGTCACAGTTTTCACACTTGTATGGTCTTTCTCCACTATGAATCCTCTTGTGCGCAACGAAGGTTGAACTTGTTGAAAATGTTTTCTGACACACAGAACAACAATACGGTCTCTCACCAGTATGAATACGAACGTGTTTCTTCAATCCACATGAATCTACAAATGCATTACCACATTCATCACACTTGTATCGTTTGATTATTGTTCCATTGGGGCCATGAGTACGTTCATGCTTGACATATGCTGAACGGTCCGCAAAGCTACGTCTGCACAACCTGCACTGAAAAGGCCGTTCACCCGTATGTACTCTACGATGAGTAACAAGGTGAGAATTTGTTGCAAAAGCCTTGTTACAAACTTCACATTGATATGGCCGCTGTCCACGATGGTACCTCATATGGTTCATTAGTGTAGTGCTTGTAGGATAGTTCTTGAAACATATCTCACAAGTAAATGGCCTATCGATATCAACGTAATGCAATCTACGATTGTCTTTAATGCACAAATTCCCACAATCATTCATACACTTGCAATCAGTTACAATTTCACGACCTAACTGAACATTACCAAACTTCCCATTATTGCCAGTACCACTGACACAATGAGCTGACAAACCTTCAGTCTTTACAGAATCACCTACAATATGAATAGTCTCTGTTGAACAAGTACAAGGTCCATGGCTACATTGATGCTCTTGCTGAGGGTTTATGTCACTGTTACCAGCTGTACTGACAACAACAAAGTTGGTGTGTACCTTCCCATTTTCAACCTTAGCATCTGGAATATGATTACCACAGCCCATAGCAGTGCAGTTCCTTGTGTTCACAATTTTGTGACATGCAACACTAACAGTAAAGTCTGCAGCTAACCCCTGACCTGTGCTTTCATCTCGTGCTTGCGACATTCTCTCCTCATGACACATGTGAGTTATTTTTGACATAACACACTTTGTACAATGGTGTTGGTGGCAAGCTTTTAACTGCATCCGATTTATGGGCATACTGCTATCATTTGAGTGGTCCACCATATTAGCCTTCATATCAGCATGAAGGGGTAACAAGGGAACTGTTTGTGAATATTTTGAGACAGTATTTGTGGCAGCATCACGACGTGTGGAATTACCCTCAACTGGAGGAATGGTTGAAGGTGGGGCATTATGTTTGACTGTAGAATCTATGGTGTGCTTTTCGCTGAGATTCTGATGACTTGCAGAGTCTCTGCTTGTATTATTTTCACGCTCAGAAGTTGAAGATGTTGTTTCTGTGCTGGTTTCATTAGGATGAAGGGAACGAATTGGATCAAATAAGAAAATACCACTTGACCTCTGTTGGTTCAAGACATAGTTGAGGAAAGTATTTGAATCACAGATATCACCATTTGAAAGGCCACCAATCCCAGTGGGATTAGCATCCAGACGACATCCTCCTCCAGATTTCAGAGATCTGCAATAAAAGCACATTAAGTATATGGTACTGAAAACACAACATGTCAACCCTGTGCATAATCACTACACCATTAACATTTTTGAACTTAACTAATGAAGTAACTCCAGACAACAGAAATCTTCGTGAGAAGCTAATACAGTAAAACTGCTATATCTGGCACTAAATGGTAACTAATAACCAGAAAGTGACTAAGAAGCTTCCTACATTTTGATACTTAAACAACCAACAACAGTGATGTGAATATAATGATTAAAAGAGTGAAATATAATATAATTTTTTTTTTAGAATTTACACACACACACACACCATTTATACAACTAGTGAAAGTATGGCAGAGAAATCCAAAACACAAGAGGATATCAAGTGCCAAATTAAGAGCTTAGGACTACCCAAGAGGCTGCTAGGAACACTAAGATACATTTCAGGTATAACATCCTAACATTAAAAAAATTATTAAACTTGGCAAGCCTGACGTCCAAGAGGTGCTGGATAGTGTAACTTTTACTGTAGTCACTCAGCTAGTCAAGAATTTACTGCCTTTCATGCAACCAAACGTTCACTGCTGTGTTCTCAACACTCGAGCTTTTGTCACTACCCAAAGCCAATTGGATCCAGTCCATACCCTGTAACTTCATTTTGATAAAGCGCAGTTTAAAGTTATCTCAAGATCTATGCTGAGGGCTTCCAAAAGTGTCTCTTCTCATCTGTCCTTGCAACCAAATTTTGTATGTATTTGTCATCTGTCCCACGTGTGCTATGTAATGGCATGTTTTAAAGCAATGTTGAACAGAAGTGACAATAAAGGATCTCCCCATTTAGAACATTCTAAATAGCACTACAAAAAGTTTCCCTAGACAGACTTTACCAAATGTTTTGTTTAAACACAGTTTAATTGGTATAAAGAATTTAATAAGTATACTGAATGCAATGAGACTGCTGCACATTACTCATCTTGAACACAACCATAAGGCTTCTTGAAAAATGGATAAGGCACAGACCCACTGCATTCCCATTACTTGTCACAGCACTTTAAAAATGCAGGAATATATGATAAGTAAGTTTCCATGCACTCAGAAATAAATACTGATATTCTTCTTCTTTTTCTTCTACTTACTTTCTTAGATTGCACTAGAGTCCGATGCAGACATTTGCCTCCTTAATGGACTTCTCCCAGTCAGCTCCATTACTTGACCTCTCTTTCCAGTTTTTAATATCACATTCATTAATATCTGTTTGTACATAGTTCCACCAATTCATTCACTGCCCCTGCTCTGTACAATGTGTATATGTTCCAAGTCCCTATCCTCATCTCATTCCCCTTTTCTACAGCCTAGATCAGTTCCACAAAGTCTGACTGTTCTGAGGCCACAATTAGGATTCTTAACAGTTAGCTTTTTTATGGTGACAGGATGTCAGCCTGTCGCCCAATCCCAAACCCGGAGGGCCAGCCCAATCTATTTACAACCCCCACGGCAAAGGGGGTCCAGCTATAATCCAAAGCACCAGGTAGTACCAAATGCAGTTGCCTTTCATGGCCTGCATGGGCTGCAGTAGGACTATTCTTTTCCCCATTCACTACTTGCGGAAATCAACACTGATAATTCCCTATGCTTTTCATAACCATGGGAGGATGGCAAGATACACACATGGTCGACAGTGATGATATTCCTCGAATATTACTAGAGTCAGGTAACAGATACAATAAGAGGAGGGGCAGGAAAAGGAGGAGAGGAGAAGGGGGGGATGCTATGTCATGTGACCAAGTTGTCTAGAGAAAGTGAATACCAGCACCACTTTATCAGTCCATGCAAGCAACAGGATGAAAATCAATTTGCAATCTCGTGGACTTCAACACAGATGAAGAAGGATGACATCAATGAAGATGAATGCAAACCACTTTTCTCATGCCTTAAGGCCATGGACTTATGTGTGACCTAATCATATTTGCATGGCACCTCTGAAACCCCAGATCACATTTTTAAAAACTAGTGAGACCTACAAATGTACACTTCCAGTTTCTTGAGAAAACTGCCACACAAACATATGAAAATATCATATAACACACAATATGAAACCTTGTAAAATGAAATGAACAATCATATGGAATGAACCAGGCTACAAATATTCAGTGTATATGTTGGTTCAGCTAGATGACACTCAAGTAGGCACAGCAACAATTTGCATGACATGTATTATGCACCAAGCATGTAAGCAAAAGCAGCAGAAACAAAAATATTGAGCAAACAATATACACATGTGGTATCCTACCTATCTCCTTGAACAATCGGGCCATCATGTGTCAGGTATGTTGCAGACTGATGGTAATGCTGAGATCCTTGCTGAGCACTCTCACCCCCAGACATCTGTCCTGTGGTATAACAGTGCTGAAGCCAGGGAGGTAATTCTGGTATTGCAGAACACCCAGTTGTCCCTCTGTGGTGAAAACAAGGGGCTACTCGACTTACGGTTGTGGCTGTGTGCTGTGAGTTGTGCATATCTAGCAATGCTACTCTTGTAGATGTTGGCTCACTTAAAACTTCAGAATAACCTGATGAAGATTCTTGCGGTACTGCATCTAATATAGGCGAAACCTGGACAACATAAAACCATGCATTACTACTTACTTGCATACTACTTTAATTAACAACATTACAGCAGTCACTGCATAAGCTGTAAAGCATACACAACAGAGATCAGTGGCACAGACAAGGTGCCCACAAACACTGCAGCATAGGGAGGCTCCCAGAAATACAGGATACTAATATTTGTTGTGGGTTTTTTGGACTGGGTTCTGTTCTTATGATAGAAGACAGTAATCTCCACCCCTGTTATGAGATCTGGGAGTGACTTCACTATGAACTATAAGAGGGCCCCACTTACTGAATTGTGGGGAGGGAAGATGGAAGAACTGATTACCTCCACAGCTGACAAGACTGGTCCTAAACAGTATGCTTACAAACAAGGAGGAGGCAGCATGTCCATGTTCTGCCACTACATGTGAGCACCTACTGATTTTCAATGCTGGTGAACTCTTGTACTGTAACTCTGCATTAAAATGAATAAAATAAAATCTATTGTTCTAATATGAACATGAAACACAGTTTTATATTACAAATAAACTGTCTCTGATTCAATTTTAGGTGTTTTCTCATTCCTACACAGCATTTATGAAAACTGTTTTCAGTCTGTCTGTCTATCAAGCTGTACAGTGTTTTATATGTAGCATTCTGAACATACCTTCACAAAATTTAAGCTGGTAATTTTTATGAGAAATTGTCCAGCCATCTACATTTCAGTCGAACCAGGGTGGGATGGTGTGACATACAAGACCACCTACGTGTTGAACTATGCACACTTCTGCAACTACCTCCAATGCAAATAGACACACCAAAACAAATGATTTGCATAGTCCTATCCAGAATACCACACAAAAAAAAAAAACACAAAGGTTTTGACTGTCTTCAGAATAAACAGAAAAGACATTTGCTTTACTCTTACCGCATGGTGTAGCTCTGGAGCTTCACTATTTACTGCTATTAGACACAGCCTGCTTGCAAAATTTAAAGTTACACAATTTTAGACCTGCAAAGTTTTCCAAAAACAATAATAAAAATAGTAAATAATACAATTTTTGAAAAACAAAAGAATTCTTCCTTACAGGAAAGAAAATGCTGCGAACCTGAGAGGGCACAGGAATACTGTTAAGCAAGGGTGCTCACACATTCACACACAATGCCATGTTGCAGCTGGCATTGTAAGGGCACTTGTTTTATTGGGACTGCTACTGTTCTGTTTTAAGCGTTATTTTGACCCACTAATTGTCCATAACCATGACTCAAAAGCAACTTAGCAACTATGTGTAGGACCAGATCACAACTGACAGACAGCAGATTTAGAGCTCAAACTGAAAGTAATACAGACATCTGAGAATACTGCAACCTACTTCAATGGTTTAAATGCAATCTTGAAGGCATCTGAATGCACAAATGATCTTGTTTGATGTTCAACATAACAAAATAAATAGGTGTGTGTCTGTATACACACTATAAGTATTCTCCACAGTCTAGCAACAATGTTATAACTGAGAACTACCAACTGTAAATGTGTTGTTACGATACAAAGAAAACTGAGTGTGTGTTCAATAATTTCAATTACAGGCATTTTTATCAGTGTCTCACTTGCAATCATCATTTTTCACCATTTATAACAGAGCACCAAAAGTTAGCATTCAAGAACTGACAACCTAATAACAGAGTGCATACATCACAAATGTCACACCCTGCACATAATTCACAATTTGTTAAATATATTAAGAACCACGATGAAATATGTGCCAAAATGTAAGACAAGTTTTAACATACATTTTTCTGTACTACTGATGTACTGTTTCCAAGATAATTACCATAAAAATATTAAAGATGATTCCAGCATACAAATGTGGAGCACATTTACTTGTACTACACTGTACACTTTAAATGCCTCATTTTATTCATTCTGGCCTCTCTAAAACTAAAACATAAACATAAACATCTCCTCAATATCTATGGATGGCACAAGGCACTTATAACAGAAATACAGCAGAACTTAGATAAGATCAAAACAGAAGTTTCCTAAGAACGCGATACAGTGTGGGACACATCCACGAGTTTGGGCAAGACAAATTCATTCCTTTGGGTACTTTATATTTCAAATTATAATCTGACAATATGTACCGTGTTAGTAGATGTTTCTGTGGCACAAGTGTCCTCGTTACTTTCAAGCTTAACACTAACAAAACATTCAGGTAACATCTGAGTCAAAGGATCAAAGGTGGAATCCTCATCTTCCCCCCCATGGGCACCTCCACTGGTCACTGACGTGGTGGTGGTGGTGGATGTGGTGGTAGGTATGGTGGTGGTAGAAGTGATGGGAGCAGCACCGATTTCTGATGATGTTGGTGTGCCACTGCAAGATTCCATGTTCTTGCATCATTGCACTGTCTTTGATTCCACCCTGCAAAGGTAAAACTGATGATAAGCATGAACTACAAACTATGAATCAATATATACTATTTACTAACATGTGTTACAATTAAAAATAAATAACTACATACAAATCACACAACAGAAAATCCCCTGTCTATCAAGGTTATTTCCATGTGACTTAGCTGAACAGATGTAACAAATATTACTGTGATAAAATACATGAATGTTTTGACACAGCAATTATTTTTTGCTTACCATTTCCCTGCCAGTTAGCTGATCATGCCAACAAGACATGTCTTCTACTGCATAACATGCACACAAGCATTAACACATCAAAATAAGCAAAATACATGATCAACATTTTAAGCCTGCCTTTGGAATAGAGGTTCCTGTTGATTGTGTTACAAAATTTTACAAAATATGTAACAGTTCTTGCATATTCTCCAGCATCAGGATTGCTCCTATAGTAAGATGGCGTTTTTCTGAGCAATAAATTGTAAACAATGCAGAATCTATTCTAAACAGAAACAGAGATAAGGGTAAAGAACCCTTATAATCAAATTAATGAAGATTCTAAAGCATTTCATGCCTCAAACAGTTCTACACCTGAAATGAGTAGAAATTTTCTGGACAACAAAACAAAATGTCACCTGAACATTAAAAGTAAATAAGGGATGATCAGAAAGTCACAGGACTAAACTGTCCCTCTCCCCATCAATCATGTCACATTTTTCAGTGCTATGCAAAGGTGCTGTCAATTGCTGACATTATATGCTGTCAGTGATAGAGAAATGAATAAGTACAGAACTTATGTATATCCAACCTGTTTTGGATTCATAGAATGCATATAAATTTAATTCAATTCAATTCAACTTCTGCAGAATGAAAATGACAGGGAAAAGCAGAAGTACTCAGTGAAAAACCTTTCCCAGTGCCACTTTGTCTGCCAAAAACCCCTCATGGACTGACCTGGGATTTAACCTGGGCCTCTGTATTGAGGCTGGTGACTGAGTCATGACACAGGCAGATACTGACTGACTGGTTTAAGTCAATGAAACTTTATCAACTCCATGATTTATAGAAAATGCTAATTGTGAAATGTTACCTGGAAAGGTTACAAACAGAATTATCCGTGACCCATTTTGAGATATTTCAGCTTTTGCCTTCAGGGAGCCACAAAAACCAAAAAACCAGTTTATGCACCTAGCTCCTCAGTTGATATTTCAACCAAGTATCTTCAAAATACAAAGCACAAATGCTGACCAATATATCACAGTGTCACTATGTACTGCATACACACTGTGTTCAGTAGAAATGTGCAAGTCTGTCTGCAGTACACACACAGTTAACAATGACTTGTACACATCACAATTTTCATACTAGGGCATCAGACCCTGTGATGAAGAAGGACCAACCCACCAAAATGATTAACTGAACTTTGCTATAGTTTACTGGTTTGAATGCATTTATTTGTCATGAGAGCTTCAAATGTTACACAAAAAGAAAAAAGATACACAGTAACATTCTTTGCATACCCAGGTAAGATTGGCCTATATACTTATCCTTTACAATCGTACTGTTGCACCCTAAAAGACTGATTTTAGCAGTTCACATATGAAGGTTGAAGTTATGCTCTTCTACCTACACCTTCCATGAACAAGTCAACAGTAAAGGTTATATAATGCCAATGACAAACTGTAGAATGGTTACAAATGGCAAGCCAGAATGGCTGTTGGGTGATACAATAATGACATACTAGAAAATCCCTTGACAAAAAACAAAAGATACAAAATAAAAAAGCATGTTAACATGGGTGCCAATTGTTTTACACATATAAAACATGCAGTGTGCTGTCCTAAATGCTTAATGTCATATAAATATATCTGATCTTATGCAGCCTCCATGTAGTATTCTCAGTTTTGACAACGTTTGACTCGTACATGTTCACCAGTTTTCCAGAGGAAGCTACAGACTAGATCCTCAGGGTAGTAGTAAGTACATAAAATATGTGCTGAGGTTATATTACAAAAGGTAGAAGAACTCAACTAAGGGGCATGATACTGGCTGATAAGGGTCGCAAAATGGGCAAAATGTGACACAGCACTCCAGAAAACAGGAAAACCAGAAACATAGGGCATTAGTCAATATGTCATGTAATTAGTTTAATTAATTGGGGTGGGTTGTAATTTCATTGTCTGCCACAATTCCATGGCCTAATTCATGAAGAAGAGTCCTCACTGAGGCACTAACAGTCATGCACCCCTATAAATTGGACATAACAGAAAAGTTAGCGACATGATAAATCTTTCAGCATAAAGAATAAAACTCCCCAACTAAGAGAAGATACATTTTGCACCACTACAATCATTCGTGACCGTGATATGTTTGGAAGTTCCATAGTACCAAACGGATGCAAGTCGTGCTGTGTTCTATTAAATTTTGACAAATGACAAGAATACAGTTCCAGATTCTAAAGTTCAATACAGTTCACGCGTGGAGAACATGTCTTATTGACTCAACCTAACCTTACTAACACAAATTCAAGTTTTGCACTAACCATCTACAACACACACGACAGTAGTGGTATTTCCGAACTGACATACGACCACGGAATTACATCAAAAGAGTGCTGCCTTACTCAGTATAGATCGTAATAATAATAAAATACCCTAACGCTGAGTAGTGGGACAAACTCATGCTCAACAATAATGAACGATGAGGTCTTCCATTTCAAGTATACCATTACTTCTGAAAGTATTAAAAAATTATAGTTGAACTGCGAGATTTGAGTTATAGATATTTATTTATACCTATCGTTAATTTGTCACCACATCCCCAAACCACACGATATATCCACTATCCCGAGAAACTCTGATTTCGAAATTGTTTCTCTATATTTCCACCACACTGTATATTGATCCAAGCTAAACTCTGGTAGTCAATTGCGTTACTAATTTACTGTTTCATGCAGATTGTTGTTGACTCTTCGCAAGAACATATTACGTGCATCGACTTATTCCAAATATCATTACCTCCAATTAAGTATCCATACAACTAGAATTTATAATATAGCCGTGCACGAAATTGAATTCGTTTCTTCATCCAGTACAGTTGTAGGCTGTCACTCGTAAAGAATGACAGATACGTGTATGCTTAGTTAGAGTAGTGGAATATTAAATTCCAGTAATACGAAGAAACAATAAAGCAATAGTGTACCAAGCCTCATCCTTATTGTATATAAAAACTGAAGTGATGAATTGCACGATTTAGTTAAGCATTATGTGGGCCGGGTAGCTCAGTCGGAATAGCGACTGACTACGGGCTGGACTTTTCGCGATCGAATCCCGGTGAAGACGAGATTTTCCGCCCGTTCAGACTGGCCCTGGGGCCTACCCAACCTTCTGTACAGTGGGTACCAGGTCTTTCCAGGGGGTAGAGGCGGCCGGGGCGTGGGGCTGACCCCCCACCCCCATGTAAGTGCCGAAGGTCCTAGAAAAGAGTGGAGCTATACCTCTACACACCCTAAGGGCCTGTATGGCCTATGAAACGGTTGAAAACCTACCTAGTTAAGCATTGAAGAACATTAATCCCTGATTTGTACGGTCTTGCCATGTTAGTCAGGGTGCGAGCGTCTGCTGCGTTAGCCGCGACGGCAAGAAACTACAACCCCTGAAGCAGATACCTAATCCATAAGTATGCTTGCTGAAATTCTAGGCATTTTTCTTCCTACTGTCTTTCATTCAAGTAAATAATGCACCTGTTTTGATGGAATTTTCCAAGATAGAAAACTTTACAAATCATCCACGCAGCCTTACAATTAGTTTCGGTGTTTCTGTAAATCGAGTTTTGCCAACAATGTCAAAATAAAAAGTAAACGTGTTGACAGTTAACACGGCTAAGGTTATATAAACGTCAATAGCAGTTTTATGTATCACGTACAATGTTTTCTAGGATCAAAGCATTGAAGATTGTTCAAAAATTGTTTCTAAAATAGCTTTTGATATTCCAGACTTAACGATGGCTTTCTAAAGACCTGCATGGCATGGATTCATACAAGTAGAAGTAGTTCACGGAACGTAAAGCCTAGATGGTCTGTGTTCAAGGTCAATTGTATCTGTGCTGCGTTATCGCTTCATCGATTCTCAGTTGCAGTTTATTGTTTTTTATGTTTTGACTTGGCCTTCATTACGAACACCCTGTTCGTCAGAATTACCATTAAAACTCAAGAATAGAGAATTATAATCCGCTTTACGCAAATGGTGATTTGTGATTAAGTTATTTTATCATAGTCAAAAATGCAGAAGATTCGTTCAGTTTGGAGGTTACTGTCATGTGGGATGGGACACGCCGTAATTTCGTAGGTGAAGCTTAATCCAGCTCAGGCTTATTGAACTCACATCTCTCATTTCAATATCGGTCCTTTGCCAGCCTTCATTAACCCAATACCTGTACCAAATGACCTTGGTCGCAGTGTGGCTATTCTGTGCGGTAACTTTGATCAGTCTGGAAACATTGCAGGGATATTAATTTCCCCCCTGATGGTGTTGGTTGTTTCGTATCCTGTGAGATGTTTTGCCGCCAAAAATATATATGCAGTTCTGGTTTGCACATCGTTTCATACGTTGATTTGTACGTAAGAGTACTGGAGCCAGTTCGAAGGCGATTGCTAGCAGTTGGTATTATTACTTGGAGAGATCGGTATTATTGGAAGTTTAAATTATTCTGTTAAGAAATCGTATTCGTTTGTAATAGATATTATTCTTTGCTTACATTTGTTCTAATGACCATTATATACATTTCAGGATTTTAAGAATAATGGCAAAAGTGCAGTTGTGTAACGTGGTTGTACTGGACAACCCGGCACCATTTTTCAATCCTTTCCAGTTTGAATTGACTTTCGAATGTATAGAGGAACTGAAGGAAGGTATGTATTTCTGACATATTACCCGCGGTCCTTTGAATTTAAAACCATTTTACCATATAAGCATTTTATTTAATACCGCAGAAATTGACTTCCTAGTTCCTTTTCCCAGTATACAAAAGCAGATATATTCGAAAGCCACCAAGACAAAAATAACATAACCTACTCTAATACAAGGGCTTCTTACATTGAATGTTCAGTGGAAAGAAGAAATGACTTATTTTAAAAAATGGTGATTTACGTCAGCGCAAATACAAAGAAGGTTACTTCTCATAGATGAAGCCTGCATGAAAACTTCAGAATACAATTGGTAAATAGGTTTACCTTTTTTACTAGACCTTTGCTAAGAAGTGTGTGTTCTTCTTTTAGATTTAGAATGGAAGATGATCTATGTAGGTTCTGCAGAAAGTGAGGAACATGATCAGATATTGGATACGATATGTGTTGGTCCAATTCCTGAAGGGAAGCACATGTTTGTCTTCCAGGTATGATGAAGATGGTGGTGAAGTATTCCTGGCTGTATTCACATCTCATAACTTCTAAAATTACCATATTGCATTATGAAACATTAGTTTCTCCTACTATAGTAGTACATAATAAAATGAAAAGGGTCCTCCTCTTATATCTAACATATTAAAATGTAATTTAAAGATTAATTATGCTATGTTCTGATGTCTTGAATTAAACTGGCAAACAGTATGCAAGTCACATGAATCCTTGCAGCATTGGAATAGCAAACATACATGGAAACTGCTAAGTGCCACATGTGTTCTAGCAAGATGGTAGCATTTATGCTATCTGTTTATGGCTACACAGATATGTAAAACTTAAAAAAATGGGGACAGCCATGTCTGGTCAGGGAATGGAAGTCACAGGGTTTAACAGTCATTCTTACATATTCTGTTGAAATATTATATGCTAAATGAAGACACTGATTGCAGGCAGACCCACCAGATGTACAGAAAATTCCTGTAGCTGATGCACTTGGTGTGACAGTAGTGCTGCTCACATGTTCCTACAGACAGCAAGAGTTTGTGCGGGTTGGATATTTTATCAACAATGAATACACAGAGCCAGAGCTGAGGGAAAATCCTCCAGCACAACCACAGTTCGATAAGGTCAGTATTAGATGTATGTTTTGACATACAAGATACAAATGATGGCTCACGGACATATTATTTGAAAGGTTCGTTTTTTTTGGAAAGTAGAGATGCAGCATACTAGGCCAGATTGCTGTTAAGTTTGACAAAACCAGAAACTATAATTTTCCACTTACAAGTTTGTGGGTATGAGGTATCTTTATGTTGTAGAGCACGTTTGAAACATGATGGCACACACGCAGAAACCAGATTTGGTCTTTCAGCGAAATGGATAAGTCCCTTTAAGTTGGGGGGTGGGGGGGGGGGGGGTCCAGTCGACTACTGGCAGCCGAGGTGTGCACATCAGCAGAAGTAATGGTAGTAATGCTGGATGCACCATGTTCTGAGGTAGAGCGCAAGACTACTGGCTACCCACTCCACT
>Ga0136643_10002069_pt1 | contig 25546 bp, 15 predicted proteins | sample TergutLab28metaG_FD_96883 | JGI IMG/M metagenome (GOLD analysis project Ga0136643, IMG submission 96883) | Labiotermes labralis P1 segment gut microbial communities from Petit-Saut dam, French Guiana - Lab288 P1 (version 3) (version 3) | ecosystem: Host-associated > Arthropoda: Insects >... | reverse complement strand
TCTACATTGCTTTGGCTTGGATCCTGTATCCACTGAATTTTAGCCTGCTTCCTTTGATCCAAAAAACCTAAACATTCTTCATCAAACCAGGGTTTATTCTGCTTAAATTCATCCAAACCCAGATTCTCTTTCGCTGACGTTTGTATATTCTCTTTAATGTTCTCCCAAGTCCTATTTACGTCCTCGTCATCGTCCTAGTTCTCCAAAGCTGCAAACCTGTTTGTAATCTCAATCTGATACTGTTCCCTAAACTCTGGCTCATTTAGCTTCCTCAAGTTAAATCTTTGCCTATCAAACCTCTGTGCGGCCTGTTTACCCCCTGCTAATCTTTCCCTAACCTTTGCAATCACCAGATAGTGATCTGTATCAAAATCAGCTCCCCTAAAACTTTGCACATCCAGTACACTCGAATGCCATCTCCTATCTATCAATACATGGTCAATCTGGTTGTGAGTCTTACCATTAGGGGAGGTCCAGGTGTATTTATGAATGTTCCAGTGAGGGAATCGTGCTCTTAACCACCAGATTTTGTGATGTGGCGAAGTTAACTAGTCTAACTCCATTATCATTACTATCCTGATGGAGACTCTCCTGTCCAATTGTTGGTTTGAAAATATTCTCTCTCCCCACTTTTGCATTAAAGTCTCCTAGTAACATTTTCATATGATATTTTGGGAATTGATCGAATACCTGCACTAATTCCTCATAAAAACTATCTTTTGCCTCATCATTTTTTTCCTCACTTGGTGCATGCACATTTACAACAATAATATTATGCCAGCGACCTCTCAGCACGATATATGACAACCTATCGCTGGGTTAAACAATAAACCTACCTATTTATTATGATGCTCCAATGAACACATTTCACACTGTTGGCTTTATCATCTGCAATGCTTTTTCATCATGTGAACAACAATATGGCAACTTTTACACTATTCATACCACGCATATTCTCTAACTACTACTACAACCAACAAATGCACTTAATAAAATACAACTTATGACAAGTATTAATCTCGTACACATTTCGGCTCTGTGGTGCCCTCCTCAGAGAGTTTCAATATCACCACATCATTTAATTTTAAGCTTATACATTTTACATATTTTAGAACTTTAATAATTTAATCATAAAATGAAAGTGATGTATACCTAGATTAGTGTGCCAGACTTGTATTCCTTTGATCTGAAAGACTACCTGAGGATGGTACCCTGGTGCCGAAACATGTAGGAGATACACACTTGTCATAAATTGTATTTTATTAAGTGTGTTTGTTGGTTATGTCTTACTTAACAATATGGTACTTCAACCTCTCAACAGAGAGGCAGAGAAACAAAGGTACTTCAAGAAATAACCAGTAAAGTGTTTTCATATATCATTAGAAAGGAGTATATTTATTTGAAGGGCCGAACTGCACTGTTATTGCCTCTCCATTTTGTTTTCTTACCTTAATACATTTGCTCCAGATAACCTAACTGCTTGCTGAAATGCCAGCCCAACCACTTTTACACAGGGCATTTTGCAACATAACAGTAAAACACAATTTTCTCCTAAACTACTGCTGGTAGGCGAATGACACTTTCAAAGGTACAGTTTAAAACTTCTAGTATTGTTTTAGAGTGAGATATTCTGTATCACACATCCCTGGATGGGGGGAACACCACATTTTTGGCAAAACCATTTCACTACATTAATTTTTTTTGTTATTTGTATATATTCCTACAACCTTCCCTTGAGTTCCTCTCTAACACACTCTAATCATTATCAGAACCATCAAACAGAAGAATTTCAGCAATTGCATTGTCTTTCAAACTACCATCACTCTAAACTACTTTGCTTGTTTGTACTAAATGACACAACACTGCCACTCACCGTCATTTGGACAGTTGCCTAAGCACACTGCAAACCAAAGATCAGCTCAAAGCCAAAGAAAATAATTCAAGAGGGCATTACACACCATGCAGTAACTAAGTGGAAACTACATGGTCAAAACATGTTTCTAACCATAGTCAGATATGGTAGATTGGACAAAATAATCTTATCCAACCATGGCTAGATACTGGAATGAACATCTTTAGATACACAGCGACCCTCAAAAATGTTTAAACATTATTCCAATTACAGACGATGATTTGTTTCCAAAGAAAACACTTACCTCATGATATATAGCAACTGTCACAGACCTTCAAAACTAAATTGATTTAAGTACCTGGTTAAAGAACCGCCACATGTCTTGAAGACACAATGCATTTCTCAGAGCTGGTTGCAGGATACACACAGAAAATCATACCAATGGCTTGAAGATATTGCAGCTACTCACCCAGACAGATGCTTGGCAATGAATGTATGATCATTGAAAATGTGTAGTTTTATTCCTTTCTTCCGCCATTTGCTCTTCTGGGCCATGGACAGGGGTACGAGATAATGTCTAAAAATCGCAGAACATATAATACAGTAACAATATTATTTAACTGTAACACACACAAGGCACTATAATATGGCTGTATGTAAACTAATGTGGTTAAACTTGAAACCACACATAATACTAGTTCATACATATTTATGAAAATTTTTGTTGCAGAAAATACTAATTTGAAAAAGTCACATTCTGTGCTACCACTACGGATAAAACTGTTAATGAAACTAAAGAATTATTAACTCAAAAATGAACATGAATTCTTGGTTTTGAATAATGCTTACTCTCTTTGCATGAATGGTTGTGCAAGTTACAGGAAAGATGGTCAAATAACAATTGTATGAGTAAATACAGCGTCAATTCAGGGTGAAAGCTGTAGTGACTAACAGGAAACAAGCTATATCCCAGTGACAGTAACAAGTTAAGCCTCTGCATTCCACTTTTATCCCTCCCCTATCACACACAAAGGCTACAGCTGCTAAGTAATTCTATGATTTCTCACTACTGTTGTGCTCTTCAAGAATGACAACAATAATTCTTGTAAGGCCCTAAAGTCATTTCTATGGCTCTGAAAGAGAAGGAAGAGGACACCAGTGGAAAGCTTACTGAAGATAAAATCGGCATAAAAATCTTAATGAACTGTTTTAATGTGACAAGTATCAATCCAGATTTCCAGAAGTACAAACATAGTACAAGTAAAAACTATACATTCTTGGCCTAAAATTCTGCACTCAGAGCCAGGAAGTAAAATACACATAAAAGAACTACAAATAACCATCACATAGAAAATGACAACCCTTACTTTTTCACACCATTTTCAATGGTTTCTAGAACAAGCGTGGATGCCTCATTGACATAAGTACGTGTTGAAGCTCCACTCACACCTGATGCTTCACTCAGACTAGATCGAGTTGAACCATCCATTTCCCTCAGACCTGGCACTGTCAGATAGCCTATCCAGAAAAACAGCCAGAGTAATAACACTCCAATATCAGCTTCACCAAACATCCTAGCAATAAGTACTTAGTTTGGACCAATAACTGTTTTCAAGATTTCATTCATAACTGGCAAAAAAAAATGTTGATTTACTAATTAATAAAATAAAAAGCATGCATGTGTTTTGCTAATGGTTAAATCATGAGGTTTGCACATATTTATAAATCAAACCTGACAGAAAACTTGGTCTTACACCTGTCATGTACAGCATTCTTTCAATGCAGAGAACATGGGGGTATTCTAAGTGCTGGAATCAATATTCATGGAAACATCTGCAGGCAATGTTCAATTATTAACTGCCTTAATTGCCAAAATATTTGTTTCCATAAAAATTACACCACGTATACTGCAAACGTGGGGTATGTGGGTGTGTGTACATGTATATGCATGCACATATACACACACACACACCACGTGCACGCGCAAGATATTTTGTCTGCCTGACTCCATAATCTGATATTTTGAGTTCACCATGGTATGGATAAAATATTGAATATCATCCTGTCCCTATGCCCATGAATTTGTATTTTTCTAGATACTGCACTCCTACAATTACTAAACTCCTATTTAATTTGTTTTCCTGAACTTCCTTCTAAGTAGATACTAGTGACAACAAATTCTGCTGTACAGAATAAGCCATATAGTGTTGAAGAATATATGTTTGTGCAGATTTAAATTTCAATGTTATATACTTCAAGATGCATATAAAAATTACAACCATTTATTCTAGGAACATTATTTTATCTGACAATTATTACTAGTCACTTCACATTCACTCAATTACATTACACACAAGCCCAAACACAGATTAAATTCTGCACCACTTACTGTAGAGTGTATGAGTTATCTTATAGTTGCTACATGGATTTTGAATCATAGATATACAGAACATAGCTGCAACAGGCAGTGTCATGCAAATTTGGACAAGTTACAAATACATAAAAACTTTGGAGAAAGATGTTCTGTTCTAGATGGTATTGAACATGCAGAAGATGAACATACTGCATCCACTGAGGTTCATAAACTATGTAACACAGATCACAAACTGAACTGAATTTTGTGAACTGGCAATTTCATGGTGTGTGAGACACAGTAACACTCATTCTGTATAGTGGGTTTAACATGGTTTCAATTCAGTATATATATATATACACACACACACACACACACACATATATATATATATATATATATACACACACACACACACACACACACATATATATATATGAACTCTCAGTATAACAGGTTTCCCATGTTAATTCTTGACATGCCATTACATGATGTTAAAGTTGATGTGTGGTGTGATAGTTGTGCAACTAGGATTACTGGGCCCATGTGTTTTTTTTTTTGAGACCATAAAATCACAACAGTATGTTACACATATCCTGACATGATTTTTACCAAGAAAGTATAATTTCTTAATTAAATTCTCTGCACTGTTTAGAGCATATGATGATGACAGAACAGAAGTGAGAGGCTTTGGCCTCTACATTCACAAGATCAAACCCTATATAACTTTACTCTGAGGGACATATTAAAGGATGAACAGGCTAGTAATAATCCTTACTTCAAGACAATCTGAGAGAAAACATTCAGAATATAATGTTTTCAATCTCACCAGCAAAATTATGATATGCAGTGAAGAGTGTCTTTGTTACCTATGAGGCATGTCTGTGATCTGATGGAAACCATTTCCATAACCTTCACTAAATATGGTGAGTAGCAACCTAACACTAACTGCAACACTTCAAACTAAAGTGCAAGGACCCTCAACTAATGACAAATTGGAACAGTGTCAGATGCAGTGTCACCTTCTGTCAAATGAAATGGTCTGAGCAAAGAATGATACAAGTTGTTAGATAAAACAATGTCCTGGTTTACAAGTCAACATCATGTAATATGAGCTGAGTTAATAAAAAATTATTAATATCAACTTATGTCAAAGAATTTTGGATAATATTATGACATAAAGAAGACATGGCATTGAAGACATAGAACACAGATACTCCTACAATAAGTTAACCGCATCATTTGAGAACAATTTGTACAAAATTTAAGAATTACACACATACTTAACATAAAATTACTAATGTGGAACTATTCCTAGTGGTCTTTGAAACTGGACATCATTCTTAACACATTCACTGCCATAGTCGACCTTAGTTGATTTAATAATTCATGCTTAAAATCGCCAGTGTCGACCTTAGTCAATCTAATTTTTCAATTGCACTCTTTCAGCTTAAATCAGCTGACCTGTCATTATAGGCAGGAAACTTGTACAGCAGCTTCAGTATATCTAGCTGACGTTATCCCTTTTATAGTTTGTTATGCTTACATTGAGATATAATGAACCCGTGTTTATCCTTATGCTCAGAGGGAGAGTGGGCTGTCTCTGGCTGCAGTCTATAAAGAATCTTTTATACGTGAAGTCGTGTATGTGTGATAGTTTATACTTATCAGTACAACAATGCATCTAGGAAAAGAAAAACAATTGGGCTTAGAACTGAAGAAGAATTAGCTGATGCGGTGAATGAAATTGTAAATGACAGTGATTCAGATACAGAAAACATTCCTGAATTTTCAAGTAGTGAAGACAGTGAATCTGAAGGTGCAAATAAGAGTGATAATGAGAGTAACATTTCAATACCAGGCCCTAGCTGCACACAGGTAGATGTTACCCCAACTACAGGGTTTTCTAAAAATAATCTTCAACCAAGAATACCACCCTTCATAGGCAATCCGGGCATGCAATTTGCAGTTGAAAATGAAGCAGATGTGATGAGTTATTTTGACCATTATATTCCTCCTGAACACATTGAAATAGTAGTTGACCAGACAAATTTATATGCACAGCAACAGATCGTGAAAATGCCTTGCCCCATTACAAAACACGCACATAGTGAAGAATGAAAAACCAGTAACAGTAATCGAAATGAAAAAATTCCTTCGTTTGATTTTTGTAACTGGTATAGTCCGAAAACCAAAATTAGAATTGTACTGGTCAAAGAGAGGAATTTTTCAGACTCCAATATTTCCACAAATAATGTCTAGGAACAGATTTCAACTTATCCAAAGGTACCTTCACTTCAATGACAATAATGTAGCAGGAAGAAATGAAGATCGTTTGTACAAAATCCGTACAATTTTAGACATTGTTTAAATAATTTCAACACTCCATACAGCTGAAGTAATTGAAACAAGCAGACAAACGGTTGTGGCAAAGAAGAAACCTAAATGCGGCATAGATTACAACACTCATATGCACGGTATTGATACAGCGGACCAGTAACTGGCTTACTGCCCATTCATTCATAAAACTGTCAAGAGCCCTAAGAAAGTATTTTTCTATCTTCTCCAATGTTGCCTTTTCAACATTTATGTTACCTTTTCAAATAATAATCCTAATTCCCGCAAATCATTCCTACATTTCATGTCAGATATCACAGGAAATCTGATACACGCATCAGATGCTGTATCATCACTGTCATCATCATCTAACAAGTCACAAGGCTCGAATAGAACACCTACACCTACTCCAACAAAACGTGCCCCAAAAAATGACACCCCTGGCAGGCTTGATGGAAAACTAAAGAATGACAAACTGGTCCATATTCCACCCACAAAAAATGATAAAACGCCAACACAAAAATGTCGAGTGTGTGTGCAAAAAAATATCAAGAAAGAAACTAGATTTCTCTGTACTCAGTGTGGTGTTCCTCTGCATCCAGAAGGCTGCTACACACAATATCACGCGCTGAAACATTACTGAAGGTATGTTCTAAATTTCAAGCCTTTATCTCATATAGTTTTCGTGTAAGTATTTTTTTACTGAAATCATGAAAGAAGGGGCTGTGGACCCTTTAAATGGCTGGCATTTTAATGCCCCTGGGTATTCAAAAACCTGGTAGTGAATGTGTTAACAACCAGTTCTTGGTATCTCCAAAAAACCACAATACAATTTAAAGAAAAGAGGTCAGGTACATGCAACATAACATTGTGGCACATTCATGTAATGTTTATACACTCTTGGCTATCCCAACAGCTTATTGCCATTTGATCAAGATAGTGATTCATGGTGATTAATGTTCCCAGCATCAATGAAACATACTTACATATTCATGTAAAATATCTTATTTTAACCAAACTTTGACTTTCTCAGTAGACTTTCATAAAATTATCTAAAAATACTGTCCCATTATTTTAAAAATTTAAGTTCAGACTCAACAGCATTTAAAAATTGGAAACTCACTAACATATTCTGTATATTTTAAACAACAACTGTGTCTAAATAAATAGATCATTCCCTGCCTATACACATATACATATTTATAACCACTCATCTGGCATTAAATGTGTGAAAGTAAATTCTAAGAAGGTGGGAAGAGGGTCCTATATTAAGAGTTGTTATTTCTTAGGGCTTAACTCTATGCTTTACCAGAATTATATCTATAAGACTGTACAAAGTGCTTATAAAATTCACATTTAGTAGTAGACTTACCAAGAAGACATCGCCGAAGAAACAGACGACAATGAAGGAAAAAAGTAGAACAAATATTAGTAGAACATCCAATCAACAATCACATGCACTGCAAGACTGAACAGATTGTGACTGTCATACAAGTTTATTTAAAGCAAATGTGTCTGTAACAAGTGTGCAAGTTCTATACACTATACAGCACAACATGCAAAGTCTGCACATTACAGCTACCAAGGTCATAGGATCACAATTTAACACAATACAGTGGAATGTAATAAAAGTTCTTTAATGTTACAAAAAAATGAACGTGAAAGGGATTTGAAATGTATACATTTATTTAAGAAGGCGCTCTAAATTCCCAGTTATGAACAGATGCAGTTACACATGAAGTCAATGCTCAGTATGACAACATGATACAAATTCCAAATAATGTTATAATAGTTATATCATGAATGTAGAAATAATTTCTTCAAAGCTCCTATATTCAAAGCATACAGTACACAGTAGATGCATATACTGTACTTTCAATTGTTTATTATCAATATTTCTAGGGATGTGAATACAGGACAACTGTTACAAATGTAACAAAGCAAACTACCAAAAAACTTAAGGCACTTCCATTCATTCAGATTGGGAGATTGTTTGGACGAAATGCAACCACACACGCAATGGGACACACAACCAAAAATCTATGAATTGGATACAAAAATATCAGCATTAATTAAATAACATAATATAAATAAAAGTGGCTGCAGCTAAATTTTCCCTGGCAGGCTTGGTTTGATCCCAGGCATATTAATTACATACAAATGGACAACTCGTTATACACATCTGCATTGTGGCTATAGCTCAAACACCTGACAAGTTACAAGTTGGTAACACAAGTCAGTTAAAATGGTCAGTGAACTCTGCAGGCAATGTACTCATAGATCCAGGTTTTCTAAAGGTTCAGCGCCCAATACTTGTGAGCTGTAGCAATTAACAAGTCACACTTGACAAACTTCCATAACTAACTCTGACAATCTGAAGTGCCAATACATTTTAAGGCACGAATATTATTCTCCACCTAGTCTGTACATGCCACTGCTAAAGAAAACCACCTGCCTAGCAACAACATTGCCTAGGACCCAATATCCAATAAGTAACCAATAAGATAAGTCAGTCTACCTCACCCCCAACAATTTTGCCAAAACTTAGTTGTTAAAAAAGTTTTCAGCAACCAATAAAAATCAATCAGACTCTTGTAAATTCACAGTGAGTTTGTATCACCAGAATGTAACAGGCTTTGCTGCTAAATTACCATATATACAACACGTATTGACCACTGTTCCATACTGCATCACTTTTCAAAATTAACAGAAGGAAAAGTGAATGAAAGGCCTTAAGAACTGTTTGGTAAAAACATCCTTAAAAATTCTGTAACATACATTTGAATCAGTGGTAGTAAAAGTGATTATTCAGGAACACTTACCATGGAAATCACTGTGAACTAATATAACTAATCTGTGAACTTAAATGAAATTACTATCAAAATTATAACATATTTAACTGGAACAAAGTGTAATGTGAAACTGTGTGACAGTACGAAATTAAAGTGACCAAAATTGAAAATTTAGTACAAACAAATTTGCACATGAGCAAAAGTGCGCATTCACTTAATTACAATATTCACCTACTGTTTAATAAGCACACCCCTATTAACCTTGGTAGGTTAAGCATTTATTGAGCTTTGCAATACCTGGGTTTTTGTATCTGCAGTTTTATGTGCACTAAAATAAATACTTCACAATAAAATATATTACAATCAGCACTTCATGCACAAGAACTAAATCACATGTAAGTAATATAACACAAACACTTACAGCACTCAGGGAGTGAGAATTTGGATTAGAATTCTGCATTTATTTACATCATACTACAGTGCATGTGTGTGTGTGTGCATACACACACACCAAAATCCTAAAAGTCTGTGACGCTTAGAATTGTCCTTCGTAAAAAAAAAATTCTCAATCCTGTTACATAGATTATGTCACCAAATTAAGCACCTCTGGAAAACTTTTGTACAAAGTCATCTAATATGCAAAATAGAATACTATATTGAGAAACTTTAGGTCTGCTATTTTTCAATACGTATGTGAGCCAGCATCTTGTGTGGCAATAACATAAAGTGTGCACTAAAACTATACTTTTTTAAAACAGTACTGTCTTCCATAAAGTAACAGGAACACGGGGTGTGGATTTTACAAAAGGATTTATGCAATATGCACAGACATTGATGCTGTGAGAAACAACAAAGTAAGCACGACTGATTAGAGAAGATATGCAAAATTCATGTGGGTGTTAGTAAATAAAACTTCCCCTCAGGAGAGGGCAATTCAATTCAGAGTAAACCTTCATTGTTTAAACCTACATAAGAATTTAAGATAAAAATAGTAAACAGAATATGTTTCAAAAATATAGAAAATTTTAAAAATGTATTTTAAAAACATCATGGTGCAAAGGGATACTATTTGTACATTATGGGAAATTGCTTTCCCTTTGGGATTCTGATGGTTGAGTGGGAGAACACAGTGCAAATAAAGCACAAGATCGTAATCATGAATCAAAGATTCAGGCACCTTCAATTAATTACATACTTCTTTGATGATGATGATGATGATGATGATGAAGAAGAAGAAGAAGAAGAAGAGGAAGAAAAAGAGGAGGAAGAAGAAGAAGAGGAGGAAGAAGAAGAGGAGAAGAGGAGGAGGAAGAAGAAGAAGAAGGAGAAGAGGAAGAAAAAGAGGAGGAAGAAGAAGAAGAGGAGGAGGAAGAAGAAGAGGAGGAAGAAGAAGAAGAAGAAGAAGAGGAGGAGGAGGAGGAGGAAGAAGAAGAAGATGAAGAAGAAGAAGAAGAAGAAGAAAGATTTTGCAAGCATTTTTGTAAAACCTCCTGTATCTTCATTATTCTCATCACATTATACTAATTTCTTTGGCCTGTGTCTTGGTTCTGACAATTATATTCTGAAGTTTATTATTTAAAGTGACAGTACATGCACGTTAAATAAACACAAGCCTCATAAACCATGTATTTTATTCATGATTATCAATAGGAACTTCTCTACATACCTGTGGAATGGGCTGAGGGGTCCCTTGCACGATCAGCAGATATTGATCTGCTAAGTGAAGCATCCCGGTTCAGAGACTCATCTCGGTCTCCGGGATCCATTGATTTGGAACGAATCTTGGAACGACTTAACCTTTTCTTGATTGTGCCAAAAAAGTCACGTCTTTTCTTCCTACTCCTCCCCCTATCTGCAACACGAAGCAATCAAACACGATGCAATCACATTACACAGTACAGTACTACAATGAAACAAATGAAACAAAAAATGGGTTTATGGTTATAAAGAGGAGGTATCAGACATATCAGGGTCAGATCTGAGGTGCATACTGCTATGCTGCTGAAAATTAAAGTCTTCTGGGTTGTTATGTTGTGTGGTTTAATGCTTCAAGTGATGCTGGGGTTTAAATTCCAAATGCTGCCCAGAACAACAGGTTTTGAATTCAGTGTACTCTTAGTATGCATTCATAAACATATAGTGCATCAAGGCCAGCAGCAGGTGAAGAATTAATTTTCCATACTGAGCACCAAGGGCGGCACTGAAGGGCTAACAGTCAAAATTACATAACATCCCAGAAGACTTGAATCTGCAGGTATCAGTGTGTACTTAATCCATCCATGGAACAGATAGGTCCCATATATAATAAAGTATATCTCATATTCCTAAACATTAATTCTTCATAAATTTATTATATTCTGTTACATTCTGCAACATAACTTTATTAAACAGCTTAAAAATCATTTTTCAACAGCTAAGGCATCATTAAGTCTGTGTACTGTACTACAGCCTCAAAGCACAATACTATATATTGAATGGGGACAAATCAAATGAAGGTGCATACAGCGAAATGGATTAACTTTGGTGATAACATAATCTGACAAGACAAACTTATCGAGTACAAAGAAACTGAACAGGAACTATATCTATACAAAAATCATGTGGAACAAGCATCAATTCCACTGAGTACAAGGCAAAAAATAAAATGTGAGGTACATGCTACACATGGTTTTCATTAAAAAAAAAACAGTTTACGTGCTTACATAAACACATACACAAACTGTAATGAACCACGTACAAACATAATGTTTATATAATCAGAATCTCACTGTTTACCCATATTGTAATATTAGATATAACACAACAAAAACATGGATGATACATTACAACACAATTTTAATTTTAATTTAAAAACTTGTATAATCAAGTCAATTCGATTGTGGAAAACATAATATACCCAATTTTGTATGTTTAATAAGGATGATACTGCCTGTAGATGACCAGAATTCTCATTGAAACATGCCAAAGATGTGCTCAAAATTAATGTTTAATAAATAGGCATTAAAAATTGTGTTGAGATGGCCGAGTTTAATATGCTTCATAAGCAATATGAAAACTGCTTCGAAAGCTTCAGTATCGTATTATTTCTTTTTAATTTAAAGGCATTTCCTTAGTGTGATTGATGTGCTGCCTTATCAGCTGCATCCCACGCAGCAGCCCCATTCAACCTGCCCCAGCTCTACCTCTCATATGCAGATTTGCTTTTGCCACTACAGTAAAAACAATTATGCTTCACAAAGTGCACTATGGTGTGAATTATGTGGTGGAACTTCCAGAATACAGAAATATTTCAGAGAAATCTGGGATCTCCTCAAAAATTTCGGACATTTGGTTGCTCCACCATAACATAATATTTACATTTTTATCTCAGTATTTAACCAACCTGAAGCACAAAATTTGTTTCACAGTAAGTTTTATTTCATGCCTCTACATGTTTCGAGCACATGTGCTCATCATCAGGAGGTGCTCGAAACATGTAGAGGCATGAAATAAAACTTACTGTGAAACAAATTTTGTGCATCAAGTTGGTTAAATACTGAGATAAATATACTAAGATGCATGGTCAACAAATATAAAAAAAAAATAATATTTACGTGTTTAACAAAGAGCTGCACATGTTAATGTGATCATGCAGAAACTAACCATCAGTTCCTGAGGGTGGTGTGCCACCTTCAACTCCATCTTGGGCTGGCTGAGGGTGTACCATACTTTCCTTTGTGCCTTGCTGTGATCACATAAAACAATATACATTATTTGTCTTTCAAACACCCTTTCACAACATTTTATTTATTCTTCTTTTTATTTATTGAATGCAACTCTCAGTATCTTGGGCTACAAAGGACCAAACAGCATCAAATCAAATGATACTTGGATATCTGCAGGGCAACAAATTATGTTCGCAATGAGACTTACTAAGGTAAAAAGTAAAGTCTTCCCCGTCCATGCCATGAATGCATACAAGGAGTACAGGGTATAGCTTCACTCATGCTTAACCAGGGCACCAGAGGGAGGTGAGTGGTTTACTTCATGCTTCAGCTAGTTTGCCCCAAAAGTATCTAGTGCTAAGGGAAGAATGATTAACACAACACCTCTAACTTCCCTGTATGCCTTCATGGCTTGACCATTTTACTTTTACTCACGTTATGAGCACTTGAATATATTACATTACTACACACAATATTTCCTGTCAGTGAACAACTGCCAATATGATGTCAATATTACCCTGAGAACAGAAAGTCCACTTGTTGACTAATATCAAATAAACATCCTAGTGTTTAAATTAAAAAAAAAAAAAAAGATTTTAAAGTCATACAGAGATTCAGTTTTGCACATTCTTACAATTAAGAGGAAAACTGGATTAAGAGAGAGAGAGAGAGAGAGAGAGAGAGAGAGAGAGCTATGTTACGCTTAACTATGTCTGAACATGTAAATGGTCCCCTAAACTTAAAAAATTATTTCATATTAATCACATAAAGTACTAGAATCACATTTAAGTATATGTTACATCACAGAAGAGAATCCAAACACAAATAATACTAAAGATGGGTAAAACAAAAGTGAACTGCATTCCAGAATATTTTTCCTAAAGAAAAAGATATGAAGATGATTTTACTAAATTTCTAAGAGCAATTATATTATTTCACAGTGATTTCCCCTTTCACTCTGTAAGCTTGCCACACTTATTACTTTGACACATCAGTAATGATCACTGTAAACCACCTCCTTAAAAAATATAGCTACCGTTTGGATTTTAACAAGCCAAGTACCTAGTTTCCATTACATGAAGCTGTGTAAGCCCAGCATACATAGCAAACCAGTCTTCGCATGCCCAGTTTTACAAGTGTGTTTTCAGTGTCATAATTTGAAAATCACATGGTTCATTAACTCAAAAGCATATTTCAAAAATTTCACAAAAGTGACAATATAAACTAGAATGCAATCTACCTATTATAGTACACTGTGATAATGTACTAAAGTATATAACACAAGAAATACTAACAAGTACACTTTTAAAACTGTATTTTTATTAATTACAATTACTTAATAAAGTAAGTTTTAAAAAAGCATTCTTGTTGGTATCTCTTGTATTAGCATTCTTCCTATATTAATACCCTTTCTGTGAGTGAGTCACCACCTGTTTTCCATGGTAACCACTGCATCAGGTTGTGTGTTTACTGTGAGGTTTGCCCTGAGGCCAAAGAAAAGTTAAACCTCAGACAGTTTGTTCTCTGTCAGGTATGAGCTCACGTCAGCAATGGTTGAGCATCGAGTATGTAACATTACCAAACATATGGCAGCACCAAACAGATGAAATTAATGTATGTATTGGTGTAAGAACAAAGAAACAAGAACTGAAACACTGATAGAGGCTGTGGAGTAACATGTGAATATAATGACATCCCCAATTTGACAGGCACATGGCTAGTGTGCGCACGCGTGCATGTGTGTGTGTGTGTGTACACAAACACACACTTAATATAAATACATATACCGCATATGCCAGCCCACGGCTATAGCATGCAAGCATGGAACAAATAGGATGCGAAGGGTAGGAAGTTCTTCATGAGAGCCAATTATGCTTGCACAAGATCCAGTACAGCACAGCAGGATACCCACCTCAAAACAGAAGATAAACATGCAGAATGAACGATAATTGGTCTACAGTCTGCTCAGGAGCTTAAAAGCATCCTTAAATATTAATGTTGGTAATATGCAAGCACGAGAATTTTTGAATTATGTAACTGTAATTCACATATACTGACAGCGTCATTCTTGATCTACTGTAAGACTACTCTCACAGATAATGTGTTTAAAGTGCTTCAAAGCAATGACTTCCAGTCTGTCCACATGGTGCCCAGTGAAACCTAGGGAATCTCCATCACATACTACACTGTCTTTACAGTGCCTTTGAGCAATGACTCACAGTCTGTCCCCACACTACCCAGTGAAACCTAGGGAACTGCAGTCACAAACTACACCATCTTTACAGTGCCTTAGAGCAATGATTCACAGTCTGTCCCCACAGTACCCAGTGACACCTAGGGAACTGCAATCACATACTACACTGTCTTTACAGTGCCTTCCAGCAATGACTCACAGTCTGTTTACACAGTACCCAGTTCAACTTATGGAATTGCAGTCACATACTACACCATTGTTACAGTGCCTTAGAGCAATGACTCACAGTCTGTCCCCACAGTACCCAGTGAAACCTAGGGAATCGCAATCACATACTAGAGCAATGACTCACAGTTTGTCCCCACAGTGCGTAGTGAAACCTATGGAATCCCAGTCATACACTACACTGCCTTTACAGTGCTTCACAGCAATGACTGTCCTCATGGTGCCCAGTGAAACCTAAGGAATCTCAGTCACATAGTACACTGCCTTTACAGTGCCTCAGCAATGACGTCCTCATGGTGCCCAGTGAAACCTTGGGAATCTCAGTCACATTGTACACTGCCTTTACAGGTCATTGTGACTCCCAGTCTGTCCTCATGGTGCTCAATAAAAACCTAAAGATTCCCAATCACAAATTCCTGTTATGGTCAATTTCATTACAACCACCTGACTAAAAATAATTTCCCATAAAAATGAAAACCCCAAAACTTCTCTCCATTATAAAATAATCCTGTATCAGAAATAAGTTCCATGAAAGACATTAAGCTACAGAATAATATCTTCCAAACTACTTATTTATTACCTGTCATTTATTGAATACTTACATAGTGGTTGCTATTGATAAGACTTGTGTCAATTGAGAATGTGCATTGGAAAATGTAGAAAATGCCAACTGAACTGCCTAACCTACCAACAGAGTTCAACGTACTTTCATTTGATTGTCAGTGAAAATATGGTATAATAATTTAATGCATCCCACAGAAGATACTTCTAAACACAGACAGTCTCACTGAGAAGTTAAGAGTAGGCCTGTGCTGATCATAAAAACATTGCTTATAACAAAACTAATGATTACTAATAATTCAACACTTTCTTATTTAGCTTGCACAAGAAGATTTCATTCTAAACAACTGCTACCAAAAGGCAAATTAATCCTTCAGGCTCCTCAACACTAAATTTGACTGTACAATTTAACCTGCAACATACAGCCAATGACATTATGACACACATACAACTAAAACATAACCACAAACACACTTTTCATACACCTGCTTACTATTTTCCAGCACCTTCATTAACAAAATCCTAGCCACATTACAATTCATTAAAAGTAATAGGAATTTCTCATTAGGAATTCTTTGGCACTGTCATGATCACTTCATACAATACTAAAAATTTTGATATGGAGAAAATTAAATGGCAAAGAGGTGAAAGAATAGAAAGAATATCTCTCTACAAAAATTTACATCCCTTTCTCATATATGTTTTACATCTGCTTTCTTAAAACATATCTACCACAATAACTACATTATTACCTCAGAAGGATGACCTTTGCATAAACCATCACATACATGCAAAAATGTTGTTTTGTACAAGTCACTTGAACGTCATTAAATTCTGTAATACAAATTAACAATTTTATTTAGTATATACAGTACGAACTATTCATCTATAACGTAATGGCTCTAGCTATAAATGTTGTAAATATTTAAAGTTTATACACAGACCACTTATATATTTTACTACTATGTATAGTACCCACATAACCAAACTTTGTTAATACCTATCAGCACAATTGGTAGAAAGCATGACTTCAAAAGTTACATGCAAAGACGGAAAACATTACAGACACAAAAATAAAAAATGATAATGTAAATTAACTACCTGATTTGGAACCTCGTGCCAGCGTCCAGTGTCGGTTTGTTCAACCTAAATACAGTGACAAAACAGCACACATCAGGAGCAGGCAGTTTGCAGGATCAGTGTAGGCTACTTATTAACATAACAAATCAGCAGGTTGAAAACCAAATAACAACACATAGGCTCTATGTTGTACATAGGCCACAAACTTCTGTTACCTACTATTCCTTCTGAAATGCATTTTCTGTAAGCCTAAAATGTTAACAGGCACACTCCAAGCAACCACCATGCCCCAGTATCTCATGGGGACCTACAAAGCAGCAAAATTATTGTTTCACTTTGTGGACAGTACTGTGAACTTCTACTGTATGTGTATTAAGAGCCTGTAATGATGGACCTTCAAATATGTGGAAAATATTAGGCACTTAAACTTTTTCTCATATATCTCTGCCATTTCAAAATATATGTATTACAAATGATTTCACATATGTTGCATCAGATAAAATAAATTTTAGGCTACATGCATGTATGTGTGCAAAACAGCTTAATATCCTAACTTGGTGACCAAACTGTATGGCAGAAAGCACGATGATTCACTATAAAGTTTATTACGACAATATACACACACCTTTTGATATTTCATATTATGATACCAATTAAAATCCATACATTCTTTATAGTAGTCATGCTATACAGTTAAATATTCATAAAAAGTAACATGTGACAGGAAAAAATGTATATAAGTGGCAGAAATGTTACATTTCATAAATTATTTTCTATTTTACAACAAGCCGGTTTTTGAGGAAATTTATTTTCAATAAACAACCCATTTAGACAGCTTTGTTTGCTTGACTCTGACCAATATCACACATGTTTTAAATGTGATCAAAAGAAAACCTACACATTCAGTTCCAAAGCTTTCTTAACTTAAAGGGACAATTCACCGAATACACAAAACAAGGGCACAAAGCTGTAAAAATCTGAACTAATTCAAAGCATGGTCACAAGCATATGAAACTCATTAAAACATCAACAGCCAGGAGGTATTCAGGTCCACATTTGTGTTATTGTTTATTACTTCTGTATGCAATCAAGAACAAGAAAGACGTAACATTTGTTATGGAGTCCGCTATAAAAATGTGTTACAAAATATTTTCCACCAAACTGTACTGCGTGATATGAGAACATGATCTTCCAGGTATACCTGTACTTTTCTTGGAAATAAGTGTTCGCTTGGTGAGATTTGACTTTCTCACAGTAGTTACAATAATGACCGCAGTTTGGGAAGTGATACATTGTAGTCCGGTGAATTTGTACTGGTGTTTCAGACAGTCCTGCTGCATCCACCACCAGGGTAGATGAATAATTCCATCATTAGGGTAGATGAAAAACCTTACTCGTATACCTTGATGATTGCAGCTGTAACCTCCGAAATGTTCATACATTCCAATCAGACTGCACAGTCTCACATCCCAGAAGACAAGTTGAGTTATTTTGTTTAAAATAAAAATTTGCTAAATAAATATTACAAGATATTAGAATTCAAAAATACCAGCAGTGATACTACAGTTAGTATACAGTATGTAATAAATATACTGCTGTTAGAATTTCCACATAACACTTATTAAACACAACAAACACTGTTACAGAAAAAAATGAAATAAGTTTGATCTGTACTGAAGTGTGTTCTACAACTCAGTCATCACAGATATTGTGAAATTATATCCATGATAGTTACTTCTTTCAGAACTCTTTCAAGTAGCAGGAACCCCACATTTCAGAATCAGCACACATATGAATGCTAAAAAATATATTACAGTCACAGCTGTAGTACTGAGATAGGTAATCTTACACAATGCGCAATAAAGAAAATTAATGTAAAATGTCATTTTAATGAATGATACCAAAAGTAATTCCCTTTAAAAATAACAGTATTGGACATTTCAGAAGCAGACTTACATTGATTCTGCTTGTATATCTGCTATTAGTTATGAATAACTTCAAATTACATTGGAACCCCCTTTAAAGATTCATCTGGGGCATAAGCATATTATACCTTCAATCAAGAATAATCCTAAATGCAGGTAAAGTCAAAATCAAACACAAAATTATGACTGCATTTACAGAAACATTACATTTACAGTAAATTAAACTTCTTCAATTCACTTTATATACATATTTACTTCATCAAACATGAAACAAAAACTTTAGAAATGAACTCCTGCCATGTGGGAACAACAAATGGATGGTTGTGAGTTGCTGCATTATGATTAGCAACAAATATGGTCTTGAGATGCTTGATTGTTAAGTATGTACACACATATGTATGTATGTATATATGTACATATGTATGTATGTATTATATATGTATGTATGTATGTATGTACATATGTAGGTACATATTATATAAGTATGTATGTTGCAAAGACTGTAAAGTTTCTCCCATGATTTGTTATAAAGTTTTTGTGCCTGAGCAATGATTCTTCTAGGACAAACTTCCCAAAATATGGGTTGTGAAGCAATTTGGAACGATCATTGTGCTGTGATGGTGTAGTTGGTAGAGTGACACGCTACATGCCAGATGGTCCAAGGATCCAATCCTGGTGGGGCAAGATTTTCTGCATTCATTCAGAGTGGCCCTGGGGCCCACCTAGCCTCCTGTACAGTGGGTACCAGTTATCTTTCCCAGGGTTAATGTGGCCGGGGCATGGCATTGACCACCCACCCTCATCTAGCGTTGATGTTAAAGAAAGAGTAGAGCTATACCTGTACTCTGTTTCTGGGTCTTCATGGCCTCTTCTAGGTTGAACTTTACCTTTATCTTTACCTTACTTCTGCCAGAGGCTTTTTGACCAATCACACACAAGCTACCTTTTGAAAACTGAAGCTCCAAACACTGTGCAGGTACCAATTTGCACATCTTAAATGCATTAAAAAAAAACCCTAAAACTTAGAAACCTCAAATCAAAAATAGTAAACTTAACCTCATAAGAGGCCATAAAGGCCTGGGGGAGGGGGGGAGATACAGCTCTACTCTTTCTTTAACCTGTGCTAGATCGGGGTTGGTGGTCAATGCCACGTCTCAGCTGCTTTACCCTCAGGAAAAGACCTGGTAGCCATTGTAAAGGAGGCTAGTTGAGCCCCATGGCCAATCTGGACAGGTCCAGAAAATCTCGCCCACACCAGGATTCGATCCCTGGACCATCCATCCCATTGCGAGTCCCTACACCCACTACACTATACTGGCCCAATAAATCAAGAGAAAAATATATGCTATTTATATGGGGTTTTGGCAGAGACCACAAAAATATGAACCTAAAATTCGGGAAAATCTTAAACTGAGAAACCTTAAATTGAAGCTCTACTCTATCTGGTAAGATCCTTCTTCCAAGAAAGATCTGTATAAAGAAACAATTATTCAGCACAACTTACCTTCACAAGCTGCCTGTGTTGTGGTTGCTATGTGAGATTCAGGCCAAGCAGGATTGCAAGAGGAAAACAACACACAATTAGTATGGTAGCACACTGATGAAACAAAAGCTAGTTAACTGAGTGTCCTCTACCCTTTCACTGCTGATGATTTAAAAACAAGCCTCAAACATCTGTTATAAGTATGTAAATTATTTAGACTACAGTTTGTTGTAAAACTCTGTGAACAATCAACAAGCCTGTCCATGCAGAGGAAATTCTACTTCCATGATAATGAAAGGGTTAATATTTGAAATTTAATGGACATGAAAAAATTGGCATGCAATTCTTTATTAACTAAATTCATTATTTTTTACCACCAAATACATTATAATCTTCAACCAGGAATACCAAATCATATTTGACACAAAGCAAAAGATTTTTAAAAATTTACAGACCAGTAATATATTATTCAAGTTAGTACAAACATACAATCAATTTTCCTTGTTCTTGCTTTAATTAAGTTTGTTTTATAAATTAATATACTCATCCATATTGTGAAGCAATACAATGATAATCATCTGATAGGATCATCAATGACACATTTAAGAACTACCACAGCATGGGACTTGAGAAATGACAAAGTCTTAAAAAAAAAAAAAAACTTATGACAGGGACAGCTGACTTCTCATTAACACAATTACAATTGTGGGTGGTAAGGCAGAATGACTACATGCATGCAAATTTATTTTCATTATATTTTCATGGTTACAGTCATTTCAAAGCTTAGAACACTGTATATGTGTATGTTGCAAAAATAATAATAAATAATGTAATTTTCAGGTATCCAAATGTCATTAATATGATGCAGGAACTTTCATTTAAAACACAAGTAGCAAACATAAAACAAAACACACCAACATATTTCTGTGACACTTCATGTCTTGTGTTAACAGTCAGACAATGACTGTCATAAAAGCCAATTATTACCTTATACTTCACAAGTATAATTTTAACACAAGACATTATAGCTCTAAAATTACTGTAAAACTCCACAAATAAGAACAGTACCATATTTACGCAAATGCAAGGCGAATCTAGTCTAAGACAACCCCCCACATAAAGCATGGCTACCAAGAGAAAATATGCTTATCCAAATCTAAAATGAACCACCAAAAATAAAATATCTCCTAATAGAAAATATTTTACTATTAATTTCACGCATTTAATACATAAAGCATGTCTGATTCTATCTACCTTTACCAGGCAGTGTCACTGTCTCCATCTTCACAGTCTGTGCCTTCGTTTTCCTCATACTCCCTTCTAACATTCCCATCCTCTTCACTGTCATTCCACAACATAGCATCAGTCTCATCCATTGCATTGGACATACTGTACTTCTTAAAACACTTCACAATCACCTCTTGTGAGATGCACAGCCATGTCGTTAAAATCCACATTGACTAAACAATGCATTTGTACATCCTGCTTCACAATTACTTGAACCCACAGATGGTGTCAGTTTTATTAAAAATTTTATATACATGTGGACTAGATTTTGGTGTTGTCTGTGGTCTTATCAATCTGAGTTCATGACTCCTTTTGTGGTTTTTAATTTGTGGATTGCAGCCACATGGTGCAGTTCAGAGTGATCCTGTCTGGTGTGGTCTGGTTCAGCACTTCATATGGGAATTTCAAATGACCTCACACAATTACGCACCAAATTTAAGGGGAAAACATCGTCTTGCATTCAAGTAAATATGGTATTATTTTTCAACCATAACATTATCCAATTTGCATGCAGGTGTTCATATTAACCAGTCATCAGTAGTAGGATGGCCAAAATCTTGAAATTCATAAGGATCTTAAATTAGATAGGCCATGCTATATGTTAAATTAAATGCATGATCAGAAAAAAAACAATGAAAAAACAATCATAACAATTACACAGTACCAGAAAACAGAATTTGTCCATCTGAAGTAAATGCCTTTTATCTTTAAAACAAAACCTTTTGCTGAAATCAAAACCACACCACACTCAAGCCCTATTCTGCGTGTGTTTGCAATTGTACTCACTCTTTGTACACTGTGTATAATAAGAGTACTTTTGCTTGTCTGGGTGGGGCCTGCTTTATTCCTGGCTTCCAACTCCTTTAAAGCTGAATCTGTCACTACATCACCACCATTTGTTAATTGCTCTGAAAACACAATAATGTTGTCTGTGAATATTTCCATCTAGGCTTATGCATTTAATGCACCAATGTTAGATCAGAAATTTATCATTATGGGTGGAGAGGGAAGAGACAGAATTACTGCAACAAAAATAAATCAGAGTAGGTTTCTCTGATGGAGGATATTCTTATCGAAATTTAAGACATAAGAGCCACAAACTACAAAAATTTGGTGTTAGCAAACATTATCCTTTACACAACTAGGGAAGTTGATACACATTCCATTCTATTCTATCCTAAATTAAACATCATATGCACAATATAATTAATGCTATCTAATTAAAAATAAATCAAAATGTGTGACAAAAGGCTCAACAAATCGACTGAAAATAAAAATTACTGAGCCCTGAATCAAAAGTTCACCCTTGAACCACCACAAAATCAAAAATGAAATTACCATCTTCTGGGAAGTGAACTAAAATGTTCCTCCCAAGCATCGGTCAATTTCTACCAGACCACGAAATGTCACACCTGAAAAGCTAGTAATCTCCATACACATTTCCATAATATCAAAGCTCAAATTAAGAACTCTGTGGTCAATACTTTCAAAGACCCCCGCTCTCACCTGCTCTGGTAAATGCTCATGTATTTAACAATGAATTATGGATTCTATGTCAAATACAAACTCACCAGCAACCCCTGGTTTAGAAAACACAGTTTTTGTGGTTGTCACCACACCCCCTGATGGTGAAACTGTTCTCAGTGTTTCTTTAAGTTTATATGGTTTATCACCTAGATGTGGAATATCTGCTCCCTCTATAAACAAGAACTGAAAGAAAAAAGACAGCATTGTTAATACCACATTTACGATAACTGTTACATGCAACAATACATGTCACAGTCCACACTATGTACTGAGGAATAAAAAAGTGCAAGCACTTTAACAGCATCTGGCAGCTCTTATTTTACAAAATGTCCATTCTTACACATATGATCCAATTTAAATATTTTACTTACTTCACCTCTATGTGTTTCCTTTTCATTTACTTTACAGTGCTGTCACTGACCATCCAACATTGGTGGTATGACAACCAGTAAACAATAAAGGAGAAAAAATTTGGATGGAAAGAGTCACGACCAAGTCAAGGTATTATAACAGTATTTTTATGAGAAGACCAAGGAAAATCATTCAAGGCATCCAGTGTCCTGGCCAGGATTCAAACTGGTGACCTCCTAAATACACATCTAGAGACAAGAATGTTATCCTGTGTATTAATAATTGTTTTTTATAATTATCAACTACACATTATTTTCAGAATCCTTTATGTGTACAGTTAAGAAAACTGGTTTATGTGGGATTTCATCTAATACACTTAAAAATACTTGTTATTACTATAGCTACTGAAATTGGAATTACCAGTATATTACCGTTCTTTCATGAAAAATAAGAAATATGTAACAAGAGACTTCTGAAGCCCAATATAACATTTCTGCCCACAAAACATGTGGTGAAGACAGTCCAGCTACTATTTAACCCTTCACATGGGAAACTAAGCTGTATCAAATTGCCAATGCGAGTGTGGAACACTGGTGGAATGATACTGACAAAGGAAAACTAAAGGATTCAGAGAAAAACATGTCCCATCATAACTTTGCCACATCTAATCCCATATGGACCAACCTCGGATCAAACGCAGACCTCCACACAGTGACAGGCCAGTGACTAATGCCTGGCATGGGAGAGGCGAGAAAAGCATACAAAATTTCAGTATCAAAACCAGAATGGAAAATGTCAATTTTTGGGAGGCCTGGGCACAGATGAGCATGTAAAGTTAAAGGAAACAGTCCATAATGACATGGGTTTCGTTCATCTGGCTCAAGATAGAGATTGGTAACTGGCTCTTGTGAATGGAGTAAGAAGGCTTCTTTGCCATGGAGTAAGAAGTATCAGAATACTGATACAACACTACAATATCCAGCATATGATATCTACTGCAGCTCTAATGCAGTTCTGAAAACTTACAAATATTTTTCAACATATTTAATTTATGCATCATGTGTCATCAGCAGACATTCATGCATTATTTAACGCTGTCTGTAGTTGGTTCAGTATATCTATAATAAGGTCAAATAGCAGTTATGATTGTTCCACGTACTTTGTATAAATCACCAATTATGTTTGAAAAAGCTGTGCTCTTAATGTGGTCCCAATGATGTCACAGAAGACTTCTTGTGGACAACACAAATTCACTCCTCTCCCCCCCCCCCAACCAATGCTGCTTTGGCCTGTATTCACATCATGGCCTCACCTTTTATACTTGGCATTTCCAGAAAATTAAAGTTTTATGACAAAGGGTTGTCAGTCCTATGCCCAACCTCCAGCAATCCTGGAGGACCGATGAGTTGCTTCTTTGTCTGGTTTCTCACCACAAATCTGCCGGGCATGGGGGGACCTAACACTAGCTATGCTACCTCCAGTATAGCTTGGTAAATCATTAAAATACACAAGCCCCATCATTTGTCAAGGTCTTGCTGCCCTTTGGTGGAGACATAATTAAACTAGCATTTCTAAATCCAGAGGCAGAAAAGTTTGGCACTATCCTGCAGAAAAATAAAGCCTTATAACTTCAAGTTCTGTATCAACAATATGGGGGGGGGGGGGGGGTGTGGCATACCTGTTAAGATTCTTTATTTCTGGTTTGGTCAGTGTGTGTTTTGCAAAAGGAAAAAAAAAAAAAGGAAGAAAATATTGTGGGTGACCAAAAAAAAAAAAAAAAATCTTAATATACTTCGTTGGTTATTAGGGGGGGGGGGGGGGGGGGGGGGGTCTGAAGGCCTACCTGTGACGATACTTGATTACTGATTTGGTCAG
>Ga0136643_10002067_pt1 | contig 25555 bp, 12 predicted proteins | sample TergutLab28metaG_FD_96883 | JGI IMG/M metagenome (GOLD analysis project Ga0136643, IMG submission 96883) | Labiotermes labralis P1 segment gut microbial communities from Petit-Saut dam, French Guiana - Lab288 P1 (version 3) (version 3) | ecosystem: Host-associated > Arthropoda: Insects >... | reverse complement strand
CCGCCCCCGCCGCCGCCGCCCCCGCTTCCGCCTCCGCCGCCGCCGCCGCCGCAACCACCACCACCATGAGCTCTGAAGGGTTAGACGTAATGTCTGTTCCTTAACCCTCAAGGCGAATTTGGTCCTTCCATCTTTCGCAACAACTGTCGATGTAATTAGCTGCATTTATGGAGGCAAGAATAAGAGGCAGCTAAAGAAGATTTTAAAAAGATTTGCATAACTTTTGTTCTTTACCAAAGTGTCTTATCGTGATAAAGTGAAATAGAGTGAAGTGGACAGGCCATCTGCTCTGTGTGGTAAATACGTGATTATTTATACAGAATTTTAGATTAAAAAAAGTGAAGGTAAGTGGCTAAAAGTCACGATTTTTAGGTTCCATTTTCTTTGGTGAACTGTCTACAAGTGATTCGAGTGACATCTGGAAGCAGTGCACGCAGCGGGCGGGTATCGACCCGCACATGAGGTGACGGGTCACTCAACAGCTGACCTCATATGTCCAATAAAATGTGGACAGCGGTTATCATATTAGTTTTGTGCATTCTGCAGACTTGCGTATTCGTAGAGAACTTGAGAATTCCCTGCAAGGAGTGACGATTCTGTGGCTTTCTGATCGCAAGCTGTTGAAAGAGGCTGCGTCGTTTGGAAGAGGTATATCGAACTGAGGGATCACAGTTTACGTTATATATTTCTGTTTTAAATTACACAGCGTTTCAGGACTTAGACCAAATAAAGTGCCGTCTTTTATAAGTATACTTATCCCGTCTTGAGTCATACGTACGAATGTGCTGAGCTGTGTGTTCAAGTGTAGGTTAGAGGCGGCATTTACTATCCAACAAGTAATAAAGTTAGGGAAGGAAATGCATATGATAAGGGTCGATACTCTGACTACCTTGCATTTAAATTATTTCTAACGGCACATGAGCTGTGGGAAAAACTGAATTGAACTTAGGAAAGAACTTGATATCTCTGTACGAAAAGGCGCGAGACAATCCAGAAGGGCAGGAAAAGCCTGCAGGTCTTCATACGAAATTTCCGTTACATTTGTCCGATATTGATCAAAATTAGAGTGAGTGAAATGTATCGGTTCATTCTCCTTACATCAGATTAAAGAAGTTCTGTTTAGAGCTTTTCGAGTTTTTTTTTCATGCACACAGACGTGTGGAGAGAGCGGGTGCAATGCGCACTTCACACAGATTCAAAAGTGTATGCAGCTATATAGAATAATTTTAAGAATTACGACAACTCATATTTTCAAATGAAGCCAAATAGGCGCACAATATTTCTTAATATATTTATTTCAACTTCTGTACATGTTTCGGGCAACTATGTGCCCATCATCAGGAGAACTTACTCTATCTATGCGACACTGGTATTTTTCACTCTGTATGGTTGGCTGTCTGGTCAGTGAAAAATACCAGTGTCGCATAGATACAGTAAGTTCTCCTGATGATGGGCACATAGTTGCCCGAAGCATGTACAGAAGTTGAAATAAATATACTAAGAAATAGTGTGCACCTATTTGGCTTCATTTGAAAAGGATTAAACAAGGATGCACCGTCAACAAAACATAAAATACGACAACTCATCTGAAGATTCGAGTAGCACCACCTACCGTTTTCTGTCAGTGGTAATAGATGAACATGGAACAGTATACATTGCCCACTTTAACTTAGCTGTGGTGTGCTAATGCTTTACGGGCTTTCAGGAAATCAAACTGCAGAGGATATTTAACACTGTACGAGATGAGAAGAGACGTGCATGACAGTACAACGACATGGAATGCATTAGAGGAGAATCGGTGTTACTCGTGCAGTACAATGCATGATGCTACCACTCATAATGGAAGTTGGCAGGAAAGTAATAGACAATGCTATAGAAATAAGGGACCTCCTATCGTATTCACACGTGGGTTACATGGCAAATAAATTTCGTGCCTAGTATACAAATTTAGGCTATTTTCGTATCGCAGTTTGTATGAGCAATTGAATAAATTACGGGTGTTTCCTGGAATTTTTCATATATTTGCGGCTCCAAAATTGTAGATTGGAGAGTCCTGAGTTATAGGATACTTGACGTTGCGACCGAGATGCGGTCAGGTAATTCTCGCGTGCGTTTCTGCTTCGAGTCGTCATAGTATCTACTAGTTGATATGTGGAATCACATTCGGTATTAGAGCAATAATATGTAAGTACCCATTAGGTTACTAGCAAGAATTTATAAAGAACTAGGGAAAAATACAACATATAATATACAGTATATTACTATTTGAATGCTTTATGGCATAGTGTGCACCACCATGCGTGTACGGATCATTTTGGAGGCGCTACGTTAGCTACTGAAAGGACTACCAGATGACTGCACCTACGATGTGCTGAAACATGTAGGAGACATACTAACGTCTTATGTGTATATATTTCTGTGAATGTCAACTTGGTTTTTTTTAAATTGATTAGTTTGTTACTGTGTGCATCGAGTTCGCTTCCAGTGCAAACTGTGTGGGATCTGTAATGAATAAATTTGCATAGGGTGGTTTCTAGCACCACTAAGTGGTTCAGTCTGCACTCGGATACCACATCACCAATAGCCAATCCCGCTACATAACACCAACACGCCTCAAGTCAGCAAAATACAGCCTACACAATAACGCACCAAGTAGTCGCAAGCTCCTGAAGATGGATGTAATAACATCCGAAACATGTTGAGCAGTAAATTGACATAATAAAGCAAGTGTCATCAAAGTTGGTCTACCTTTATTCAAATTCTGTAACCCTTTTAACGCTAAAACATCCTGCCGCTAATACTGTGTTGTGATAGAACACACAAACACGCAACTCACCACGTTACGAAGTTAGGTTCTTTTGGATGTAGCAGCACAAAAGACAGGCTGCTACATTTCCTACCAGGTTAGCTGGTCAGCTAGGAGACCGACGTTTTCCACAGGTGCAGTTGCTGTACTGCAGGTTACAAAAATCACGCGTGAAGTGTTAAAGAGTTTTCATTCCCGTTATGCTTGCGGGTTGTTACACAGGTTATGAACATTGCTTTGCTAAAAGGTGCAACTAATGCCCCTATGTAAACCCCTTATCTTTGAGTTCCGCTCTTCTTTGGAGGAAGGAGGGTGGGTGAACTGGTGGATGGGTATGTCATAAATCTTTCTTCTTCTTTTGCGGGTTCTCAGAAAAATTCTTTCATCAGCATTTTGCTTTTCATGCAACAAAGAAGAAGGAAAACAAACACAACCCACCAAGAGAGACGCTGGTTTTATTTCACGAGAATAAGGCACAAAGAGGAGATAGCGAGGAACATACATAAAGATAAACATACGACATTACATGAGGCTGAGGATGTGGTGACTAGAAAAGTGATTGAAGTTTGATACCAATGAGAAAAGCGTTATGTGGCTCTGTTTATGGTTTGCAAGCAGCAGAATTTTTTCTCTCTTTCTTTTTTGGCTCTCACCGATTTAGATACTTTGTCCCATTCTTTTCAGAACTAATCTCGGAAACAATTTTTTGAGACATCTTGTAATACTCCTTGAAAGTAGAATGGGCTTATCTGAAGCCACAGGATTCTTTCTTTGGGATCATAAAACAGAACTGCAATTTTGTTGGTGGGTCTATATTTCTGATCAACAAGGAGAAAATAATAGAATAATTCACTGATCTTCTTTGAATTAAGTGTGGATGCCATGCTTTGAGCCATCCAATTACAGCACGTGACTTCTTCATCAACATTGGCTGTTTCTTAAAGTGTTTAATGACTCCATATTGATCAATTATACGTGATTCCTTGTGTGGGAGATTTCATAAATAATAAAGAGGCGTGACGGGGAAGAAATATGGGAGACAATTACCCCAATTTAGTTGTCAAGGTGGAACGCGACTGGAGGAACTGAGATAAACCGTGACTTCCTTGAAATGAGTTAATCTCGTGGGTTTCAGGTTACCGCAGAGATAGAAAATTCAGAAGGACAATTCAGGTATTGTTATTGTGTGAACTGGAGACGACAAGGGAATGTGTTGAAGTATCTGTCAGGTTTATGTTAATTTTCAAATAAAGTAATGGTTAGGTTTTTATATAACAGACTATAAAGTGGAAAGTTCTATACAGACTTAGTTATAAACTCAACAATAAGAACGTAACCCGTCGATACACAACTTTTATAATAACAAATATAAACCAGCTATCTGTTTCGGCTAAATAAAGTAGCCATCGCCAGGCTGTACACATCAGAAAATGTAAAAGGAGAATTTTGTAGCTGTAGCTGTAGCCATACATACCGCACGATGGTCAGAAACTGTTTTAAGTGGACCACTTAAAAGACGGGGAAGAATAGTTATCAAGATGGATATACCAAAGCCACGGAAAGAAAGAATACTTTGTGGTGGGGATAACGGCGCTCGAGCTTTCCTTTGTCTGTTTACACTTCCCCTGTAGCATGTCAGTAAGCCAAAGTCGCTTATCAGTAGCTAAAAATTAAGCCTGTAATGTATCACTACTAACATTCACGTGAATAGAACAGGTAGACGACTGGAAGGAAATATACAGAAGTGCGGTCTAGAGAGGAGCGTAAGTGCTAGGTCGCGAAGTGGAACGGAACTATCCTGGGAGCGTCTATGGCCTTGGTATAGCCATTTGCTCTGTTAGTGTGTGTTCTTTTGATCTGGTCTCTGTTACCTGAGGGCCATAGGTGATATGAGTTGTGGTTGGTCCGTCTGGAACTGTGTCGCTGTGGTGGTGTCTACAGACACAGCTCACGTTTCTGTCTGTACAACATTCACTAATCCTGCTACACAAAACCATGGATGACGTTCCACATCTAGGAATGACGACACACGCTCCAGTTACCTCATTATGTTGCTCATAATGTTGTTTTTTCAAACTTATCTCTCCCACATAAAATATAACTGATAATCTGATTATTCAAATCTGAGGCTATTCACTTTACCTTTCACGTTTACCATTTTTTTGTATAGAAGTCTTATGGGATCTAGCTTTTTATTATCTAAGGTACACATAATTTTAAAACACGCCACGGAATTTTCGTCAGTGGTTATTTTTTCGTGATAAAATTTTAAATGAAATGTTTTAACCATAGCCAATTTCCTGGATTCAACTTTTATAACTTAGTTTATATCAACCTCCATATCTTCATTATATTTTATATTATATGTACAGAAAGGTGATAGTATAGTATTGCACTATTTCAATGTGTGACTTCTGCGTATGTGGGCAGTACAGTACCTTTCACATTTTTAAAATGAAATTGTGTGTCGGGGAGTTTTGCAATAAATTGGGAACATGTTACACAGGTACGCCTTTGAAAGAATTGTATATTGGGGGTCCTTTCACGCCCCCTCTTAATTACACATAGCGTTTAAATAAGAAAACCTAGACGAGCGAATGTGACAAAATCGGCTGTGTGTGCATTGCTTAATTTTTTATGACATAAAAAGCAACCAGATGCACAATATGTCAATGTGAGTTTATGTTTAAAGTTTAAAACATAATATCTCCATGTTTCGACTCTGTACCAGTCATCGTCAGGTAGAACACACATCAATAGGTTATGCATGAAACATGAAGTCGTAAAACGTAGGTTTAAAATTTATACAATAACCTGAGTGAAACTTGTCTTGAGCAGCATAGAGTAGCGTAGAATGTAGAATGTAAAATATTCCCTTATAAAATCTGCGTGATCATGAAGTAACATGGAATTCTGTGACGTTTGTATGACGGTACAAACATAAAATATAAAACATAATGTTATATATTAAATATGAAAGTAAAACAATAGTTGTAAATACATACCAGCATTTCAGAATGACGTGTGTGTAATGAAGGTGTAGGCACGGTACTGCAGAAAAATGGAAGTGGGTAGGAGCAGTGCATTCCGTTGTGTGCCACGTGTCTGCATGTTGTAGCTGAATGTCGTATGAAGAATTGCATTAATGGATTAAGATCTCCAGTATTTTACTTGAGTATGAGTTTATTGATGTAACTATATAACTGGGTGTAGAACTGTTCGGGAGAATTCGTACGAATACTCTTAAATACACAATAAAGAAGCGACATTATGTTATTAATGGGCCCATATTCATGTAAATGTTTAAGATGTGTAGTGCTTATGCAGAGGAGGATCATTGTAGTTTATATACCTTAAGCTTTCTTCATATTTTTGTTTTAGATTACGACCAATTGGCCACCGGTAATAATCTAAAACAAAAATAAGATAACTCATGAACAGTCGAAACATGTTGGAGGCATTACGAATGAAACTGTAAATATAAACTTACATGGATAATTTTGTCGGTCGTTAGCATACAGTAATTAAATGAAACACGGACTGAGAAGTATGATTAATATCGTAGGTAGCTTTACCTTTAAATCAGTTGATATTAACACGGAAATATTTACCTTAGAGCAACAAGAAAAGTATCAAAACAACAAAATACGTTGTTGAGTGAAGTGAATAAACTTACTGTTTACTTGCCCGTAATTGCAGGATACATACAATTAGAAACACGAGTTTATTTCGTTGTTACGTATTGCTTCAAAGCAGTGAATCAGACTAGTGATGTTCTGTATTGGGCTGAGAATTCGAGGAAAATGTTAGATTGTATTGGACCGTAGGCGATGACTGATGCAGAGCGACAGCACGGACCCTCTATCAAACATCAAACAAATTCCACTTCCCATTTAAATGAATTGAGTTCTCGGAACAGTAAAAAATTATTGAGGGTTCACCATTACGGTGGTCCTGTGGGATATGCCAGGTTACGAGGCCAAAGGCCAAATTCGTTGGGACCGTTACACCATTCTGCCATCACAACTGAAATTCACAACACGCGACATAAGTAACTGCAGACTGCAGAAAACAGCTTTCAATAAATCCGTAGTTCTCTTCGAATTCTTAGTACTCAGGGCTTGAAACCTGATGAGGCCATATTCATGAAGGGGTTAAACGTAGCAAAACTGTATCTGTGACCTCGAACCTCTAGTTGCTGAGTGTGAAGTGTTAACTGCGGTGAAGGTTTGGTAATATAGGCCTGTTTACCCAGAAGTCTACTGTGTGAATCTGGAATTTGGATAAACAGAGGAATGCCAGGGATGTATACAGTTTGTTTCTTCTGAAGAATACGCGTTTACCTGTGTTTAGTGCTGGTGTATCTACTGTTCTCTGCATGTTTCGGCTGTCCAATACCGGCATATTTTGGGAATCCTAAGGCTCTTGTATTTTTAACATAGGTATGCCATGAAGATTCTATTTTTTCCTCTCGCAAGAACCATAACTACAATATCATTAATATTTTTGCACCTAAGATATCCATTGAGTTTATATGTACGAAGACACGGAAATTCAGGCTGGAATGGTAGTTAACATTTGTGCCGTGTTGGAACACTAACGAAACACACAAAGTAAATTGAATGAAGCAGAATTTATAAATTAAGTGTATAAGATGTCTTTGGTGAGGTACGCATAATATACAAGGGCGTGGAAGATACAATGTTTGTGAACTGTTTGAGAGTCAAGAAAGAAATCAAAGAAGTTTACGTTTTCTGAACCGTGCATCGTGATTTACATATGTAAGAAGCACCAACAAAATGCACACTTTTTTCATTCATGGTTTAATTCAATTGTATTTTCTTCGAAATGTTTCGGACATCTAGGTTTTCGTCATCAGGAAGACTGTACAGGCAACTTTACGGTATTTTATCATGCATCTATATAACCAGTCTAGTCGCAGTCAGGATGTGTTTAGTACTCAGTACCAAACACATCCTGACAGCGACTAGAGTGCTTATATAGATGTGTGATAAAATACCATAAAACTGCATATGCAAGTCTTCTTGAAGATGAACACTTGGTTGTTTGAAACATGCCTCAGACATTACAATTGAATTAAACCATTAATGAAAAAAAAGTGTGCACTTTGTTGGTTCTTCTGACGTATGTAAAGTAACGGTTATATCGAGCGGTACTAAAGCCGGATAATTACTTAGTAAAGTTTATCATTACAGGCTGAACGTTTGGGTTCGATACAGTGCAAGGATGTGATTGTATGCACTTAATTACCATATCCAGATCGGAGCGGCGGTTGGAACACGCGACTGGACAATTGGATACGGGAATCTATTTGTCAATGAGTAAATAGGCTGGATGTGAAGCTGGCCACTCACCTATATTTACGGCAGTATTTCTCCATACACCCTATGTAACTTCAGAGGGTGGAATTTAGGCTGAGCTTCAACTTTGCCCATTCTATCTTTTCCTTCTGCTGCCTTCTTTGCTGTTCCATTCACGTTCCCAATTTTTGCCTTTCCCATAATTCAGTTCTCAAGTATTAATTTATCTATTCATTTACCGATTTATCTTGCTTTACTGCTTCTTGTAATTTGGTGAGGTTTTATAAACACTGACATTTATTGTGTGTTCGTGGGAATAATGAGAGTTTTGTCTACATGACGAAAAAGTCTTCTTCTTTACTATTCGCATAGGTATGTTGCATATGTCAAACGGACTGCAACGAACTGGATATTTCAGTTGGGACAAAGCAGTAAGAAACGCATACAGAATTTTTGGGGAAAAGACTTCGGGGGAGGTTATTGACAAATTAAGACGGATAAGGGAATGGTACTTGCATGATACACAAGTGAGCCCAACAAAATGCACTTATAGGTGGTTTCACTACATTAACATTACTTACTATTATAATCTGCTACGTGTTTCGAGCCTTCTCTTCCATCGTCGGGGACATAATAGATACAGGAGATGTACAAAATATTTGTATATATCTTCAGTAGTAATGCAGCCCTTGCGTCTGCCAAATATATAAGCACCCTAAACATGTATACTATTGGAAAAAATTTGGAATTTCATGTTTTTGCGCCTTGCATTGTAACATAAGTATACAATGCAAGCCAACGAAATGCACCTTCTCTGAATTAATATGAAGATATCAAAAATTAAAAATTGAAATACTGATTTAGAAAAGGTGCATTTTGTTGGTTTATATTGTATAAAAATTTTGGAAATTAAAATTAATAAATTGTGTTTGTGTCTACGTTAAAGTAGCAACACAATATCAGTGTTTTTTTGCATTCAAGTAATTACTTCGGTTTCTTCGATCCGATTGTGTGAATAAAATCCCGTTCAGTTCGCATTACGACGTGTGTTATCTAAGTGAACGCGTTCTCTTAGAGTCATTTGTATATTGATAATACAAGAAAAATATGGAAAATGTTAACATATTTATGTGACCCTAAAGGAATACCTGTTCGCTACTTAGTCGAATTAAACCAATCATTGAATTAAACACATTGAACAGGAAGTTGCTTACATCGTTGATAAGGTTATTTCAGCTACTGTAAATACACTTCTTATTACAACAGAAATGAATGTGTGTAAGTAAATGAGATTTACGTTCAGTTGTGATGCGTGTTTACAGCTCCTGAGAAGAGTCTGGAGTTTACTTCCTCGAAACCAGATTCTGACGCCGTGAACCTGACCTGCAGGGCACGTGGTGTCTATCCAGAGCCCAAGATGGCGCTCTACAAAGACCCAGACAGGTGAGATTTACAAACACATGTCATGACGTGGACAAGCAGTTTTATTTGTGACTGCACGATGCTTCGCACTGAGGCAGTTCAGTACGGATTATTCGTAGTTCTCCATGTCCGAACGTAATAAAAAAAAAAAAAGAAACACAGGCGCGCGGTCAATACTGTGCTTACGTATATACAGTTTGGAGGGAGGTTGCTGTATTTGCTCCCGTAATATCGACAAGTGTATGGAAAGCGTATTGCATATAAAAAGCAAATGCTTGATGGGCTAAAGTATGAATCTTTGACGGTGTCCGAATGCAATTAAAAGTTTCTGCAGTATGCGTACGTGATCTCTGTATCAGCCAATTGTGATGTTGTAAACGCGATTGTAAAATTGATACTAATATAAAAATATAATTATAATATTTAAATTGATAGGTTATTATAATAATTTATAACACTAATAATAGTAATTTGGTCACAGAATAAATAAATTGATTTGCTGGCGCCCGAGCGTGGGAAAGTAAGAAGCCGACGCGTGTGGTCTCGTTTGTCGAAACTGGTTGTGTTGTGAAACTGTGGGTTCGAATTCCGCCGGGGACATGGAGGTCTGTCTCTTGTGAGTGTTATCAGGTAGAGTTCTCTCCGTCGGGCTGATCATTCGTCCAGAGGAATTCTACCAAGTGTGCTGTGTCTGAGAGATCTTGAAACCTCGATAATGAGGAGGCCTTGGCCCACTAGGGGCTGTTGCGCCATGGTAAAAAAGTACTAATTTAGTAATAGCATCAATAAATTGATTCGCCGGCGCCCGAGCGTACGAAGGGACGAAGCCGGCGCGTGTGGCTGGTTTGCCGCCACTGGTTGTGTTTTGGCCACTGAAAACAGAGAGACTACAGACTTCTATACCGTACTACAAATGCACGTCAGATGCTTTTAGTATGCTTGTGTGGTTGAAGTAGACTCATCTTTTTCACTAATTAGACGGGATGTAAAAGGTGAAATAATTATTTGGAAGTCTGTAAAAGAAAATTGTTCTTATGAGAAGTTCCGAAAGAAAGAAAAATACCCAGAATAATGAAAACTTCTCGAACTATAGATTTATATGCTGGCAAAGTAAAATTCTAAACCTTGTGTCCTTCTCGGATGTGGCATGATTTACGTTAAGCAGGAACGTACACAGCCTAATGAAAGATGTTAATGTTAACGGAAGAACCCAGGCATTCATGGCGTTACAATGAGGTGAGAGAGTTTGCAACTACTGGGCCGTTTAAATAAAACAGGTTCCTACAGCTGTATTAAATTAATAATGACTTAATTGCTTAGGACATTAATTGGAAATTAATTGGAGGGAAAATTTGGGACAGGCCTTTTTAATTGCAAGAATTTAATGTCACTTTTTAAAAAAATGTTATTTCAAGAAAAGAGCTTCACCTAGAGTCGAGAATATTTTCACAATAGGCTTGCTTAGGGGCGAGAGGTAAGTACTCAGAGATCCATTGCGAAATAAAGTACGCGGATTTTCAGTTGAGAAAACATTAGAAATTTCTGGCTGGTGCAGACGTCGTGTGCACTGAAGATCCCGTGACACCTGCTGTGCTCAGGTGGTAGATAATAAGATATGTTTATAATTCAGCACAGTGTTAAACTGACAGCTTATATTAAACGACCCTCGTAATGACTATTTAGTGCATGACAAACACATCCAAAGAAATGTACCTGAAACCCAACTAATAAATCTGATTTGATTATAAAAGTCTAATTCTTCAAAATATAAGACTGAACTACGTTAAGGAACTCTCATAATAACCACCTAATTGAACACAATGTGAAGACTGTAGGCTATACTGGATCTGCATAAATGGAATCTTGCAGGAACTGACATATTGGAAGGCATTACACTGACCTCTTGGCTCTGTATCAATGCTATATGGACCTGCTAGCACATTGCACTCGCTAGAAAGGAACGCCACTGGAGACCCTGTCCAATCATGTGTTACACGTGTTCAATTGACGACAAATCCAGCGATATGGTAACATCTGCACGTCTCTCTGTGTGTCAGGTGGCCCTTGGCGATGAGTGTGCGTGACGGCGTAAATCTTTAAAGGGGGAAATTGCAGGGCTGGAAGGAGCTGTAATAGAGAATTTCAAATTTTGATTATGATGAAGATTTACTATGGTAACGGCTGACACCGACACAAGTAGTCCTCAGAATATTTCACTGCCACTGACGGGATCCAGAGTGGTAATTTTACAATAACTGACGGGCTTGTCGTCTACTTGTTTTACATTGTAAGACGTAAATAACACTACATCTTTAATTACCAGCATCCCGTATGCTTAGAGTGACAATGAAAAGACTCCGCGAGTGAATGGTACTGAAGACAAAATTTATAATTAGTCACAATGGCTATTTACTTTTAAAATTGAATTGGACCCTGGAGAGAGCAGCCGGTGTAGTGACTGCGCTGCTCGGTGGGTGATGATAACGGGGATCGAATCCACGCAGGGGCAAGGGATTTTTCTCTTCTCTTAACACGTCCAGACCAGCAATAAAATACTGCAGACATAACTAGCGCCCAAGGAGGTGTTGTCTGTTAAACGCCACTCCCTGCTTTACGAATCGTCACAGTACCAACAAATCCACAGTTCCACTTTTATGTTTTTACTCCTAATCAGCTTCTACATGTTTCGGCTAAACTGCCGTCATCAAGGAGCTAACACCAATTCTACTAAAACTTTTTAAGCCGATAAATGTAAGAACTAATTAGGAGAGAAGTATATAACAATGGAACTATGCATTTGTTGGTAATGTGAAGATTAGTGAATGATTTACAATGCACGGAATGAACAACGTGGATCCACTCTCCATGTTCATGTCTAGGGGATTCAAGAACTAACCACACAACCGCCCTTTGTGCTTCTCGTCACTCTGTTGATCGCAGCATTAAGGCTTAATTTACACCCCAGCTAAAATGACGAAATCAAATATAAGAAACTTTTAATAGAGATAGTATTAAAATTAAAATGGATTGCTATGTCCGAGATCGCGAGCCCTTTGGATGGATAATATGGCTCATACAAGCTACTGATTATATATGCGTGTTCGGTTTGTCAGGGAAAGAAAAGCAAGTTGTGTATACCTTTGATAATTACGTCTGTTTGAATGTCATTCGGAAGCAGTATGGTAAGTAAGATAAGATGATTTTAAGCCAGCTACCCAAATTAAGTACCTTTAATGCTAGAAGGAACAAAATCTGACTAAACAGAATGGCGTAGATGCTTGGGGAAAGCGCATAATCTGTGCAGAACAGGTGAGGTTTTACAATAATGCAAAACTGAAGTATGGATTAGTCATTTCATCTAGAAATATCTTTCTTCGTGTACAAGTTATATACGTATTTGACGAAGTAATACTTTAATTTCTCAATATTTCAGTAGCAAAAATTCAGTTAATAAAATTTGTTCCGTTCTTAGATCTAGAAGTGCTGTAAAGTCCGCATTATCTCAGGCGGATAGCCGCTGTCCGCACGGTTGGCACCTAACATCATTTCTTCGGTGTTCTGTGTAATACTAAGCAGTGTTCCTGGAAAACTCGGAATCAAGGAACTACAAAAAAAACAGCCATATTGGGCACTGCGCACATAGTCTGGAAAGTGCTAATATAGAAGTAAAAAACGTTTATCAAGGGCAATAGCACTACATGCACCATAAGTGATAACTACTGTATAGCTGCAACATTTTGTACCAACAAACATTGTGTGTTATAGTATGTAATTGTACATGGCCTGCAAGAATGTGATAAATATTAATTATTATTTGTTATTTGTAATAATGAGAGTATAATAATAATAATAATAATAATAATAATAATAATAGCAATCGTTGTAGGGTAGATACTGGTACCTACATAAGAAGTTTTATATGTGTACTAGTTCTAGTTTCGAAGTGGAGTATTTTGCTATTTGGTCCTAGCAAGAGAAAACCTGTCGAATAATTTTGGATAAGTTTTTGCTGCAGTAGGCTGTAGAATGAGTCGGATAACATATACTGTAGCTCCTTTAGCAAGTGCGCTTCTTATTACTTAGCCCAAACTGCGCTATTCCGTTCCATTTATGATTTAGTTATCCCTAATGCTCGCTGATGATTGCTCAATCGTCCTACAACAAATGACTGATTTGTGTTACACAGGACCGAAGTGGACGGAGTGCTGGTGGAGACTGTATCCCGCCAGGGCTCTTATGATATCGTAGCCAGAAGAGTGGTGCAGGACAGAGATCTGGGGACGCCCACGGTGTTTGCCTGCGAGCTGCGTATTCCAGAAGCGGAATACTCAGTCACAAAGAATGTTGTCTACTACCCAGGTAAATGGCAATAAGAATGATCTGTAAAGTTTGGGTCTCATTCACCTGCTTAGTTGTTACGTAGCTGTCAATCCAACTGTCAAAACAGCAGCATGTCCTGTGTTCAGATACTTGTGAATGTTGATGGTCAGAATGTTCAGTTAGATAATTTTGTATATGCGGTTGGCTAGAGTATGTGTTTTGTAACATTTTGATTAATAGGCATATGGTGTTATTTTTAAAATAAAATACCGTTAACTCGTAGGACAGGGATGAATGAATGAATGAATGAATGAATGAATGAATGACGATTTAGAATTTGGAAGGAAGCGATGATGTTTTAAGCTAGGTGTTATCCAGTTATTTTCCTGGAGTGACTAAGGAAAACCACAAGAAACTTCGGCCAGAAAGACAGGTGCCTCGGTCGAGATTCGAACCGCAAACCTCCCAAAGACACGTCAGGAAAGTTACTGGGGCACCAGCATGTTTGATGCTCGGGCTGCTGAAATGTGTTACAGCAGCAGTCGGGTCTTCTCCGAACTGAGTGCGTCGGAGCTCTGCTGTATTGGACAGGTGTCAGAACTTTATACAGTTTTCATCAAATCGCAGCCAGCGGGCAAAAGCAACCTCAGGTATTTTAAACTTTCACTCAAAGGCAGATAATTTATGATGTTTAATTTAGTCGATGGTAAACATTTTCCATGAGATATTTTCAAACAAAACGCAACATCTTTACAGTAGACAGTGTATTGGAAACATATTTTTTTCAGCCAGTTTCAGGATGTTACAAAACGCGACTTAAATCAGACCAGTAGCAAGTGAGAAAGCATATAGTTCAGTCGGTATCAGTTTGTCCCACCATCAGTTTATCCGTCTAACTCTGCACCTGCCCATCCATCCACCACTCATCAGCCATAAACCATCCGACTTTCCTTATATAAGATGCGTTTATGTTAAATGTGTGAAATGTAATTAGCATTTATTCGGTAGAGTGTCTTGCGTGCCTTTTGGGGGCAGATATTTGTTTACATAACCGGGTGTTCGAAAAATCAAGGCGTGTAATTGGCGTAATATTTGATGAAGTAATTTGGTAAATTAATCATTACAGTGAAAATGTAATAAGCTACTGAGATCACAGTGCGAAGGATTCGTAAGCAAAACATAGAATATGTTGGATTTATTTCATTGTCCGGTTTCTACTCAAATGGCTTGTCGGAATCCAGTAGTGTGTGTTCATTGTGTTATGTGCAAGAGTTTTGTGCTGCATTCACACCAAATAATCTTTATGTTTCACTTGGTTCCAGTTGCAGGCTTCATAGTACCATAAGGAGCAGTTAATTTGGAACCGGTTGGTTGCCGTACACATGCTTACTGTTCAGTAGGCCATAAAGCTGTGTATGTGGTGAAACATAATTAGCTAATTGATGAGCCAACCTGCATATAGAACCGCAACAATGGGGGGAAATTAGCAGCCACTGGTAGTCTGGTTTACATTTTGTTCATTGCCTTTTTAAATAACACAACGTGCAGGTTCTGAAATGAAACATCAATATTCCCTTTAATAATTTGAATTATCTCCGTTTTCGTGGGTTGTTAACGACATCTGGTTGCACAAAGTACAGATAATAGATAGCATGGCTTATGAGGACTAGCAGTTCAATGCAATATTTAATACTTGAATAAATTTGGGAACATGCACATATTATTCTGTTAAATGGTGTCCGTTCGGAAATTAATTATTTACGATAACCACGGGGATGCTAATACTCAAACTGAGGGCTGAAACCGAGCGTGCTAGATTCATGGCTGTCATAACGCGAAACGGAGCAGCAACATCGTGTTGCGGTGTATTTTATGGAAGGTGGAACTTCTGATGGTAGACGAGCGTTTAGAAATATAGTGAGATATTATAGGTGGGCGTTTAGATGCCGGCTTCTCTTCTCACAGGCCCGCGTTCAGTCACAGTTTTGTTCTTTTCATTGATTATGCTCAATTCAAATCCGACTGCTTTGTCAACTCTGGAACACACTAAGTGTGTCTGTGTATTTATTTTGTTCCTTTTGGTATCCATTAGAAACTGTGTTCAAGGAAGGTAATTCTGTCTCTGATCACACATTCTTTATTTGACTGCCCACACTTTTAGCTCCCACTGTTTATTGTGTTTTTAACTTTCTATGTCTGGGCATGCTTCCTGATATTTCTTTAAAATTTCATTTTCTTTTCATTAATATTACAATTACATATCTTTTCCTTTTAACGTTAAGTTTTACTTCCATATAAAGCATAAGAACTATCATTACTTTAAAAAGTTTCAAGTTTATATCTCTTCTAATTGTTTTTTGATGTTATGTTTACGAATACATAATTAAATTAAAAGTTATATGCACTTTGACGTTCAGGTGATCGTGCGTCGTTATAAATTCTTATAAGAAAACCAACCATATGCATTAATTTCTCAAATTTATTTTTGGAATAAAACTCTACATGTTTCGGACGGTTCCTCTGTCCATCATAAGGAGTTTTTCACTGTACACACAACAATGGTATATGTCATACAGGTTTGCTGTCAGCAAACCTGAGTGACACATAACATTGCTGCGTGTACAGTGAAAAACTCCTGATGATGGACAGAGGAACTGTCTGAAACATGTAGAGTTTTATTCCAAAAATAAATTTGAGAAATTAGTGCATCTAATTGGTTTTATTATAAGAATTCAATATGCACTTTTCTTAAAAAATAATTGAGATCCAATTAGAGAATAAGTTGCTGTCCCTCAGCCTGTTTGGAAGATGATATTTCTTACTAAATTGACTATGTTAAAAGTAAATAATTAAGTGCTGGCATTCCAGATAATTTATTTTCGGCATATAATGGTTACTGTTTTAACTGAACAGTTTTCTCTAGAGCACTTAGATTTTCTTCCGCGAATATAATTTCCCCTGTTGTGTGCACTGGGCACCACAAGTCCACACGTTGTTACAGCCTCCATCGTCATATTTGGCTCCACTTGTGACTGTGCTCTTAGGTGGCATCAGAATAAAGAAGTTGACTTCACCAAATATTCTGTCCTCAAGGTTATTTCGATTAGAGCAGCTGAAGGTTTCTCAGAGCTTACCACATTTCTGTTGGTGACATTCACTTGAGAAGAGAAATGTTCATTGCATTGTTTTACTCTTGAGTGATCGAATTTGTTTTCTTGTTTTTCTCTAAGACGGGCAAGTTTTCTAACGAAAATCGAAAAGACAATTCCAGTATGTTTTCTGTGTTCCTTATTATTTTAAGCGGATCATAGGTGAGGCCCATTAGCTGGTCGTGGTTGTCAGGATGATCATGTCAAACAGGACAGAGAGTGGGAAGTGTGGCAGTCATGGAAAACCGTTAAGTGCATGCAGATTTTTTTGGGCAGATGCTGTTTCTAACACCTGTGATTAGATATGATGATAATATTAGAATGCTTCTTAAAGAAAGAGTGTGTGTGGACAGAAATAATCTAATTGTGAAATGATAGAGAAAACCAACAAGATGCAACAGATCTGTTGCATCTTGTTGGTTTTCTCTATCATTTCACAATTTGCTCACGATGCGCGGTCACAGAAACCTAAAGAAATAATCTAGTTCAGTGTAGAGTCTGTTGAAAGAATCTGTGAACAAATCAATACATATTCATTTTCCTTTAAATACGTGGGCGTTTTGGATGCAGTTGGACGGCTATCAGTTTCTCAAGAACTTTGCTACATAAAGTTAGTTATTCCTAAAGAGAGACAGACGGGATTTGCACCGCGATTGATAATCTGTCGCGCAGTTCATGCACGTGGTACCTGTTTACGCGCTCTTGGAGCACGTATCAACAGTGTCATACTGAAGCTGTGGGCCGATATAGCTCAGTCGGTATAGCGACTCGCTACGGGCTGGACGGTCCGGGGATCGAATCCCGGTGCGGGCGAGATTTTCTGCACCTGTCCAGACCCGCCCTGGGGCCCACCAGACTCCTATACAATGGTTACCGGGTCTTTCCTGGGGGTAAAGCGGCCGGGTCGTGGCGTTGACCACCCACCAACATCTAGCGCTGAGGTTAAAGAAAGAGTGGAGCTATACCTCTACTACCCCTCTGGGCTTTCGTGGCGAAATTTGCCTTTAGTTTTACCTTTACCTTTTACCTACTGAAGCTAACGCAGATCTTTGTCACTACGGCTTGCTGGATCCTCCGATAAGGCATCTTCGATGCTTGAAGGTGGTTACAAAAGTTTGTTTCACCCGGTAATTATGAGCCCCCCTAAAAGGGGTTTGAACAAAAGTGGAATGACTAACGGACCGCTGTTACAAATTTACTTTGATTTGATTACAGCGGATAAGAATATAATGAAACATGCAGCCTTCCAGACGGAGAACTGTTAACATCTGAGACGGTGACGTCCTATCTTCCAAGAAGGTTTCCTGGCATATAGACGCCATGAAAGTTGCATACATTTTATGTGCGTGTTACTGTTCAGAGACGAGTACTCGTATTTAATTAGTGCTGAGTTTAGTGGTGCGTGGGGTTTGTGCTGACAATGCTGTCAGCTGGAGTAAAGCTAGGAACAAAAAGAACGTACACTGTCATTAATACAGATGGGTTTGTAATTAAACCAATAAGTAAAGAAGTTTTATACTCATTTTTTTTGTATTCCTGCAGATGATAAGGAACCGTGAGTTGTAGCTTTTGTTTGCAATGAGGGCACTTTGTCGGAGCGCGGCACTTGGGATGGGTACGGTGATATTGATTCTCTTGCGCCGTCACCTAATTGACACACAGCAACTCCTCCACACTTCGATGCAGCACTTGTTCTGACCGTGACGTCGTATGAGAGACTGAAGTGTTCTTATTCTCCTTTCATGTAAGCGACAGAATGGTGAAGGCGTAGCTCAAAAAGATGCCATGTTTCGTGTACTCATGTTACAAGGCAGCGTGTCGTAATTTCATATGGAACTGGTGACAAGACTACATACTTGGAATATTTGCCTCTAGTAGTTTCACAAAGACGGTGTGATTATGACAACCTTCTGCGCGAGTCTCACAGACCGTACGGTTCTTCTACCTCAGTCACGTGATAGCAGTGAGCATGTATCAGAGGCCAAGTGTCCACCTCGGCCCACTCACTTGCCGCCGCTACAGAGGGTAGAAAGCACAGGTCATCTAGTATCTCGGAAGTGACTGAGTGGCATCCTTCTCATATTCTCGCTACGGGTAGCACAAAAGGATCTCAAGAATACGGCACCTTCACCGATCCAATGGCAGAAACACACTGATTTAGGCTCCCTAATTGTAGGTATGCCTGAAGCCGGAGACTTTGTGGGATCGCTGAAACCATACGTGTATGTATATTCCCTTAATAGAGTATTGTTTTGAATATATCGCTGTTACTAGTTTAGAGAATTAGAAAGTAATAGAATATTGAATTTCTTCATAAGTGTGGAAATTACCCTCAAACCCAGTTAAAATAACGAGGACAGCCAATGGAGTGTTGAGGATGACCTTTGAACTTAGCAAGAAAGAAGGAGGGGACGGATGGAGACGATTACGCAGTGACGATGTTCATATGTTGTACCCGTCACCAAATATTATTATGAGTTGAATAATACGAGCACCAAATTTAATGCTCGCAGCATGTAACACACGTGACGTGATAACGGCATACAAGACTTTCACTGGAACACCTACATAGGAGGTGCAATTTCTAAGATACAAGGATAATATTAAAACGGCTTTTAAATGAATGTAGTGTCAAATATACTGCATTCGAGTTTAGCATAGGGACTATGGACGGGATCTTTTAGATAGGGTAATGGAGGTTCGGCTCCCATACAGGGCGGGGATTTTTTTATGTATAAGCTAATTTGAGATTCTAAAGAGTGGTTGTGCTGTCTGGAGTTCAGTCGATAAGAGTTCATATCTTGTTTTGATATAGTTATGAGGCTTTCTTCACAAGGTACGGCATTAATGCCTCTTGAGGAGGTTGATGTGGAATATTTCCCAGGATAGAAGGATTTTTTATTTGGCATCCGATTTTTCTGATTTTAGTCATAAAGTTTCATATTATAGCCTAGTACACCGAAGGCAATAAACGGACATTCCCATGTTTCTCATAAGCACTGAACTGAGTCTGGTGAATTTCAATATAGGGAACCCACTAGACGCCATGTGATTTGAAGTTCCCACAGATGACGTTGTACTGGGATATGGCGACGAGTTATTGGTACTTTACTGCACACTTTTCAGAGGACCTAACTGTCTGTGTCTTCAAGATAGTCGGAGATTAAGACAGTAAGCTCCTAGGAAAGTCTGCAACAAACGGTCTGTTAGTACAGCATTATATCCACTGGTTACTTTTGGGAAATTCTGACGTTCAGCCAGTTGACTCTTAAGAAATGCTAGTCACACAAGAGCAAACATGGACTTTCCAATGTATACCGTAAACCCACTTTACATACTTTGTTATACTTCGACTTAAATGACTTCTGGTGATAGTTATCCGGCAGTTCCAAATTTCGGCTTTACTGGTTACAGCGACAAAGTTTAGAGCATGCCAATGGGTCTTTCTGTTTTTCCCGTACGTTCCACAGAACTTGCTGAAATTTTGATCAGGTGATTGTGATTATTGTGTAGTGCCCCCGAGTAGAATTGCGCCTACACTTAATACCGCGATTCGGCACTGAGCGGAATTATACTACAAAATTCCCACTCTGTGAAATACCCTTACACAAATTACCAATTGCTGCCACCAGACGACATCAAATCTACTAATATCGTCAAATTACTCTCATCTTTATTAATGGGGTTTCGAAATTCGAGATTCAAGGATAATACAGCATAATCTCAATTAATTATCCAATTTTCCAAAGAAATATACTTATAATATTCTAATCTACCAACAAACTATCAATATCACTTCCAATAAACTTAGTAAATTCCTAAATAAGTACAACATTTAAACCTAAAATTAATTTTAAATAGTTTCTTCGCTTCTTTATATAATCTTAGTCTAAGTTGCGTAAATTTTGAATTTAGAGTTTCAATCACACAACAAATTAAATTGCCAAAATTGCTTAACTCACAAATGATAATTTATAACCAAATTTTAATTTCAATACAGTCGACAAGACTCACCTTTATTGTTAAATAACAGCTGCACTTTATCATTTTAGTCAATCTGCTGCTTATCGAGTGTGTGTTATTTCACTTGTTGTAAATCTTCAACTTGTAGGCACCATACAGCCGGTAATACACAGCAGTTTGGCGAGCAAACAGTACGTCGGTATGTGAGCGAGTGAGGGTGATTTTACTTCAAACGGTAAAATTTATAAAATCAACTTGCAACTAAGACATTCCTTGGGGTTTAATAAACTCCGAGGCGACGTCACTACATGTTCAGGCATAGTCCAAGTATAATGAACCGCCTGCTTGTGCAGCGTTTGAAACTTTTCGTTTCATGTTAACCAAAGTATCGTGCAATGTAACACTAAAATATACAATATTTTACGAAGTAATAACGAACTTTATAATTACGGTCTGCATTCATTACAAGTCTAGTTCATTATTTACATTTTAAGTAAAAATCGATACAGTTGAAGGATTTTCTTCACCAATTTTTAACACTACACAAAGGATCGCAGCATCTGAGTCTTCTAATTCCGTCGTAATCACCATATTGGCATGGTGTTTATTCTTCTTGGTGTTTCGGCCTGAATCCAACTTTAGACTACCGCATTACAGATACATTTTAAATCATTATTTACATAATTTATTCCACTTTTAGAGCGGAAAATATGAACTATTACAAGTTCAAAATTGCAGATGTAATTTTACAGAAAGTCACGGATAAATTTCCATTCCTCGTACAGCTATTCAAAGCAGCATCTCAGTTTTAGAAAGGTGCAGAATATTGTCTGCTTGACAGAGCGGACAGAGAGATTTCTGATTAATCTGAATATTTCGCAAGAATAAGTAGGATAAAAAGCGTAATGAATGTACGAATTTGTGAGGAAATTTATGACGCAACTTACTATAAACTGGAAATTTGTTTTTATGTGTGCATGACCATGGGCGTAGGTAGGGAAGGGGGGGGGGAGTTACGAGCGCCTTGGGAATCAGAGTCGAAGGAACAAAAAATTGTGGAGGCAAAATGAATATTAAATGAAAGAATTTGATTTTTTTGCTCCCAATGTATTTTAAATTACTGAGCAGTATATAAGGAATGTCAATAAATAATTGTGATTTTTAAGCTACTTAATTTCAGTTAGAGGCGGTTATTGTGATTACTCGCCCAGGGCGACAAGAAAACTAGCTACGCCACTATTCACAACTGACTTACGTATTATCATTCAAATCTATCATCAATTTCACACCTGCTCTATTTTGACTACTGAATTCGTACTGATTAGTGACGCCATTAGTGTTTGTTGCTTTTGTGTGACAGACCTTGACAGCTAGTCCAAGGATGTATATTTTGCATGTGACCATGAGACAGAATGGCACACAACGACACATCCTTTTACAGGTGACGTCCGAAGTTCTCATTTTGTAGTCGAGGCCAGAATTACGGTACTGTTCATATGCGATTTACCTCCATAATTAAAAGATGGTATGCGTATATTAAATGTGTGAAATATCATTTCGAAATGCACAACAGAGCTGTTAAATGTAATGTGGTTGAAAGCTTACGTACAGTACAAGGTATCTGATGTAGACGCTCTTGCAACGTATTCTGTATGCTGTCGTAAGGCAAACACGTTCAGCTTCCAAACAGATGCTTTTACATTCAGAAGATACATATTCAATTACTGGCCAGTTACTCAGTTACAGTTTATCAGTTGTTTTTACTAGCAGGTTACAGTGCTTAACATTTAAACGCGTATTCGAAGCTCAATATAAATCAACGATGTTACCAACTACACTGACGGGGAATTTTCGCATTTCCTTATACTGTTTCTCGAAGTGTTTCAGAATATTTGTGTGTTTGTGACTTACTGAACAAAAAAGCCTTGGTTCAGACTAATTGGCATGTAATGGAAACGTGGTTAGCGAACAGTGAGCTGAGAAGGATTGAGAAGAGATTTCTCGTGGCATTATCCCGAATTTTTGTGGAAAGATTTTGGGAGACTTAGTAAACCTTTACATAATCAGATTTCGGACTGATAATCAAAGCCGGATCTTAGCGACCACGAAACAAAAAAATGACATTCTGCCTATTGCCTTATAATAGGACAGCCTGTGACTGCCTTTATGCAGGTCTTTGTCTTCCCATCTTAAGAATAATTAATCCTAACAATGTAAGAAATGTGACTCCAGTTTACTTGCACAGGTTTGTAAATAAATTTAAAGAGGCATAAGTAAATTGTTAATAAGTTATTGTCTTAAAAATTTACTACTAAATGAATGTAGGAGGTTTAATAATAATATTATTATTATTTATTAATATTAATATTATTGTTACTATTAAATTAATGTTATTATTAAATTCTGAAAAGAGCTTATGGAACTGTACACCGTTTAATACCTGACTGTCAGCTTGCAGAGCTCTGTCCTCATTATACATTTATAATTGTACATTTATTGTACGTCATTTTGCCATTTGCACCTTTGGTTTATTTGAATACCGCCGTAAACACTGTACTTCTGCTTATTTGTAGAGTTATTTATGTTCCTGTTTGCTGATTACTCGTCAAGATCAAACAATTTTATTTGTATGTATTTAATTGTATGCTCCGTTTTCGAGTTTTCAGACAATCCAAGAGCAATACGTATAATATCTTCATTTCATAAAGAGAGAAGACAGCTTCCTTTATCAGTACTTGTTTTAATTCCTTTTAATATCTAGATTCCTCCTTTCAGCTAATCTGTACCGCTTCTTTCCTCCCTGGTACAACATTAAACATCGCCCTACCTGTCCCATATATATTTAATGTCCTGACAAAATACTAATGAGTTCTTTTCATACAATTTCGAGGTAGTATTCTGCATTCATCTATCACCTTACAAATAATACTGGCGTTATATTTCTGCTGATTTTGTCAAACGAAAGTAGATTATATGCTTTCCAAGTTCTCTTTCATCTGTTCTGTCGATCTTTCGGTGTGAAATATAGTAAATGTGGTTCTAAAATCCGGTGACAATTGTGTAAGGTTGTTATTAATTTTAGAACATTTTCGTGACGGTGTCGTTTCTGGATGTTTAAAACGCGAAGACCGTTTCAACAGGAAAGGTTGTGTTACTGGAATGATACTGGGAAATGAACTTGAATGGTGAATGAATGAGAAACTTTGCATTTGTCGCCCAACGGGGAAAATCAAAGAACACACGTAATTGTGGTAGTCAGTATCCCAGACAAACTTCGAGCCATCTACCTCGTAAACACAAGATAGATTATTAACACTACACCAGCTTCGTCGCTGTAACAAAATAACTACAACTTCATCAGAACCGCGTCTGTTTGAGTGGCGCTTTCTTGTTTTATGGCTGGGTACCTAATTAAGTGTGGAAATAAACAAGTCAATCATGTAGGGAAGCAAGAAAGTACAATGCTACTAACCATTCTAAAATTAGACCAGTTTATTGCCCAGTAAAGAGAAGGTACTCTTCATGAGATGGGATATTGGCGCGCGGTGAACACTTACGTTGTTGTCATCAGATTTTGACTACGTGTGATTTGTTAGATGGATATTTAACTCTCAGAGTGAGTGGTGTGACAATACTGAACACCGAATTATAGTAATGTGATTGAATTAATTCAGAAGTCAGTGTAAACGATTCAGTTTCTGTGGATGGCGACCTCGACATCTAATTTTTTTTCCTTCACAGTTGAAGATCCTAACTAAGAATTATAAGATTCCAAATCCAGTAGCGTAGCTAGGCTTTTTTGAAGGGGGTGGGGGATGGGGAGACTAATCAAAGTGCCCACACCTAAAAGAAATTAAAAATAAAAAAAAAGTGACAATATTTTATTGAATTTCTTTTATTTGTTTCGGTAATTTAAAATTTGTTGAACACAGAAAATCATTTTTGTTCACCTAAAGTATTCATTTTCTCTCCCCTGTGACCGCGCACCCAGTGCGGCCGCACCATTCGCCCCATTTTAGCTGCGTCTTTGTCCAAATTGCTCTAGTTTCGAAGAGTGACAAAGTAACGGTTCCCACTGCAGAAGTAGATTTGATTATATGACGATTGTTGTTCTTGTTTCTAGTTATAACGATACGACAAAAATGCAGCATTTCAAAGTCAGCCGCGCTCCTTTTAGTTTCTTTCCTTTACCACAACTACGTAATACAGGCAGCAGTACCCGAGCTCCGACATCGATAATATAAATCGTTAATTGATACAGCCGCTTGCATTTAAAAATTAGACGCATACAACAAACACACAAGTAGACTATTAATTCTTCTTTTATTAACCAATAAATGCACAATACTTAACCTTTTGGCGCCGGAATTATTTTTTTAATTTTAGCATACCCTGTATATAAAATGTGAATAATACAGGAACCAAATACTTTAGAATTATGAAACAAACTTCATTTTGAAGAAAAAAAAACGGAGAGTATATACCATGTTTAAAATATTCAGTACCTATATTTGTTGAATAAATATATAAAATGCAACTTTAGAGGTTAGCGGTGCGGTACGACCACTATAGTT
>Ga0136643_10002066_pt1 | contig 25564 bp, 20 predicted proteins | sample TergutLab28metaG_FD_96883 | JGI IMG/M metagenome (GOLD analysis project Ga0136643, IMG submission 96883) | Labiotermes labralis P1 segment gut microbial communities from Petit-Saut dam, French Guiana - Lab288 P1 (version 3) (version 3) | ecosystem: Host-associated > Arthropoda: Insects >... | reverse complement strand
CAGCCTACACAACACAAGTACTCGCTAGCTCCTGAAGATGGACGTATTAACGTCTGAAACATGTTGAGCAATATATAATAAAGCAAGTGTCATCTAGTTGGTCAACCTTTATTCAAATATGAAGATGATGCATGGTCCAATACACATAAGATTAATACAAGAGTAATTTGCAGCTAAAGTATAACTCTTCCGATATATTAACAGCAAATTGTGTTCAGTTGTATAATGTTCAGTTAAGCAGATCATGTAGGGTTTGATGCTATTAGCAAGTAATGAAAATATAAACTCTTCACATTTTATCATTTAAACCCCTGATGTTCTGATGAACTATGGAGAGAAAGGGCTGTAGATTCTGTTTCTCATTAAGCTGCTTATTTAGTCTCACATGCATAAAAAATCAACACTTCTAAATTTAGGTTTTTTGCTTCTATTTGATTTGTGATCACATTCCTGAATACAGGAATTGAGGGTATTCATGTCTCTATTAATACAATTTCGGTGGAGATTGGAATTACCATCAAGTACACCTATAATTTCTTTACAGCTTGTCATATCAGTATTTATGTCCTGATCAATACCAGTTACTTCATGAGATAAACAGTCATTGCTTACAGTTGCCAGATAGCAATTTCCTTCAATAGTTGAGGTCCCAGCATCCTTTTTCCAAGGCAGAGAAATGGCGGGTTTGCTTGAAGTAGCTAGGAATAAATCTTTTAATTTTCATTGCCCAGATATTGGTGATCCATTCCTTTCCCATACTGTTCATATGCAGTCCATGTGTAGTACAATGGATTCTATATAGACTCATGTAGCAAGTTTGTGCGTGATTAAAAATCTTCATAACTTGCAGAAATTTTCTATTAAACACAATCCCTCCTTGTTTACACATGAGAAGGGCTGCAAATCAAACCTCAGGAGCAGCACTCATCACGATTACATTAGTATTGCACATGCTCTTCGCAAATTGCATAAGATGTTTGAATTGCTATTTTTTATTCTTGTTTAGCTATATCCCTAATCCCACCACAAATAATAACCAAGTCCTTTTTTGTTCAGATTCTCAAGCCTCAAATTGATTGAGTAATCTGAGCGGGAGGCAATAATTCATGCATGCGCAGGGAGGTCCAAGATCTCATGTGCCTCACTCCTGGCCTCAAGCACCTTCCTGTTTAAAAGAAAAAAAAGAATTGGTCCAATACTTTTTGATCAGTCTGTATATGCACCACATGCCCCGCCCATCTCATTCTTCCTGATATCATCACCCAAACAATGTTTGGCAAGGACTTCTCATCCTGAAGCTTTTCACCATGTAATATTCTCCAGCTGCCTGTTACTTCCCACCCCTTGGGCCTCAGTATCTTCCTCAGCACTGTACCCTTGAACACCCTGAGTGTATATTCATTTATTACAATCGACTAAATGCACAATATCATATACATATTACAGTACATACATTACTCTGATATATTGCAGCATGAATATTCCATCTTCAGCCAGGACATGTGCCAAAGCTTACAACCAGCTACAGTAGATACAATGCTATTATAAACTCAAAACATAGCGTGTTCTGCAATTACAATTGATAAAACAATATTTTTAAATTTCACAATACATAAAGTGTTCCACAGCTAATGTATATACTACTATATGTATATGATATTGTGCATTTAGTTGGTTGTAATAAATGGGTATATTGAACCAAAGTGCATGCTGTAAATAACTTTAAGACCCTCAGTGTATATTCTTCTCTTAATGTAAGGGACCGCATATAAAACATAAGGCAAAATTATAGTTCTGTATATTTTACTTTTTACATATTTAGATAACAAATAGCAGCAGACATTCCCTCAGTTCCACCTGCCCCAAATTTCTTCTTGGTAGCAATTTAATTTGTTGGTGTCATTCCCAAATATTTTAACTCTGCCACACTTTCAAAGGCCTTATTACATATGTTTATGTTGTGATTTTGTCCTTATTCTGTTAATGATATATGAACATATACTTAAGTTTTCTCATCATTTACTTCTGGACCAGTCTCCATACTAGCAACTATGTGTTTTTCTTTGTAGTATGTATGTTTTTGCTTATCACCATTGAGCCCACGCGGTCGCTAACCCCCATAGGGGTGAAGGCGCTAGCTGGAAATAACAGGGGCTCGGCACTGTGTATTTCTCTGCTGGCTGTCTGGGTGGGCGGGTCCTGCCACAGGGAAAACGTGGGGAAGATGAGCAAGGGAACACAGAACTACTACCTGGACACCGGGCACCACACACACACACACGAGAATCGTACAAAATGATCTATGTATATTGCTAACACCATAGTCTCTGCATAATAAGGAACAATGATGTAAAAACTTAGAATTAACAAATAAGTACAAATAACATTATTACAAAAAAACCTAGATCTCTCGGTCTCTAGGCGTGCAGGCTGCGCATTCCAAAAATTCCACCTCTAACAATAACTATCTTGGGAGTGACTAACCCGTCCCCCTTCTCTCACTCTCTCTCTCTCTCGTTATGAAGCACAAAAGGCATATACAGAAACACTCAACAATGACCACATATTCGGGCCCCTCTCTCTCTCGTTATGACGTACAAAATGCATGTACTGAAACACTCAACACTGACAATATTTTCGGGCCTTTCTCTCTCTCGTTATGACATACAAAATGTATGTACCTAAACACTGAACACAGACAATAGGTTTGGGCCTCTCTCTCTCTCTCTCCCCCCCCCCTCTTTACGACATACAAAATTCATGTACAGAAACACTTAACACTGACAATATATTTCGGGCCTTTCTCTCTCTCGTTATGACGTACAAAATGTATGTACCTAAACACTTAACACAGACAATATGTTTGGGCCTCTCTCTCTCTCTCTCGTTGCGATGTACAAAATTCATGTACAGAAACACTTGACACTGACAGTAACTTAGCAAGGGCTCGTAGTCCCTTTTGCGTAGCGTACGCTGCACTGCCCGAGCATACACCAGCTTGGCTCCTCCACTAAGCGAGCTTTCTCGCTCAATGTTACGCAAAACTCTGACTATCACGCAGCCCACTTAACAGTAGTTACTCTGTCACAACAGGCGCTTATTCACCAGCCTGGTCACAAGTCGTTCTCCTTATTACTACAACAGATCAAAAGCCTAGTACAGAAAACTACGCTCTGACACACACAGACACGTGACGAAGGTATGTGACTCTGAGGGCTTGCCTCTGGCCCACGGGGCTGACGTTTAGTATGAACTACCCAAAAGATCCAAATGTGTCATTACCAAGAAAACAAAACCCAAAACAGGAATTTAACTCACACTCATACCAACTGTCGGCCCCGCTGCCAACACGTACGCCTCGGCCCTTTGAAACCTCCTCAGCTGAACGTCCGGCCAATCCTCGAAACATTCCAATCGCTGGCACTGCGTTTCCGAAGCGAAGAGCAGACAGCAGGTCTTTTTCCTGTGCGAGGTCAGTTATTTTCCCCAACTGTCTTACCGACGTAACCGCCCCTAGTCCTTTCGCTCACCCACGGCACCCAACCACCGGAAGACAGCCCAAGGACGGGAATGACGGGACTCGAAGTCCGCACAGTAAGGCTTCCGCACGGTAACGACCTTTGAGACGCCCTATGGGCACGGCTCACCATAGACCAGAACCTAATGTGTTCCATTCAGCTTAAACTCCCTTGCAGTTTTCTTGAACTTCCCTAATAGCTTATTTGAAAAAAAAGTTGAAAAGTGGTAGTATTGAAGCATCTCCATGTTTCAGACTATTCTGAACACAAAATGTATCAGACATCTCTTTGCCTCTCAAGATTCTACTGCAGGCTTCATTTAAACACATTTTTATTAGCCTGACTAGGTTTCTAGGGATATCAAACTCAGAAGACTATACAAAACCTCCCTCCTGTGTGAGTAATAATCTTTCTTCAAGTCTGTAAATAGCTGATGCACTGCTCCATCTTATTTGTATTATTGCTGTAGTGTTGGATGAATGCAGAATGTATGATCAGTAGTTTATCTGTTACACTGAAATCTACAATGACGACCTCCAGTAATTTCATTGACATACAGAGTGTAACTTAAGAGAAGATTGGATTAAACTGTGTGTGTGTGTGTGTGTGTGTGTGTGGTTTGTAGCAGTGATAGGCCTGGTAATTATTGCAGTCTGTTTTATAACAATACAGTAATCTTGCACTGTTGAGGCACTTCTTCCTTATTCCAAATAGAATTAATGAGTTTGTGTATCTCAAAATATACTGTTCAGCCTTCTGCTTGACTAAGTTATGCTGGAAATTGATCAGTACACATATCCCTTGTTTTATGCCTTTTTGCCTTAACACTCCTCGCCAGTATACACCATTTCTTAATTTATCCCTTCTCATTTTTGGAATAACATACTTTGGTTGGCTGCAATGTATTAGCTAACCCCCTACCTATTCGCTTATTCTTATAGGAAATCATTTGTGATTTATGCTCCACTCTTTCAGGAACACGAGGGTGAAAGACAGCAGCTTTGTTTATGTGGTGATAAATGTTTTCAACTTTTAAATAGCCATCTCATCCTCATGAAGGTGCTAGGCTCCAGCACTAATGGCTGTTGTATTTCAGTGTGCCTAACATTATTAACCCCCACATACATTCAGTAAGTGACAGAAGCAATTTTTCTATTCAAATTACTGTGGGAATCTGAAATTACACACCTTTAGTTCCAGGTTGGTAGCCTTTCTTAAATTCAGGTCCCTAATATTCCTGTCCTGTTTGTTATTATCCTTCAAATATTCCCTCCTTTTGTTCCTGAAATATCAGCTCGTTTCATGTCTTTGTTCACATTACCTGCACTCATCTGAAATTTTGATACTCCCTCTAATATTTTCCCAAGCCCTATTGTTCTCCCTGCTATCATCTAAGTTCCTGAAAGCTGCAAAGCTGTTTGAGATTCTAACCTGGTACCGTTCTCTAATTTCTACCTCATTTACCTTCTTGGGATTGAATCTGTGCTACTAATTTACTTACTGATAGTCTGTCCCTAACTTCTGCAACCACCAGATGGTGATCTCACAGTCAGCTCATATGTATCAAGGTATGGTCTGCATGATTTTGAGTCTTCCTATCAGGAGTGTACTTACAAATGTTTGGTGTGACAATTGGATTTTATTTGGGCAGGTTCGTTACTCTAATACCAGCATCATACTACTTTCACATAAACTCTCATTCCCAGTTATTTGTTTGAAAATATCTTCTCTCCCAAATTTTACACTTAAATCTCATAACAGAATTTCAATATGGTATTGAAGGAACTGATTGAAAAGCTCAGATTTCTCATAGAAACTAATATGTGAGACATCATTTTTATATCACAGCAGTAAGCTCATATTACAAAATATGACAACCTATTTGTACCACACTCTAATCTCTTAACTGCTGATATGATTCCCGTATGTACAAAAAATCCTATTGCTAACTGATCATTTTCATTACATTTGACATAGAAAAAAGTAGGAGAGTTCTGTCATAGTTGATTGGGACTCACCTGTAATATAAGCCTCCAGATGATAACAGCTGCAGCATCACACCATAGGACACTCAACATACTTCCCACCAAGAGTCAACACGTCATTACCATCTTGCTGATCACTTTGTGATGTTTGCAGCATACCAGTCTTATGGGCTAGAATACAGAAATTTGTGAAGAGTACTCTGACACTCAGTGGGCACACATTTTTTCACTTTCAAATAATCATGGATAACTGCATGCAGTATTGCATGACACAGACCTTTTGCATGCTGCAGTTAATCAGTTGTCACACAACTTTTATCAATTATGGATTGTGGGGACATGCCACACCTTTGATGGCATGCAGACTATTCATGGCTGTCATTTCTGCTGTTATAGGCTTCTACCCATCAGAGGAGTACTGTAGCCAGGTGCTGCTTCACCACATTCCAACATTTTCCATGATACCCTCCTTTGACGATGTCTGCCAGACCATGCAACTGAACTGAGAAATGAGTATGCTACGCAATACATAGGAAGGCCTCTGTTGCCACTGCAAAGTAATGTTTTACTAACCCAAGTCTGTAAGTGTAGGATATAGCAGCTGCCTAGATGCCAGGTATCATGCAGTGTTACTGGTTGTGCCAGTAATTTTTGAATGACCTTTGTAATAATCCTCTGCTAGTTCAGTGCCACCCTTGTCCTATCTGACATTTTGAACTGTCACTGAATCTGATCTATACTTTGATAATTCTTGTGCATATGTCCTTGAGTGACCCTGACCTATACAAAGTCTTCACATTATGAGTTACAAACCTCATATCCATTTTCTGGTGTTTCATTCTGAAGATCAATCAAAGTATATGCTTTGTCAACTATTTTGTAATATGTTGAAGTTTTTGCGGTGAGGAGTCATTAGCCCCTTATCCATCCCTTGTCAGCTGCCCACAATTGCAGCTACTGTTCATATCTGGAGGCTGTCTCCTCCATCCTTAGCCCTCAGGAACAGAGTACACTGAAAGGAGGGAGCTACTGGGTTGCAGCCACCCACACTGAAATAAAGAAAACGGATATTATAGACATGATGATATCAACATTTTACTCAATTTTCAGCCGAAATATGCTACTGAAATTGGCCTATGAGTAGTACATTGGAATTATTAAAAATAAAATAGACTCACACGGTCTCAGATGAACTTAAAAAAACAAGATTAGATGCAATTTAAATTGTCAAGGAACATGTATTGACATGTATATGAATTCAGTTGCAAATGGTGTTACATTATAGTTATATTTATGACATGATTTTTATAAGACAATTTTTAAAATTAAACACAGATTATACATAGCCTCAGATTCAGGCTCCCCCCTCTCCCCCCAAAAATGTGTGCATGCCTGCCAGAAGATGTGCCAATCTGTTGTAACAGACCCACCTGGCACTGGTTAATTTTTTTTACACAACCTTGAAGTCAAATTCATAGGAATAATTTCATACACTGAAGAAGAGAAAATAATGAACAAGCCGCTTCCTGCATAAGAAGTGAAAGTTTTTGAACAGAAATCACTGCTATCAGGAGATGGGGGCTTTGTGGTGTGACAAGAAATACTTTCAGAATGTGTGAGGCCTGCAAGAAAGTTGGAAGTCAAGACTTTGAATGTTATACTACAGGGAAAAATGTACAGTAAATTCTTTGCAGATGCAGCGTCATATGTGGTAAAGTTCCAGAGGAGCTGCTGTGCTGAAGGAAAAGATATGCGAGATACTCTTAGTTTGTAGGTATATCGACACTGAGAATGTGTTCACATTACAAAAGCTGTAAATTTCCTGTTTTTAAGGCACCATTGAGAAACTTCTGTTTCTCAATAATGTAAATTATATGGCTGAGTGATAATGCTCATGTGACAAAAGCACTAAGACATACAGCAGGATACTAATGGCCACCCATGTCCATTATATACAAGTTCAATGTTCAAAATAACATCATGTTTTAAAACCAACTTCTCATTGCTCATGGTCCAACAGTGCCAAAAGGCATTGAATGATATCTCTACCTGGTATTCAGTGGGGCTGTACTGGATCCCTGGACATGATGTGGTACGAGGAAATTAGATCGCTGACGAGCTTGCAAGCGGTGGCTCTGCTCTAAAGTCTGTCGGACCTGAGCCGGCCTTGGGAGTCTCTAGGAAGGATATACAGAGGATTAGACGAAGGTTAGTTAACCAGCACTGGGTATGGTGGTGAGGTCTTGGTGACACCCAAAAAAGGTTCGAGAATTAATTTTGGGACTCTCTCTGGGTGCCAAGGCTAGGTTTCTGTCTTTCAACAGGACACTTTCCAGGGCTGTTACTGGCCTTCTCACTGGGCATAATACCCTGAGGAGACACCTTTATCTAACAGGGATGTCACAGTGCACTGTGTAGGAGGTGTGGAGCACAGGATGAAACCTCGGCCCACATTCTTTGTCAATGTGAAGCTTTGGCTTCACTCAGACATGTGTATCTGGGCTCCTTCTTCTTGGAGCCAGAGAACATCAAGAGTGTAAGTCTGGGGACCAACTGGAATTTTAGCAAAGTAACAGGGCTCCTGTAAATTGATATGGGGCATAAAGGGCTCGCCAATTAAGGCCTAGGTGCATCGGGACTTCAGGACTTGAACCCAATCGCAAATCAATCATCAATCTCATTGCTCAGGTGTAGAAAGTTTAGTTTTAAAAAATGAAACAGAAACATACAATTCAACTGTACAGTTTCTTACAGAGCATTAGTTATGGTATTCTTTGATTCCAATGAGTAACATTTCCACACATTCTCAATTTTGGTACCAGAAGGAGGTGAGTGGTTACTGTCACATATGGTCACTGTGCTCCATGGTTGAGTAGCAATCAGGTAGAAAGCTGGTACCAAAAGCCAGTCTTGGACAATGGATGCAAGTCTGCCCATTCTGAAAACTGAATCCTAATTCCTGTTGTCCAGCCCACAGCCAGCTGCTATACTGACTGGGCTATCTTGGCTCACAAGGGTTTATAATTAAACTTTTGATGATCATCAAGTAATTATGATGGTCAGCATACTTCAATTTGTTCAAAGAGAAAAGTGACTGTCAAGGTATGTCATCTGTGTGTGTGTGTGTGTCATTACTTACTTTTGGACCAAGGAATTTCCATGAAATTTGGTATGCAATACCACTGGAAGCCATGATCTCAATGCTTTAATTTTCTACACTTAACAACATGCTGGGTAGACTTAAAACAAGATGGCAGTCACACAAATATTACTGTTTCATTTTCAATTTGACAGTAGTAGCTACTGGGTCACTGAAGATACGTTCAGTAGAACTCCTTTGATTCAGCACCCATGGGATGGGAGAGATGCCAGATTATCAGACAGTACCAATATTGACCTAAGTTCTTGCAGGTAATTTTTTGTTACTGCCCTCATATTTGGGCCACACAACTAATCAGAGGAGTATTCCATTTTGATATCTACTTCAGCTGCTGGTTCAAGGGCATCAGGGTCCCCTTCTGTGTTTTCTGGAGTTTCATCTGTTTTCACCAGGAATAGTGCAGGACCAGGAGACTGCGGATCAGGAATTATCACGGCTGAAGAATTTGATGTAGTGGTAGACAAGGGGTCAGAAGGTACCACAAATGTTGTTGCACAGACACTCTTTGAGGCATTTTTGAACATGTCCCTGAGATCTGCCTGTTTCATTGCTGAAGCTCTTTTCTGGTAAAAAGTATTGAGTAGTATGTGAAGATTCATTACTTCTGCTGCAGTGTAATGGCTGTTAGATTCTGCAAATTCAACAAATTTTGAAATAAACTCAGAAGCTTGCTTCCACGTGTAAATTTTTTTAGGCTCTTCTTCATCTTCTTCTTCATCTGCTTCTATTACTTCTGGTATGTCTGGGGTTGAAACACTCTGGATTAGTTGCTCATCAATGAACCCTTCAACAACAGGCACTTCCTTGTCGGCATCAATCCAATCCTCAACATCTTCTTCAGTCAACTTGCCTAAGGGATTTGCCTCGGAAGCATCTGAAAGAATAGCCAAAATTTCTTTTGAAGACCTTCTTGCAATGTTGAAGCCTTCAAATTCTTCATCCGAGGAGTCTTCCAGAAACATGGAAGCAGGCCAGAGTGTTCTCCATGCTTTCCTTATGGTATCAACCTTAACATCCTTCCATGCCAAAGCAGCAGCATAAACAGCATCCTTCAGATTAAAAGAAGATTGGAAATCATGAACACTGCAGTCAGAATTTACCAGCCTTCGAACAAAAGTTCTCCTATAAAACTGCTTGAAATTCTGAATGACACCTTGGTCCATAGGTTGAATGAAAGATTTTACATCAGGCAGGTATGTTGCAAAGATATTACCACAAACAAGTTCCGAAGCTGGCGGATATACCCCACAACTATCCAACAAGAGTACAGCACTGCTGTCATCAGGCATTCCTTGTTCTCCAAAGTTTTCCTTGATTGCTGGCACAAAGTGGTTAAAGAACCAGTCCTTGAAAAGTTCTGGAGTCATCCATGCATGCCTTTGCCTATTATAGATAACAGGAAGATGGGTAGTATTCTTAAAAGACCTTAGTTTCTTGAATTTACCAACCACAAAAAGTTTCATTTTATGGCTTCCATCTGCATTAGCACACAGAAGAACCGTTATTCTACTTCTATTCAAATGGAAACATTTTGCCATTTTCTCCATTGCACCAGCTACAGTGTTGTTGGGCAAACACCGCCAAAAGAGTCCAGTTTCACTGGCATTGTAAATCTGAGTTGGCAACAACTTATTCTGTTCCACAAGATTACGGAATAATTCACTATACCGTTCTGCAGCTTCAACATCAGCAGGCAGTACGTCACCACTAACATCCTGCTTTCTAATGCCATGGCGTTGTTTAAAATTTCGCAGCCAGCCCTCGGAGAATGTGCACTTTTCAGTTATTTTCATTTCGCCATGAAAGGACTTAGCTTTTTCAATTATCATGGGCCCAGTCACAGGTTTACCTTCGGAACGCATTGTTGTAAACCACCTATACAGCACCTTGTCCAATTGCGCTAATTTAGGCTGTTTCAGTGTCTGTCGCTTGAGAAGGCCCTTCACATTTTCACTTGATGCCAGAAACGATCGTAGCTGGTCCTTCTGTTTCCTTATATCATAGATAGTTGACGATCCAATGTTGTATGCAGCCATAACCACACTTCGGCTTTCGCCACTTTCAAGCCTGCTAATTATTTCAAGTTTCTGAGGAATCGTTAGTGTAACATGTTTTCTCTTGCCAACAGCACCTTGTTTACTCATCCTAGGATCTTCGGAAGCGATTATAACAAATCAATGGGTCCCAGAAATTCCAGACAACACATAATATGGTCACTGCAATAGTACACATACGGTATGTTATCTGTGGTGACAGTGTTCCGGTTTTGTGGACTATTTTCCTCAAGTGCAGAGTATCGGGACTTCCGGAGTATCACTAGCCGGATTAAAGGAATTCTTCGGAAATCATATATGAAATGTATGTACAAGGCGTGTTAGAACGACGTTGTTAATTACGTTTGTTTGCTGCAGCGGTTAACTTTACAATTATACCAACAAACTATGAGATGATATTGGCTACATTTCAATTTAAAAAACTGCAATTCTGTAACAAGATCTTGTAAAAATGAAAATAATAGTAATGTGCTACTAATAGTAACATTCTAGTTACAGTCAAATGTCAATAACATTTATTATAATTTAAGAAGCATATGATTTGAGATTTGATGTTAGGACAGCCACTAGTATGAAGGATATGGTCTTCTGAGATGTTTTATCATGCATTTTAATAAGGAAAAGTAAAAAGGTTCCACCCGTCGGTAATATTTAATGCCCAATGTAGAACATTTTCCGGCGAACTTCCGCGACGGTACAAGGTAACATTCGTACGGCACACGAAAATTCAGTGCGATGCCCACACGCCAAGTGGTCCTGGAATGTATTAACCTTCAACATGGAAGCAGCAAACTCCTTCGTAACGCAACTGTTTACCAGTCGACACGGAGTCATCTAACCTGGAGCAACCTATGCGTGCATTAGGTGCAACAGGACGCAACACAATTGAACGTAAGTTAATCATAATTTAACCAAGACAAATGAATTGTAGTCTAATTGAATACCTCCACACAAACATAATGCAATAATATTATATGTACAATAGAATATTAGTCATACAGTGCGCACATAATTCCCTAAAGTTGCAAATCACTAACGTCGAGTGTTGCGAATACTCCAGGAGATATTTAATTATCCATTAATTTAGGTCTTTTGGTAACAGAAAACATTTCAAGCTATTCTATTCTCCACAGTGCTGTGAGATGTACACCACTTTACAACTTTTCAGGAATTATAAAGCACGGATAAAAGTTTCGGATTTCGCGGAGGGTAATAAACTTTTATGCAGTTGCATCCTTTGCGAGACATAAAAAAAAAGTTCGTGATAGGTTAGCTGAAATTTGCGGAGGGATTACATTTATTTGTGTGTTTAACTGTGTATCTGTGTTACAAGACTGCTCTAATTGCCCCGGAACAGACTTGAAATAAATTTATTCAGTAATGTCATATCCAACATCCAAGTTAGCTGTCAGAGACAGTTTCGATGATGAAGATGTCAGTGACGATGTTGAAGACGAAGTGTTTATTCGTGACGGAAGAAATGGTTTTAAAGTTGACGAAGAAAGAGGCGTTAAACGGCCGCTTATGGCTCCAAGAAGGAAGTCTAAGTCAAGTCAGCTGCACAGTGCAATTGGTAGAAGTCCTTCGTGTAGAGCGTTCTGTGCTCCATGTTGTTACGGATGTATAGCATTAGCTGCTATGTTAGGTTTGTAATTCAGCAAATACATTTGCTTACGTTTCCTTAAACTTACAGACAACCCAATAATTGCATATGTATAAACTGTATTTTAAACCGTGGACGAAGAGTAATGACCGTATAAAATCTGAACCTAACAAAATTGCGGTCCATATTGTATCGAATTGATGAACTTTGTGAATACATTTAAGTTTGAAACCTCCACTGTCGTGAAGATGTAGATCGCGGTCTGGTGAAATATGGCACAATGCAGGCTGAAGGGCAGTTACCAACATTACGGAGGAATTTGTTGCCTCCATTTCCATGGTAAAGGTGAATGCTTGCCCAGAAGGTGAAGGTAGATTCATGCAAAAACTTTGTAACTACCTTAAAGATGACATAACTCAGAAGACCGTAATCCAAAACTTACAGAAACACGTTTGTTTTGCACTGGGTGAATGTCAAAGTTTAAGACATGACTATCCACAGTGTTCAAATACAAAAACGGAGAATGTTGAACTGGCAAACAGTTTTAACAGACAAATGGTTTCATTTCACATGTTTATAAGATTATTTGATTGGCCACATTATTTAATCATCATGCAGTAAATTCATTGACTACAGTAAAAATATTGAAATTGTATGTGCATTCTGTTGCTTCTGTGGCTTGTTGCTTGCAGTCACTGTTCATTTTTTATTGTACGTGACTGTGAATCATTTGTATTGCTACATTGCCTGAGCCTAGTTTATAACAAAATAGTTTCTTTCAGTGAACAGATGCAAAGTTATCCTGCACCATATATAATTTTGTCAAACACGGTTCTGAAAATGTCTGGTTTTGTGCAAACAGTGACTAATTTTATCTCAGTGTGAGATATACAATCAATGATTTCTCTTAGTCATCTGTTCTTACTTCAAATCATTTAAGAATTTTCTGCTGCTTATTATATTTGTGATTTGTTTTTAATTTTGAATTGAAGGAATGTTTGATTATAACATGACCATAATTGTGGATGACCTGTTACTAGTGATTGTAATTTGCACCTTGTGTGTATGTCGTATTTACTTATTACGATTCCTCTTAGATCTTAAATTCAGTAAAAGGTAGTTTGTTTACTGTGTGAAACCAGAATCAGATTTTTCCCCGCTTTTCTCTTTAATGTGGTTCTGAAAAAAAGTATACATTTTGCCCATGTAAATTTGCTTGATTAATGAGTGCAATTGATGTTTATTCTAAGAACAATTTCTGCCTTGAACTATTGGGCATATATTCGTTCTAGTCAACTTTATTTCTTGGTTCACCATTATACAGTAGCCGGCTTTTACTTACTTACTTACTCCATGGTGCAGAATCCTTCTTGAGAAGCTAAGTGGTTTGCAGCTAGTCAAGAAATTCCCTGCATTTTATGGAACCCGAAGGTTCATTACTGTACTCACAAGCGTCCGCCACGTAGTCTGCTTTTAATGTAGTAAATTAGGGGTTATGTACTGCTTGTTGTGTATACTTCTGTAACCTTTTACAATACAACAAATTTTTAATTTTGAAATATACACAGGCTTTAGATAATTCTTGCATGGCTGAGCCCCTGTAAATTTGCATTTTATGGGTCTTAGCATTTGCTAACAATGACTAAATTTATGATTGTGACCAGAATAGTTGTGACATGTGAAATACATTCTGACATGTATATTTCCTCTCTTTTTCAGGTTTAATAATGTTGGTGGTCACACTAATAATGTTCCCACTTCCATTAGACCAAGTGATGAGATTCTTGAAGTCTGGTGAAGGTTCTCAGTTTGGTGGTGTAGTAGTTCCTTGCAGTGAGTTAGTTGTGGAAGGTGTATGGACCAAAAGCTTATCAAAACTGACGGTGGAGTCAGCTGTGCGACTAAACGATGTCAACAGAGATGGCATTATGGATGTGATTATAGGATATGGAACAGGTTTGTGGTGTTTTGTTGGTTACTACAAATGAATTATGGGAAAATTTTCATATTATACTGCATTGTTAAAGTGTTACACAAAAAGAAGTCCCACTGGGTTATATTTCATGAAATGTTTTGCTTATGAATGTGATTTCCCTTTTAACCTGTCAAAGACTTGTGTTTGTGTATTCCCCCCTCCCCCTTCAGAAATTCATTTTCTGTGTTTAGGCAACAAGAAATTTTACTGCATTTCTAAGACTTGCAGCATAATGTCTGTTTTACTTTTCCACTAAGTGTTGTTTATTTCATAATTTTATCTTTTGCTGTTCAAAAAATATGTTTTTTCTAACCTCTGCCCTGCAATTTTAATATTTACTCTGGTAGGATAAAAGTTAGAAAGTTAAGTTAGGCTCTAAGTTTTAAATGATCCTCTCTACACTTCAATTTAAATCTTGTTATCTAAGGTGATGTGGGGAGGATTGTAACTTTATCTTAGTGTATTGGAGTTTTAATATGATTTTAGACAGCTGTCCAAATTTAAGGATCTCTTGTGTCTCGAGTATTTTCACCTGGTCTGTTGATGTGTAGCAAATTAATAGATGCTCACTTGTGGATATACACTACAGGGAACTGGTTTGATACCACCACCTTAAGCACCCAGTATTGCCACAATAATCTGAATGAGCAGAACTTGCACAATTACAATATTTCACATTTTCCTCTTCTCTATCCCAACATTCCAGTTTTGTTGCTAGTGACATTCACACCATTTTTGATCACCAATAAAGTACCTAGCATATTAAATACAGAGTTTATGTCTGGATGATGGGCCATTAGCCTACAGCCCTGTAAATGCCAGGTGTCTGCTGCAGCCAGAGCACCATTGAATTTAAATGCCCACTGCAGGACAGTGTTTTTCCTTCCATATGAAAATTATGTTCATTTAATTGAACAGTGTTGTCTCATTTATCCATTGAAGTTAAATTTTGTAACAACTAAGTAATACAGAGACTTTGTTTGTGCAACTTATAAAGCTTCTTATATGTCTGACACTTATTTTAATTTTGCTTTGTTTTATTTTCAGGCTTTATTTACAACTTGGCCAGCTTATGTTCATTTTGATGACCCTGCACATATTATTATTTATTGTGTATGTTGTAAGTATTTGTTGTTGTCTGCACTGAGAATGACTTCTTCCTTTACCATTTATGTTTGCATGTCTGTATCTGTGAAACTCTTTAATTGATCATAGTATATGGTGTTGGGATATTGGTAGTTAGTTACTGATGTTTCAGGACAGCATGGTCAGGCAGTTCAAGAAGAATGCTGGGAGCACTTAGGTACACAGTAAAACACGAAATGGTGTGGGTGGTGATTGGTTCGCAGAGAACATGTGGAGGATCAAGGAGGGGGAAAAGATGAAGTCAATTTGCCTAAGGGGTGCTCTGAGGGAAAGTGGCCCAGGATTTTGAAGCCACCACCTGGTGCAGGAAAGGGGGACATAAAGAAAAATAAGCAACAAAGGAGGAGGAAAAAGTTTAAGAGTGAAAAGGAGAAGAAAGGGGAAAGAGAAAATAGAGGGATAATAACACAGCAGACAGGCGAGCCCTATGGCACTGGGGTGAACAAGTGCCAAGGGACAAAGGACTGTTACATCAAACAGGGAATAGGTGTTATAGGATGAAGATATGAAGAAATGATAAAATGAAAATGGACTTGGAAGTTTGGGAGGTGGGGGGAGAGGGAGGAAGTAGGTTTTGCCCTAGCCAAGGGTAGGAGTGGTTGAGGCAGGTGGGCTACCAAGGTTGATGTGAGAGAAATGGCACTAGAGTTTGAAGCCGCTTCCAAGACATGAGGTCGAGAAGAGGTGCAGGAAGGGTTTATGAGCAAAGAGAAGAAGATAGAAGAAAAAAAGGAGAGAAAAAGGAGTCAGAGGAAATAAGAATGGAAGTTGAGGGATAAATAGTGAGCATGCAGGCCACGTGAGGATGAGGACATGAGTGCATAGAGGGGTGGGGGCCATTGTGTCAGTGGGGGAGTAGGTGCTAGAGATTTTTTTTAAAATTAGAGCCTTCCCATTGTGTTGCCACTTAAATATTCTAAGAGTTGGTTCAGTCAAAACACAACTGATGGACAATAAATTAGTTGTGTTTTGACTGAACCAACTCTCTGAATAGCTAGAGGATTTATTGCAAAGAGTACAACTGGAATCAGCTAGGGGAAGAGAAAAGACAGAGAATAGGTACCTAGGCCTGGGGGGGGGGGGGGGGGGGGGGGGGGGGGAGGAGGAGGAGAGTAAGAAGGGCTGTCAAAGGCTCTGATGAAAAGCAGAGCTGGAGAATGAACAGCCATTATTTCATGGGAGCGGCGCAAGGAGAGGAGCAGGACAGGAGCAAGGAGAGCGTGGTCCTCGGAAGAGCCATAAGCTAGTTATCACTCCTGAGGGGACCATCTATGTTCTCTAAGAGGCCATATGAGAGGTCTCCATGACCTGCTTAAGGTCAGACCATCATCCCTGTTCATATTGTGTGGGTGGATCTCCAACACAGTTGAGAAGTTGGTTCATGTAGCTGGATTTGATAAAGAGAATTTTGGTGTCCTGGAGTTTTATGAGTTGATCATTGGTTGAATCTATTTTCTCTCACCACTGATTTGTCTGCCTGTATGAGCCAGATATACTGGTGGTGCTTCTGCTTTATTCTGGTCTCATTGGATCAACCAGTATGTTTGACTCTTGAAGGTGGGTTTGGTAGATTGTTCCCAGAATTTGATTACTAACCAGTCAACACTGCATGACATCCCAGAAGAGCAAAGATCTCATTTACATCTTGGCAAAATCCTGAAATCATACATATGGTGTATGAGGGGTTGCTGATAAGTCCTTATCCTGACCAGGAAGGAAACAAGCTACAGCGACCAAACACGGGATTTATTCAACATACTCCTCATGAAGCTCAATACACTTCTTAGCCCGTAGCTCTAACTTTTGCAAGCCACTCAAAAAAAATTCAGAAGGTTGTCCATCCAACCAGGTCTACGCGGCAGCAATGACCTCTGCATTGGACAAAAAAAGGCGACCTTTCAATTGTTTTTTCAGTCCAGAGAACAGATGGTAGTCCGACGGGGCCACACCCGGAGAACAGGGTGGGTGATCAAGACATTGGAAGCCCAGGTAGGCCAGTTTCTTCTGGGTTGCAAGTGCCCGGTGAGCCGGGGCATTGTCGTGCAAGAACAAGACCTCCTTGGTGAACTTCCCACGGTGTTTTTCCTTCAAAGTGTACTTCAGTTGTGCCAGCAGAGATGAATACTACACCATGTTGATATTTTGACCCTTTGGAAGATAATCAATGAGGAGGACGTGGTCTTGATCCCAAAAAATTGAGGTGAGAACTTTTCAGGTGGAGTTTTGCACACAGAATTTTTTGGGGCGGGATGAGCCACTACGCTGCCACTCCATTGATTGTTATTTTGTCTCCGGGTCATAGTGATATAACCAGGTTTCGTCCATGGTCACCACTTGCGACAGGAAATCATTTGGATCACACCAAAAATATTCCAAAAGTTGCTCAGTGACTGGCACCATTGATGTTTTTGATCCACGTTCAGGCATTTCGGGACCCACTTCGCAGAGAGGTTCCGCATGTCCAAATCTTCGTGAAAGATGGACCCAACCCGCTCACGTGGGATGCCCAGTTGCCCAGCTATTGATTTAGCCAAAATCTGGTGGTCTTCCAAGATTAGCTTGTGGATTTGTCAATAATCTCCGTGGTGGTTGCTGTTTTGGGTTGTCAAAGACGAGGCATATGACAGGTGGAAAAATCACCACGTTTAAACCGGGCCACCCAGTTTTTGATGGTGGCATACGATGGTGCATGTTCCCATAATATTTCTGTCAGAATGGTGTGATTTTCCTTTGTGCCTTGCCTTACAGGAAAAGACTTGATGACAGCTTGCATCTTGATGTTGTTGAAGTCACGCACATCACCAGACATGCTTCCTTTCAGCCTCTGTAACATGAAAAGACTTGCAATTCGGCACATGAACAGACCCCTCTTTCCAACGACACTATCAATTCCGTCCTACAACATCGGGAAGTAGGTCGGGCTAAGGACTTATCAGCACTCCCTCATACTCCTTCTGCAAGACAACTTGGCATGGCATTCTTTTACTTAGTTTAACCCTTACAAGTTCCGTTTTAGTCTCAGATATTGTGGTGTAATGTTTTGGTCTAGGTCTGATTTTAACAGCTTAAATTTGGAGAAGTACATTTAAATTTGCCAATGATAGGATGCCAGGAAAATAATGGAAACTGAAATTTACTCTCTTCATGAAATTGTTGCTTTCTAAAATTTTCATTGTAATTCATAGGTATAACAAAATGTGATGTGGATCAATTCATGAAGTGTCTGCATTTTTCAGACGAAACCAGTGGATTTTTAGTATAACATTCTTTCTTTATAATGCCTTCATTTCAGGTTGTGTGTCCTTGTTTGCAAACATAACTTTTTGAATGAAATGAATTATGATCGTCACGCCAAGTAGCCACCTCTTCATTATTAATTTTGTTTTCCTCTTGTCCTGCTTTAATGGAACTCTCAGTCAAATGTGATTGACTAACACCCTTCTTTGTGTTTGGGATGTACCCTGTTAGTTACCTGTCTGGCTCTGGACAAACATGAGTGGTTTTTTGTCTTTGTTTTCTGAAGCATCTTGGAGGCTAAAAATAAGTCCAGCTTAATATTCTTTCCACTTATAATTCACATTCATTTGCCAGTTTGCTGCTGTATAATGTACGCAGTTGAGATAACTTTATTAAATGAATTAATAAACAAACAAAATGAGTATCAGGTATTTTATCTGTTACCATTACTGTTGCATTGCTTCATTTTTTATGTTTGGATAAGATATAAAAAAAATCTGTCTTTATGTTATAAGAACTGCACTGATGTTATGTACTTGCAGGAGCAGATGGACACAATGTGCCTGACTTTGTGTGTACAATTTACTTTGATCGTAAAACACCATGCCTGGGAGGTGTAATAGCATTAGATGGTTTGACTGGTAACACCATTTGGCAGCACTGGACATCCCATCCTATTTTTATGGTGGACTGTAGTGCAGATCTCACAGAGGACAACACCAATGATTGTCTGATCTCAGGGAAGGGTGGAGTAAGTTGGAAGTATCCAGAAAAATTCAAGTGTTACTTGATCTTTACTGTACATTTGTAATTGTATGTGTACGATTATTTGCAGTTGTCACTTATAAAATGACTTTTTTTGTATTACAAACATATTGCACAACAATTTGCACTTGTCCACATGTGGAAGATGTGACAGTACTAGTCTACTATGTGTGGATAAGTGATGTTTGTTGTGCAGTTTGTGGAGGCCTGTCTGTTGCATAGAAGGTGTATAATATCAATGCTTCTTCTTTGTGTCTGCATTAAAATTGTACATCAGAGAATGCCAGTAATTGAGACCGACATTTTCTGGTGCAGTGAAAAGTAAGGGGTTAGTTGGTTTATTAGAACATTTTACATGCACCACAGGTGCTGCAGCTGGTGAATGGTCATGATGGGAGTAATGTATGGCAGTATGTGGAACAAGCAGGAGAAGCAGGGCTTCATGGGGAACCATTAGTTGATGTTTTCTCAGCTCAGTTTGTACAGGATGTGGATGGTGATGGATTGCCTGATGTGCTGGCTGCACACACCCAAGACTTGCCTCAAGGGCTGACAGGTACCTGTAGCTAAGACCAATTTTTCTAACATTAAAACTCCTTCCTCGAAAGTCCAAAGTGTGTGAACAAAGGTAAATGTAAAGTTGTCCTTTTTTACACCTTGAAGTCATATAGGAGGAGTGTAGGTATAGTTCCTTGTATTTGTAACCTTGGCACTCGAGGCCGGCAAATAGAAGAAAACAAGAGAGTTCCTGTCCAAAATAATATTTTTAGAAGGATTTGTATCTTCCCGTTACTGTCCTAGACACCAGCATGGTCACCGGATTTACTTATAGATGTAAATCAATCATTTTCACTGTCTTACAGATTGTCACTCTTATGATAGGATATAATGTAGTGTGTTAATACATCGCTGTTATTTAATGAAAACAGATCAAAAGAAGTGACTCAGTGATGTGCAGAGTATCTTGAGCCTTATACATTAAATCCCCAATTTTATATTCTGGCATTTTGTGTTTTCTGTGATTGTATGCACTTCTTGTGAAGTCCAAGCCAAATGCGCATGAGAGCAGTGTTATGTTTTAATGTATTTTATTTTTTCCAACTTTTGTTTTCCTAGGCTCAGAGGTGTGTTTGAAGTCCAGAATGTGCTCTGCAAATTTGTATGTGCTTGTGTTCTTATTTAAGTGCTTATGAATACTTCGTTTATCTATTGTAACATGATCTCCAGTTTGCCCAATATATTTTAAGCTACATTTGGAGCATTCTAGCTTGAATTACACCAGCAGAACTCTGATTCCTATTAAAGTAGATGATGAAGTGCTTACTCTTATTGATAATGGAAGTATTGATAATGCATCTTTTTACAAGATATGGATGCATGGCTTATTCAAGTTTCTGATTCCTTGTATGCTGTCATGATAAAGGGAGGAGCCAGTCAGCTCCAGAACAGTTATTTTCCAAGGATGAAAGTGAACGATCATGGACCAGTGGTTGATATGGAAAAAAGTTACTAAAAATGGCAAGGAGGTGTATGGTACTTAAATGAGTTTCTGCTACAAATGGTGCAGTTTTCTGCTTTTTGTTTTTACCTTGTTCAATTAGAACTATCCTGATTAGTGCGGGGAATTCAGATGGGTTTACAACCTGGTTTAAATGAACCCCTTACATACAGTATCACATAAATAGCCCTGTACATCAGTCTCTGCTTCTAGTGTGGGAAGTGTTGGAACATGGGCTGAAGAAATGTGGATTAATTGGTTGTGATCTCTAATAACAAACTGCTGAAGTATGTACAAAATGTGAGAAAAAGTTGAACATACTCGTACATATGTTACAATTCAGACTGTTGCTGAACAGTCTTTGCGTCTATGAGGTCATCACAAGGTAGTGGTGTGTGACCCACCCCAGCCAGAAATTTGCTGGTACTGTTGACGTACAAGGGGTTGCTGATAAGTCCTTAGCCCGACCTACTTCCCGATGTCGTAGGACGGAATTGATAGTGTCGTTGGAAAGAGGGGTCTGTTCATGTGCCGAATTGCAAGTCTTTTTGTGTTACAGAGGCTGAAAGGAAGCATGTCTGGCGACGCGTGCTATTTCAACAACATTGAGATGCAAGCTGTCATCAAGTTTTTTCCTGTAAGGCAAGGCACCAAAGGAAATTCACACCATTCTGACAGAAATATTAGGGGAATGTGCACCATCATATGCCACCATCAAAAACTGGGTGGCCCATTTTATACATGTCGATTTTTCCACCTGTCATGCGCTTTGTCCTGGACAACCCAAAACAGTGACCACGCCGGAGATTATTGATCAAATTCATGAGCTAATCTTGGAAGACCACCATATTTCAGCTAAATCAATAGCTGAGCAACTGGGCATCTCACGTGAGCGGGTTGGGTCCACCATGTATGAAGATTTGGACATGCGGAAGCTCTCCGTGAAGTGGGTCCCAAAATGCCTGAATGTGGATCAAAAACATCAGCGGTGCTAGTTGTCTGAGCAACTTTTGGAATTTTTTTTTGTGTGGTCCAAATGATTTCTTGTCGCAGTTGGTGACCATAGAAGAAACCTGGTGATATCACTATGACCCGGAGACAAAGCAACGATCAGTGGAGTTGCGGCATAGCGGCTCACCCCGGCCAAAAAAATTTCGAGTTCAAAAATCTGCTGGAAAATATCTTGCCTTGATTTTTTGGGATCAAGCCGGCATCCTCCTCATTGATTATCTTCCAAAGGGCCAAACTATCAATGTGGTGTATTACTCATCTCTGCTGGTGCAACTGAAGGACATTTTGAAGGAAAAATGGCATGGGAAATTCACTGAAGGGGTCTTGTTCTTGCATGACAATGCCTGCCGCTTACCAGGCACTTGCAACTCAGAAATAACTGTCCTACCTGGGCTTTCAGTGTCTTCATCACCTACCCTATTCTCCGGATGTGGCCCCATGGGACTACGACCTGTTCCTTGGACTGAAAAAACAATTGAATGGTCTCCATTTTTGGTCCAATGCGGAGATCATTGCTGCTGCGTAGACCTGGTTTGATGGACAACCTTGTGAATTTTTTTTGAGTTGCTTGCAAAAGTTAGAGCAGTGGTCTGAGATGTGTGTTGAGCTTCGTGGTGAGTATGTTGAATAAATCCTGAGTTTGGTCACTGCAGCTTGTTTCCTTCCTGGTCGGGATAAGGACTTATCAGCACCCCCTAGTATTTGGCAAAATTTGATGCTGGTATGAGTTCAGTATCAGTTTCTGGGAAAACCAAACTGTTTTTCTTTTTCTTTTTTTACAGATAACATGCCATTGTGTTTTCAAACTAAAGGAAAGTAAAATATTTTTTTGGTTTTCATCAAACACAACAATATTTATTTTTATTTTATTATGACAAAATGTTTTCGTTCAACTTACCAACATCAGGCCATCTCATCGAAACTCAGAACAAGGTGCATCGCAGTGCAAATAACATTTTTGTAATAGTGAGATCCCATAAAACTTGCAATATTATATTTGTTTAAAATTATATAGAATTGTATAAAATTTAAATTTTTCCTTCAAAATATCCTTCAGTTGCACCGGCAGAGATGAGTAATACACCACGTTGATAGTTTGGCCCTTTGGAAGATAATCAATGAGGAGGATGCCGGCTTGATCCCAAAAAATCAAGGCAAGAAATTAAATTATATAAAATTGTATAAAATTTAAATTTTATACAATTTAATATAATTTTAAACAAATTTTGTAAGATTTATGGGATCCCATATTACAAAAATTTTCTTTACACTGTGTTGCACCTTGTTCTTTGTTTTGTAGAGATGGCTTGATGATGGTCAGTTGACTTAAATGTATTGTCATAATAAAATACAATAAATAAACATTGTTGTGTTTGACAGAAACAAAAAAACTCTTTTACTCTCTAACTCTTTTTCATTCACATCTCCAGACCTGTATAGTGAATTCATTGATCTGTTGGGAGCAAGGGTGTATTGGACCATTCCAATGAGCAGGTGCTACAGTATCATTTGATGTTCCAGGCAGTGCACAAATAGAACAGGTGTGAACAATTGCCCTATTTGTTGAGATCCAGCATGACTGTGAAAATCAAGGAAGCTTGCATTGACTTCATTACACCGAATGAGAGAACTGTCAAGGTAGTCACAGTGGCAGCAACAAAGAAATGAAACAAGATGGAGTGAATCTTAAAGACTGAAGGCTTTTGTCATATGACAGTCAAGCAACAATGACTGACATTCATTCTAGTGTTAAAAAGCAAATTATAGATGTGAATCCATTGGCAGTTTTGGGATCTGTAGTACTTACCCTGTTACAGTTGGCATTGTGTTGGTGATGTGAAGACCCAGATACTGATGTTGTTGGTAATGTGGAATGTCTTGTCTGACCACTTTTTATGTTTAACCAACTGACAGACTGTTCTGGAAGTGTCTATGAATGCTAGATTTAAGTGCTGTTCTGGCATTGGTTGGAGGTTGAAAGCAGCTGCAGTGATCACCATTTCAAGCCAACCAGAAAATTGGTTGCTGCACTTGTATAAATGAATGATTGACCAAAATATTGATTCCATTTCTTGGTGGTATTGGAAGTTTTAGATTTGTAGGTGTGCTGTTTTTTTGTTAGAAGTATCCACTTTTGCTCATTGGATTCAGATATATCTTCAGGCTAAAGAAATAACTTTTCGTGAAACACTGAGTTGGTTGAGAACTTCAAATGACCTAATCAGTAATTGGGAAAATGAACTCTGATGCTAAAGCCTTGGTGCAATGACTGTGGTTGACAGTGAGTAGGCAAATTAAAAAGATGACTCCAGTCCTGATAAATATGCATCTGATTCTGGGTTGAGTCATCAGGAAGAAATGAGACATCCTCAAATAGAAATTCTGGATAAAATTGGAGTTGAATTTTCTGATCATTTTTAACACTTTTTTCAGTGCTGAACCTTTGGTAAATCAGTTGGCTCTTTGGATTATCTAACAGCTTGTTTAGGTTCAAAATATTTGGGCTGGACTCACATACAAGTATTTAATGCATTTGGACTGTATCAGGACTACAAGGATGCCGTTGCTTCCCTCAAGAGTGAAGCAAAATGGTAGAAGAATTGGACTTCTGTCCTAAGGAACTGTTGAGGCACATTATCAATGGGATCATAGGAATGTAAGACATTGGCTACAGATCTGTAGGTTTTCTTGACATACCAGTTTCATATCATCATGTGAATGCTCTTTCAGCAACATGCAGCTGATTGAATCGTGTCTGTGGCATGCATTGTCACCATACACCCTCGCAAATTTAGTTATTCTTCAGTTCAGAATGAAATAATTCTTCCTTCAGTTTCAGCCATTTTATCTAATAGTCTATAGCCATTAAGTCAAGATAAGTTCATTGTAGTTACTAACTAGTGTCATATACTGGAATTAATTTATCAAAAACAGATTTCAAGAAATGTATATAACTGTTTCATAAAATATGGAATTTCTTTTATGTTTGGCCATTGTGGTCACTCACCCCAGCCACAAAAATATGTAGCCACACGGTGTATGAAGCCTATGTCCAGTTGAGAAATGCACTCTTATGGGTTGTTATGCAGTGAGTAGTGTTAATTTCTTATTGACATTTGAATAAAGGTTGACCAACTAGATGACACTTGCTTTATTATATATTGCTCAACATGTTTCAGACGTTAATATGTCCATCTTCTGGAGCTAGCGAGTACTTGTTGTGTTGTGTAGGCTGCAATGATAGAGGTTTTGTGTGTTAGTTTATATATCTAGTGGTAAGTGCTATACCTATATTATATGTCGTGTGTGCCTCTGTGTGAGTGTGTTTCTGCAGGCGTGTGGTATCCTGTGGTCCTTGAACATTTTGTGTGTGGTATGTTTTGGTGTTTTATGCATCTGTATTGATGATGATATGCATGCGCTGTACATACCTGACTTGAGGCGTGCTGATGTTATGTAGCGGGATTGTCTGTTGGTGATGTGGTATCTGAGTGTAGGCTGAACCACTACTGACCTGTTCATTGTGGACCGTGAGGGTTTAGGGGTTTATGACCGCTTGGAACAAGGGGTTTGTATCGCCTGGGCTCTGTTCGGGAATGAGTTTTCTGTGGT
>Ga0136643_10002058_pt1 | contig 25600 bp, 17 predicted proteins | sample TergutLab28metaG_FD_96883 | JGI IMG/M metagenome (GOLD analysis project Ga0136643, IMG submission 96883) | Labiotermes labralis P1 segment gut microbial communities from Petit-Saut dam, French Guiana - Lab288 P1 (version 3) (version 3) | ecosystem: Host-associated > Arthropoda: Insects >... | reverse complement strand
CCAGGAATAACAGCAAATGCTTTTGCTCTGATATCTCCTTACCGATCGTACATATCCGCACGAAGCTCTTGTGCACGTATTGCGGTTCCGGTTCGCTGCCGTATTTTTGGTGCACGTCCTTCATAAACGGCCCCATAAACGCGATCCACCACACGACCGCGATGATAAACGCGATGCGGTACGCCAGCATAATATCCATATCGATGGCGCCCAATTGCACCAATATTACCAAGGGTATGCTTAAAAAAAACGGCAGCGCGCCCCATATGTACCCGAAGGCGAAGCCCAGACTCGATACCCAGTTCATGCGCTTGTTGTCGGTCACGTCTATCAAAAAGGTGTCGTACACCTTCGTATTGCCTGCGTATCCCACGGAAGAAATAACGAACACGACCAAGATCACGAACCACCATTGTTCGGGGATGAACGCCAGCGCAAACGTGCTGACCAACCCCATCCCCGCGAAGAACGTGAATATGAATTTCTTCTTGCCCTTGTAACCCGACAGCGTACCGATAATCGGCGCGAGTAAGCCCGCGATGATCATGCTGATGGTGTTCGACAAGCCGTAATAGCCCGTGGCGGCCGCTTCGCTTACACCCGCGACATCCACCGCCGCCCGCATGAAGAACAACGAGAAAATGACCGTCATCACGATCATTACATAGGACTGGCTGGACCAGTCATACAGCACCCAACTGAATTCTTCTTTGGTCAGGTCATTTTTGAAGGGGATCCATGACCGCTTCTTCGTTTCCGCAGCTTCCATACAGTACGCGCTCCTTTTTTGTATTAATCTGTCCGCAGTATAGCATACAATCCCGCATACGGCGCATACTAGGAAAGACATAAAAAAAGGCGAACGGTTTCGTTTAACCGGTCGCCCCTTATACGGAGGTATGTATGGACATCAACTGCACGCACATGTGTTTTTACCAGCAAGACGGCAAATGCCATTTGCGGGAGCTGCCCGCCTTTACAAGCAATACCCACGCGCACGACGTGGATTGCCCTTATTTTTCGGAAACATTCACAAGCAGGACAACCCTGCCGCCCACCGCATAATTTTACTTTTTAATTTCTTATTTTTTATCTCCCGATGATCCCGTGCGTTTCCAGTATCGCGTTGTAGAGTCCGTACGCGATCTGCCATTGGTACGCACCCGTCGCCAGTCTCGCGGCTTCGGCGGCGTTTGAAATAAAACCCATTTCGGAAATGACCGCGGGAATCCCCGCTTCCCTTATCACGACGAACGCGGGTGTATTAAACAAACCGCGGCTGTGCGTTCCCGTTTGCGCGATCTTGTTCCGCTGTACGACCTGCGCGAAATCGCGGCTGTTAAACACCAAACCCGCTTCCGCGGAGCTGATGGCGAAGTGCGTTTCGATGCCGTGTATGGCGGTATTGGTGAACCCGTTGACGTGGACGCTCAGCATAACATCCGCAAACGCCCCCGCGAACTCCGCCCGCCAAAATATGCAGGGGTTCGTATCTTCCTGCCGCGTCATGTATACCCCGATGTAAGGGTGTTGGCTCAATAAGCCCGCGACCTTATTGGAAACGGTCATAGCCAAGTCCTTTTCCCGGATGCCGTTGCGTACGACGCCCGGGTCGTTTCCGCCGTGGCCGGGGTCGATGACCACCACCAGCGAATATACCTCACGCGGCAAGCGCGCCATTACATAATAGGCTTCCTCGGTTTCGTACACCTCGAAGGTCAGCGTTTGCGCCGTATCGATGATCAATTGTATGTTGCCGTTAACGTCCCGCGCAAGCATAAACGAATTGATAAAACCGTCGCCCACGGGCACGATCCCTTGCCCTGCCGTATCGGCTTCGGGGGGCAAGACCAGGGTATACCGATTGCGCAGGTACTCGTCGAAGTGTTGTATTTTCGCGGTATCCATCATAAGGCCGTCGGCGCGGCACAAGCGTATCGCACGCAAAGCGGGCTCATACGACACGCCCATGATAGAGGCGTAAAGCATAATCCGGATCGTGCGCGCGTCATGGTGTATGATCGCCGCTTCGGGTAATTCGATGTCGTCTTTAAAATACGCGTGTACGTACGCCGAACCGTCTTCCCGCTGCCCTATCGTCATGTGCGAAATAAAGACCGCGTCAGGGGTAGCAATTGCTTCCAATAAAGAAGGATTTAAAGCGGCGTTATCGATATCCACGGTTAACCGCCGGTTTAGTGCATCCACGGTATACCGCGCCGCGGGCAGCGCATCCCCTTGGATCAGCAGCGAATCCGTACCCGCTTCCGTCATAACGTCAACGCCGCTAATACGGTTTTCGCCGAAGGCGACCGTTAGCGTCCGCCTGTCCGCCGACAGGGATATATTGTATTCCGCCGCGCCCACGATATCAAAGACCAACCGCGTGATATTGGGCGAGCGGGAAAACTGCGACGATCGTATGCCGCTGATGGGCAGCGCGGGGTAAATGTAATACGGCCCTTCGATGGCGGAAAGCGAATTGTGGATATCGATGACCAGCCTGTTATCGGGCAGCATAAAATACGTAACGTCAGTTATCGCGGAAAAGGCTTGCACCGCGTACGCGGGTAAACCCGTTTGCGCGGGTGTCAGCAAATGCGTTATCGTCGTTTGGGGGTGGTTTTCGGGCAGGATTTCCGATGTGGAGGCGTCGATGGCGAGGTAATCGGAATTCGGAATGAGGGGTTCGGAATTCGGGATCGGGGTTGGTTCGGGCGTTGGGGTTGGCTCCGGTGCGGAAGTGGGAATGGGGGTGGGTTCCGGGGAGGGTGAAGGTATCGCCGAGGAGTTTAAAACAGCCGCCGTCCTCGTACCGCACCACGTTATGTTAAATCCGAATATTTCCGCTAAAAAACGTACGGGTGCCATCATGCGCTCGTCGATTGCGAAAGGCGCGTAATCCGAAACGACACGCCGCCCGTTTAAGTTGGCCGCGGTCAAACCCATCGTTAATACGAGAACGTCATCCTTATAAAAAAGCGAGGCTTGCTGATTGGCTGAATGCCAACCCATCTGCCCGCCGATTTGCTCGGTAAATTCCCGCACGGGTACAAAGACACGCCCGTTTTGCTGTATCGGCTGTACGAATTTCCAATTTAATACGGTCCCGTCAACGATGATTTGTACGGGCCGCGCGGCGGCACTAAGCACCGGTGCATTAAAAAACGGCAATACCGCAAGCACGAGTATGACCGTTATGATTTTATGTATGAATTTTTTCACGAGAAGCCCCCGTTCCGAGACAAATGATGAATTTTGTCGTTTCACGGGGGATAGTAGCGCAAGCGGGGCCAACGCGCAACAAAACAAACGCAAAAGCAATGGAAATGTAACATTCGGCATAAAAAAACCGCTGCACCAATGTATGCAACGGAAATTTTATGTTTTAACTTTTGTTTTGCCCGGGCTATTTATTTACCGCGTCACGCAATTTTTTGCCGACTTTGAAGCGGGGTGCCTTGGAGGCTGCGATCTTCATCTTCGCGCCCGTTTGGGGGTTGCGGCCATCGCGTTCGGCCCTTTCGGCCACGTCGAACGTGCCGAAGCCTACGAGTTGAATCTTCTTGCCGGCTACGAGGGCTTCGGTTACCGTACATTCGAATGCGGAAAGAGCCTTTTCGGCGTCCTTCTTGGTTAAGTCGGATTTTGCCGCGATCGCCGCGATGAATTCCGTCTTGTTCATTTCAATTTCCTCCTTAGATATAAACCGCGAAAACCATCGCCGGTTTCGCTTAATTGAGGTAGTTATAATCGCTTCTTTCTGATTTGTCAAGGAAAATCAACAATTTTTTACCGCAGGCGTTTATTTGCCTCCCAAATACGCAGGGCTTCCTCCGGTGTGCTTGCTTTTTCGTCCCCAAAAACGTGCGTATGGCGGCGTATCAGCTTGCCGCGTAACCCCCGGATCACATCGTCCATGTTGAATATACCCGCGCGTTCCGCCAGCTTCGCGTGGAAGACGACTTGCAACAGCACATCCCCAAGCTCCTCACACAACGCCGCCATATCCTCTTTACCAATCGCTTCGATAGCTTCGTTGCTTTCTTCCAATAAATTAGGGATCAAACTCTCATGCGTTTGCGCCCTGTCCCACGGGCAACCATTTTCGCCCAGCAGCGTATCCAATATCCCGTTCAACTCATCCATTTTCATTCCCCCATTAAGCATATCCAAATTTTCCCTTCACACAGGCCCAAAACAAAACCGCGCATTGCGCGGTTCATTATCGTTCGTTATGCTTTTTATTTACTGCTCCATTTGCTTACCCAGGAAACCCGCCGCCGTTAACGCCAGTTTGCCTTCCACTTCGCCCATCTTCTTGTCCGGCGAAAGGAAGACGATCGCGCCCAACACGTCGCCTTCGGCGATAATGGGGGCGATAAACTGGTTGTTGTACATGGACGGGTCGTCTTCCTCCAATATCGGCACGAAATTGTTGTCGTTACGGTTGGCGGAGAGTACGGACCGTTGGTTGATGGTGCGCTCGAGCGCGGGCGAAATATTCTTGTCCAGGAATTCCTTCCTCGCGCCTCCGCTGACGGCGATGATTTGGTCCTTGTCCACGATGCAGGTAATATGCCCCGAAGAATGGGCGAGGCTTTCGGCGTATTCCTTGGCGAAATTGCCCAACTCCCCGATAGGTGAATATTTTTTAAGGATGATTTCCCCTTCCCTATCGGTAAAGATTTCCAAAGGGTCACCTTCGCGGATGCGCAGTGTCCTTCGTATTTCCTTGGGGATGACGACCCTACCCAAATCGTCGATCCTTCTCACGATACCCGTAGCTTTCAATGTATTTCCTCCTCGAATATGAACTTATATTTTCCCATTAGTTCATATTATTTGTATAAAAATGAGGATTTATACACCCGAGGCTGCCTTTGCCAATTTTGAAAACGCCGCCGTATCGTTTACGGCCAATTCGGCCAGCATTTTGCGGTTGATATCGATGCCCGCCTGCTTGAGCCCGTGCATGAATTGGCTGTAGCTCAAATCATGCCGGCGAGCCGCGGCGTTTATGCGCGTGATCCACAAACGGCGGTATTCGCGCTTGGTTTGCTTACGGCCCACGAACATGGCCGCCATCGCACGCATTACGGCTTGCTTGGCGGTGCGGTATTGCTTGCTGCGCGAACCCACATAGCCCTTGGCCAACTTGAGCGTACGCTTATGCTTCTTCTTCGCGCCTAACGCGCCTTTTATCCTTGCCATATTATGTCCTCCTTAGATTCCCGCGCCGTAATTTATGCGTAGGGCATCATTTGCTTTACAGCCGCTTCGTTGGTTTTGTCCACCATACCCATTTTACGAAGGGTCATTTTGCGTTTGGGACTTTTCTTACCAAGGATATGCTGTTTATTTGCTTTGGGGTGCTTGAACTTACCCGTACCCGTCACCTTAAAACGCTTGGCGGCGGCTTTCTTTGTCTTTAACTTTGGCATAGCAAACTACTCCTTCTGGTCCTTTTGATTGGGTTTGGGCGCAAGGAACATCGCCATGGAGCGTCCCTCCATTTTCGGCGGCTTTTCAATGTTCGACAGTTCCGCGAGCTTACCCGCGAAGTCGTTCATGATTACATAGCCGCCTTCGGTACGGCCCAACTCGCGGCCGCGGAAGCGTATCGTCACCTTTACCTTGTCCCCGTCCTTAAGGAACTCGATGGCTTTCTTCATCTTAACCTCCACATCGTGCTTGTCGATGTTGGGGGAAAGGCGAACTTCCTTGATGTCGATGGTCCGCTGCTTCTTACGCGCTTCCTTTTCCTTTTTGGATTGCTCGAAGCGGAACTTCGAATAGTCCATGATCTTGCAGACCGGCGGCACCGCCGTCGGGGAAATCTTCACCAGGTCCAATCGCTTTTCGTCGGCTATACGCTGGGCATCCTTACCGGGAACGATACCCAACTGCGCGCCGTCCGCGTCGATAAGGCGCACTTCCTTGTCCCTGATCTGCTCATTGATCATATAGTCGGTAATGCGGGGTTCCTCCTTCCATTCACAACGGGGTGCTTGACCCACAACATAAAAATAAGCGGGCATCGGCCCACTTCATGTACACGCACGTCTTCCTAATTATATATTGCATAGGAAGTTATCTGTTACGCGTTTACGACCCGTAAGCACTCATATGAGGCATGGGGTGAGAAGTGGCTCTTCTGCTTGGCGCGGAGTATAGCACGATGTATAAACCGTGTCAAATTAAGTTACAATTATATTACAAACAAACGTTCATTACATAAACATATTGACATGATACACCTATTGGGTATAATCGCTTTAAGCCGAGGCCATCTTATTGACGGACGGCATCCATACGACCCTGACTGCACACGGTCATCCCGATTTCTGCGTACAATCGTCCCTGATGCTCATGCTCCCGATTTTCAACTTCGTCGAGGCTTACAATCGACTCATAAAAGGCTGCGCAGCCGAGTCACAGGTATGCATGTAATGGATATCCGCCTGACCTTTTCTACGACATAGCAAAAACGGAAAAAGAGTAAAAATGAATAAGAACGCCTCCCCGGTGACGTCGGGATGCGGGTGAAAACCCTGTGCGGGAGTATTTACGTACTCACGCGCAGGGTTTTTTATATTACAAGCATGATGTGTTGTCCGTAAATTCACCGCTCCCTCTTGATATACTTTGTGTTTTTTCCTACCCCGACTTTTTCAACCGCTTTGTTTCTGACCATCGCGGCGAGGGCAGCCTCCACGGTTGTTGGGCTGACATCGGGTAAGACGTAGCAAACTTCCTGTTTCGAGATGGGCAAAAGGCTGTTAAGCACGGTCGCTTCCACCCGTTCCCGCTTATTATCTGATATAAAAGCGGCATATCAAGAAAAGGTAGTGCACAGGATTGGCACAGCTCAGATTTACTACGTTCTCAAACGACACGACTGGCGCAAAGTCAAGCCACGAAGCCGTCACCCGAAGAAGGCGAGCCCGGAGGTCATAGAAGCCTCAAAAAAATTAACGCCCGAATCAATAAGTTGAAATGCTAAAATATAACAGGCAAGGTACGGTTGATGTTTGAGGATGAAGCCGGATTCGGTCGAATCAACAAGCCGTGATATTGTTGGTGCCGGAAAGGGGTACGCCCCAGCGTACCTTGCCACCATATCCGGGAATACCGTTATGCCTACGGAGCGGTCGAACCGTTGACGGGTGAGCATTTCTTTTTGGTTCTGCCTTATTGTAACAGCAACTGCATGAACGTGTTTTTACATGAATTGGCGGCATATTATCCTAATGATTACACTTTATTAGTGGCAGACGGCGCAACATGGCATAGGCCAAAGGAATTGGAAATCCCATCAAACATCGAACTTTTTCTGCTTCTTTGAAGCTGTTATCACGGAAAGCGTACCTTTATAAGTCATTCAGGATGCCCTAATTATCAAGGCTTTTTATATATGTTCTTAATTTATTATTTGCACCTCCTTCATTTTTGTCAACAAGTATAAAATTATTTTTTATATCACATGGAACTAAAGCAAGGTATGCTGAAAATAAAATTATTTTCTTCATTAATGCTGGGTATTTATTATTTATATAATGTTTAATATAATATAACGATGGTGAATAGTCCTTTTTTTCATCATATTGTTTTCCCCATACAGGCATTTTGTGCGCAGGAACTTTTAAATCAAAAACTAAAGCAACAAAATCCTCTGCACCTTTATTATCAAGCCAACGTTCAACAACTTTCCAATCGTATGATTCAGTTAATACATTATATCCATCTGACCTGATTAACTCAGGTAAAACAGAAATTACTGCATTATCATCTTCGAATAGCAAAACGTTTGTTTTCATTTTCATTCTCCTTAATAAAAGGTATAGTTATAATAAACTTTGTTTCAAAAGTCATCTCTTGGATTTGCTCAAAGATAGTTAAACTTTCCATATTTTCAAGAATTGACATGTCACCTTGTTTTTTTTCATTTACTACTTTTGAAAATTTCCCCGACTTTATTAATTCATTATATTCTTTGCTAATAGCATCATAAGAAACGTCTAACCCCTCATGTTTTTCAGCCATCTCGTCCCAAAACTCTTTAAACAATGGTTTTCCTCTGTATCTTTCTAAAAATAGATTAATAAGTGCTATATTATAATTTGATACAAATTTGCATTTATGATAAATTTCGCAATTCATGGATTTTAATAAATTATGACATAAGTATAATCCGATTCCTTTCCCATCTACAGATTTATCCCTCCCACTTGTATGTTCTTTATTAACATTATTATGAAATAATAAAGACTTGTGCAAGTTACGCTTACCTCTTTCATAAATTTGTTTATTGTTTGGTTCTAAATAATCTCCGTAATTTGTTATAATAATGCTGTTTCCTTCATTAGTTTTAACAAGTTCTGCATAAATACAAGTATTAATTTTAGCATATTTTATTGCGTTTACTATCACATTATATGTTGCATGTTCAAGAAAAACAGGGTCTGCTTTTATCTTTCTTTCGCTTGCTTCATCAGAAAAAATAATTTCATTCCATTTACGCATGGGTCGACACAAATAATTGAAAGCTCTTTTCCATTTTTCTAAAAAAGCATCAGCTACATCAAAAGGTTTAACATCTGGTATTAATTTATCATTGTGAAAATATGAAACCATTTTTATACGTAAAAAAAGTCCCAAGACATCAGATTCAAAATGTTCACTATCCCTAATAGACAATGAGTTCAAATCTTCAATTAATAACATTATTTCATTTGATTTAACATGACTTGACGACAATACAAGATAAGCTTTTAATTTTTCTGTAATGTTTTCAAAAATTTTTCCCCAATTTTTACGTCTTATTTCAAACAACTCTGTAAATCCTTCCATTGCCCTATACATGTTTCCAAATTCATGTTCTAAAGTTAATTTTCCTTCCATTAATGCGTCAGATTGTTTATGTTTTTCCCAAGCGAGTAAAACGTTACGTGCAAATATTGCAAATTTTGGAAGTACTGCATCAATCCAATCTGTTTCGCGTTTATCTATGTTTATGTCGTGATTAAATTTTCCCAAATAATAATCGCGTCCTAATTTGCCATTTTTATATTTAATTCCAATTATTATTGGAGGAAGTTCTCTTTTTATTCCTGCATCATCTACATAAATTGAATTTTCATAAATACAAATCGTCCATCCATTATCTGAAGGTATATAATCAGTTGGAGCAAGATTTTTTAAATGCAATTTTCTTTTAGGTGGAGGCGAGTTAAAACCGTGAAATAAATCAATCACGCCATTAACACCATTAAATTCATCAAATCTATTTTTTCGCTCTCCATATTTCCCATACTTATCTCGCAACCAACGTTGATAAAATACCCCTGCTTCATTAACTTCTGTTTTTAAATTGTCATCAAAATATATATATATATGCTCTACACCAAATAAATTTTCTAAATAAACTAATTCAGACCTAAAAAACTTTATTATCTTATTTTTTATTTCTATGTTCCTTGATATTAATGCACTTGTACCCATTTGGAATTTACTGTTTCCATAAAGTGAAAATCTTTTTTGAGTTTTTGTCAATCTGTTTAATGCTTCATCTAAAATTCTTTTTCGCGCGCCTTCAATTTGTTGCGAATATAACAATAAAATACTTTCAACCTCTTTAGAAACATTTTTGATTGTTTCATTTATATTTTCTATTTTTTCTTTTATTACATCTTCAAACCTCATATTTTTTTTTGAAAAAATATTTAAAATATCTTTATTAGGCTTTATTAAGTTAATTAATTTATCATAATTTTCATTTATTACAATTTGGCCCACCATAACAAGCGCTATTGCTATTCCTTCAAAAATGACAGGAAAAATTAATTCAATTAAAGGTAAGTATGGACACGTATACATAAAACAAACAATTTTTTCATCATTTCGTTTTATATTAATATCAACATTATATTCTATAATAGGTATAACATCGTTTTTTTCATTTTTATCTATGTAATTAAAAATGCGTTTTACAACAGTTTCATCTAATGTGTCACAATTCTTTCTAAAACCCTCTATATTTTTTTTACAATTAAAACAAATAGGAGATAAATCAGGGTAAAATTTTTCTGTTTCAATCTTATTTAAAAACATGCCATTATTAAAATCATCATTACAATACCCTATATATTTTTTTGTCCAAATTAAAGCAGGGTGATTGGCAACTTCTGATATGCTCATAGACCAACCTTTTATATGTTCCTTTGATAACCCAACATTAGCACCCCATTCTACCTTATTTGTATTAGAATCGTCTTGGATTTGCAAACTAAAAGGAACAATTGGCCATTCTTTTGAGTTTGTATAAAAATTTCTATCCAATATTGCTTTCATAAATAATCCTCCAAGCAAACTGGAATTGGTTATTCTCATTACGCATAACCTCGCCTTTTCATATATTAATACACAATATATGATATAAACGCACGAAGTATTTGTAATATATTGTAATTTTACAATATATAATGTTAAATGTCTAGCATGGATTCAATCCGTAAAAAATACGATGGAAATAGGGTTGTCTTATAAGTCCTCAAAGAACGGGGCTGTCTTATGAGCCCCCAAAGAAAAACGAAAATCGGCGGCAAGACAGCCCCTTTTTTAGTATAATAAAGCCGATTTTACCGCCGCTTTCTTCGGCTCGGCTTTCGGCAAATGGCTCACAGGAACGAACACGCTTTTAGCTATATCCTCGGAGCGATGGGTTTCGTAAAACTCATTAACGGTATCAAATGCTTTCTGCGCTTTGCGCTTTGCTCCGAACCCTGTCGCTTTTTTAAACGTGGTACAGTGTTGTGATGGTTGTGAAGGAAGAAAAAAAGTAACCTGTCCCCCATTGGAGGACAAGTTAAAAGGCTGTTTATAACTTCTGTCCTACTAGGTCAGAAGTTGGGTTGGATATACCAAAAAAACGGGATGCCAACACACCGGATACCAGTGGGGCGGGGGCGGGCGGATGTTCCATAAGCAGCGCCTACGCAATCGGACGATTAACGGCGAACGGGCGCGTTACGTGGTTGGCATCGGGTGCTTGTCAACCGATGCAACCACTTCGCGCACGGAGCCGTTCATCGTCCGATTGCGTTAAGCGCGGCGTTGGAACATCCGCCCGCCCCCGTCCCACGGAATCAGAACAGGTGAGGCAGATGTTTTCAAGACAATTTTTCCGCTTGCTTCGGCACTCGGAAAACAAGCGAATAACAAGCGAATTTCATTTTTTGATTTTGAATGGAATTTAAAGCACCTCCCCCATGATCAGCTTCTCGAAACATTCCCGGTACGCGTCTTGCGCGGCATCACGATACTTTCTGCCGATGGGGACTTTTTCACCGTTTTTAAATATAAATTCCGTCTTCGTCATTTTTCTTACGTGGAGTATATTCACCACATAGCTTCTGTGGCATTGGATAAACGTCGAACCGCCCAGCTTTTTCATTAAATCGGATATGTTCATGGCGGACGTTGTTTTCTTGCCCGCCGCGAAAGAGAACACGCAATTCCTGATGATTATTTCTATATAATATATGTCACGCAGCCGTATTTGGATGGGCATACGGTTAACAACGATTTCGATGGTTTTGGCGAAACGCTCAATTTGCAAACGGCACTTTTCCATCGCTTGGTTCATATCCTTTTGCTCTACGGGCTTGAGTATATAAAACACCGCCACGCCGTAACCGGCAAGGGTGTATTCATCGCTTGTGGTGGTGAAGATGATCGCGGCGTCCTTATCAAGCGCGTTGACCTCCTTTGCGGCATCCATACCGGTGATGCCGCTTTTTGCCATGTAAATGTCCATAAAGATGATTTGGAATTTTCCCGGCTCAAACGCCGATAAAAAATCCTCGCCGCCGGTAAAGAAATCCACTTCGGCCGCCAGCTTGTTCACGTCCAAGTAGCGGGTGAGCGATTCGTTAAGCGACCGCGCGTCCGACGGCGTATCCTCGCATATGGCAATCCTCACGATTCCCCGTCCCCTTCCCCACTCCATATGGGTATAACGATCCTCGCGCGGAAGATATCCTCCGATTCCTTAAAGAAGCTCGCGTTCCCGCCGTATTTTTTACATACATCCTCCGCCGAGGCAAGCCCTATGCCGATACGCCCCGGTTGCTTGCGGGATAAAAATCGGCTGTTTTTTTCGTTCAATACGCCGTCAAAACGGTTCTTGATAAAGATACCCAACCCACCCAGCTCGCAGCCGATGTTGACGGATACCTCGCGCAGGGGCGGCGGGAGCTTCGCCGACGCTTCCAACGCGTTTTCCAAAAGGTTTGAGAGCATCACGCACAAATCAACCTCGTTGATATCCACCGTATCGGGCAACACGGCACGTACCGAAAAAGCGGTATGCTGCTGGCGGGCCAGCCCCGCGTACAAGCCCAGCAATATGTTGACAAAGTCATGGCTGCAATAGCGTGTTTGCAAGGCGTGGATTTGCGCGTCATCCACGGCTTCCAAATAGGCCGTCAATTTTTCGGTTTGCGCTATTTTGGGTACGAGTTGTTTGATCATCGTGATGTGGTGGCGCATATCATGCCTGGTTATACGGGTTTCTTCTTCTTTATCTTCCATAATCGAAAGGTAGGCGCGCTGTACGTCAAGCATCTTCGAAACGTTGTTTATCCGATTCTCCATCGCCAGCCGTAAACGGAACTGCCTTGCGATGTCCGCGGTTATTACAACGCCCATCATCAGCACGACAAACCCGCCCGCGATTTCGGTAAACCATCCGAAACGTATCGGCTCGAATAAAGGCATAAACGTATCCATAACCAACGCGGCGTTAAAGACCATCATAGCAACCAGCATCACGGCGCTGCCGGATTTATTGCGCAGCACAACCCCGTGCGCGGTGATTACCGTCAAATAGAGGGCGCAAACCCACGAATACCATTGGATCAAGCGGGAGTAGACCATCATCATGTTCAAATTATCGCCCGCCATAAAGGGCATCAATACGGCCCAACTGCATACGAACACGGCGAAGGTTCCCGCATAACGGAACCATTTTTTGCTTGCCTCCGTCAGCCCGCGGCTTATCAGCATGATAAACAGGAACATGGCGCAGTAGGCGGCGTTTTCCACCGTGTACCATGCCATACCGCCGGGGAAGAGCGTCTTTACGATGGGGTAGCAGGTATATAATACATAGCATACGCTCAACCCCGTATAATAAAGCGGTGAAATACCCGGTTTTTCTTTTTCCCTCAATGTCAACAGCCATACGCCGAGGTACAGCAAACCCAATAGGAGTGCCAACGTATTGACGATAAGCCGTAATGCCATCCGCGTGTTAAGGATGCGTGATACGGCTTCCGATACGCCGAAGGCGGGCGGGTAGAATAAACCGCTGTAGAAATGGCTGAAATTGGATACGGCAAGGATGATTTCCATCGAACCCGCTGCCTGCACCGTGACCGAACCGCTGCCTGTCCGCGGTTGGTAATGCGACGGGTCGGGGTTACCCATTTTGGATACCAACAAACCGTTGATGTAAAGGCGGTGCGCGGAATAGATTTCCGGCAGTTCCAATGTGTAGCTCCTCGTTTCCGGCGGCAATTTAATCGTCAAACGGTAGGTCGCGTTCCCGTGGGGGCCGTGGGTCAGGGTTCCGTTTACGTGCCTTTCAAAACCGCCGTATTGGCCTATGTAAATATATTCATCGGGCAGGGGTATGGGGGTTGTTCCGTCAAAATCCTGCGGCGAAAACAGACTGCCACGGTAGAGTTCCCAATCCCGTATCAGCCAAATTACGGGGTTTCGGGTCAGCGCGTCATCGTCCAAAAGCAAAATCCCGTTAACCGGTTGCGCGCCCGGCGCGGTATATTTATTGTCATATCGGTAGCAATAATAAAACAACACACAAGCGGCTGCGAAGACGATTAATAATAAAAAAGGTACAAAAACCCGTTTCATGCCAATGACATTTCCCGCTTGCGCCAAAAGACAAAGAACACACCGGCGATGATTACGCTGATCACGCCCGTTACCCCGACGGATGTCCAATTGTTGGGATAGGATTCCGTAATGGGGGCTACCACGTATAAGGATAAATGGTTTGTCATGAACGAAACCGTTTTTTCTGTCGTGTCGTATCGGAACCAAACGCCGTCCAGCACCCCTTCATTGCTGAGATACCATACCGCCACGGGCATATGGCCGTAATACGGTACGGTAACGGTGATGTACCCGTCGAAGGCGCTGATGAATTGGGAACCGGACATCATCGTAATTTTAAATACCAAATCGTCGGGGTTGACGGAATTTTGCTGTGCTTCAGTCAGATTTTCCGCCCGCGCAAACGAAAGCGTTATATCCAATCCGGAAGCCGCCGCGACGGTTGACTTAACCGCGCTCGGGTCGAGCGTCAGCGTCCCCGACGGGAGCGTGAAGGTAACCGACAACCCCGCTTCGGCAAATTGCTCGAACTCGGCGAGTGGCAATGTATGGTCTTCCAATGTTACCGTCCCGTTTGACAAATTATATTCTTCGGAAAGGTTATGGATAAGTACCGTATATGAATCCGGTGCGGGGATCGGATCGGGTGCGGGGGTTTGTGGGGGCGGGGGTGGGGTTGATGCGGGTATCGGTTCGGGGCTAGGCTTGGGTTCGGGCTCGGGTTCCGGTTCGGGGGTTGGTGTCGGAAGCGGTGCGGGTGTCGGCTCCGGTGTGGGCGTTGGCGGGGACGCCGAGGTCGGGGTTGGCTCCGGTTCGGGCTCCGATTCGGGGGTTGGTGACGGAATCGGTGTGGGTATATGTTCCGGCGCGTGGGTTGGCGAAGCCGCGGGAGTTGGTTCCGACGCGGGGGTTAGGGTTGGCTCCGGTTCGGGGGTTGGCGGCGGCGGTGTAAGAGTCGGTTCGGGTTCGGGTTCGGGTTCGGGTTCGGGTTCGGGTGTTGGTATCGGTGTTGGTGTAGGCGGCGGTGTTGGGGTTGGCGTTGGGGTCGGTGTAGGCGACGGCTCCGGTTCGAATGTTGGCGGCGACGGTATAAACGGCGGCTCCGGTTCGGGGGTTAGCGGTTCCGGTTCGGGTTCGGGGGTTGGCGGCGGCGGTGTGGGGGGTAAATTGTTGGTCCCATCGGGACGTCTGCCGGTGCGGTCGCCGCCGATAAGGATACCGCCGTCACGAGCTTCGTCCAACGTAACAAACACCGGCTCGGATATACCTTGCAGAATACCGTCACCGCTTACCTCTATTTTAAAGCCGTAATCATGTCCTTCTTCCAATCCATATATGTAAACGGTGTCGGTTTCAATGACAAGCAATGCGGGATCGGTTATTTCATGCCACGTATCGCCGTCGTCTTCCGATTTCCATACGGTAATATCCCAACCAAGCCACGGATTAAGTTTCTCGACAAAGAACCATAACATATTACCCCAATGCCATACGTTATTTTCGCGCCACCTTTCACGCCGTATATTTCCCGGGTCAATAACGGGCACCCGCGGTTCCGATACGGTTATTATCAATGCGGGGCGCAGATTATCGGGATTTTTAATGATCCCGCCCGTAAACGCCGAATAATTAATTTCACCATAAATCGTATATGTACCCGGTACATCGGGGTTGTACGCCGATATATCCCACGATAAAAGGGGTAAAAAAAGCCGCGCGAAACCGTTCGGGCCGTCGGCAAATACCATAATAATTATTTGAGCGATATCGTCGTATATATCCATTTCTTCAAACGCGGTACCAAGCATGGTTTCATGCCGAAGCGATGATGGCGATACGGACGTTATAACAAATACATCCGGTGCTTCCGGTTCGGGTTCCTCATCGTAATCCGGTTGATCATCGTCCGGTTCGGGTTCCTCATCGTAATCCGGTTGATTGTCGTCCGGTTCGGGTTCTTCAATATCATCTGTTATAACGCCGTCCGTACAGGGTATGTCCGCATCTTCGGCGAATACGGACAGAATACCCGTTGTTGTCAAAACGATTATCAAAACGGTCAAAATCGCCGTCAAACGCTTCAGCACATCCAATCCCCCTTAATCCCAATTTTATGGATATTATGTATCACCCTCATTATGCAGTATGTCATATTATTAACCCGATTACAAATATGATTTATGCCGTTCACGACATTTGGGTGTCGTTCATGCAAATCCGTTGAATTTTACCGTTTAATATGTAGACTTAGTTATGCGGAACTATCATGCGGGGGTGGGTGTTAATGAAGCGTAATAAAGAAAACGTCAAATGTATTTTTATTTGTATGCTCGTTCTGATTGCGGCGGGTTACTGTACGTTCCCCGTATTCGCGGAGGGCGGCATCGATAGCCGTGACGGATACGCAAGCAATTTCCTTGCGCGTTACGTCACTACCGTTATGAATACGGGCTTTAACAATTTCCCCAGCGACGAATCCAACGCCGTGTTGCAAACGCGGGACGGGTTTATATGGTTCGGCGGGTATAACGGGCTGTACCGTTACGACGGCGCGAAGTTTACCGTATGGGACGCCGGAACGCCGAACGGCTTCGGCAGTTCCAATATACGCGCGCTGTACGAGGACGCGGACGGCGTATTGTGGATAGGCACAAACGACAGGGGCTTGGCCGCTTACCAAAACGGGACGTTCACGGTTTATGACAGGACACACGGCTTGCCGTCCAACACCATTCGGACAATTTCGGGCGGAGCGGACGGGTCAATATATTGCGGCACACCGGAAGGGATCGTCCGTATAAACCGCGACAGGGAAATCACAGCCGTCGTACTGGACACGGAAATGCAGCAAGCCGCGGTTTCCATTTGCCTTGACGCGGACGGCAACATGTACGCCGTCCTTAACAGCGGTGAATTGTATGTATATACCCATAACGGCCAAACCATCAGGCACCCCCACGACGGGCCGTTTATGTCGGTCACCCATGTTTCGGGCGGTTTAATGGCGGCCGGAACACGCGAAGGCGACGTTTTTATTTTTCGATACGCGGGCAATTCCTTTACCCTTTCGGAAAGGGTCACGACTCCGCTGACCAATATCGGTACGGTGTATGAGGATTCCAACGGCTATATTTGGCTGCTTGCCGAAAACGGGATAGGATTCATGGACCGCGGCCGCATTTACCGGAACGTAGGCAACCCCGGTGGCGCGGGGTTTTACAGCGGCATGGTTGAAGATTACCAAAACGGTTACTGGATTACCGCCACAAGGGGCGGTGTGGTTAAACTGACCGTGAGCGCGTTTACCAACTTCAACGCTTTGCACAATATTGAAACCGGCACGGTCAACGCCATCGTTTTGGATGGCGGTTATACCTATATAGGCACAAACAACGGGCTTATTATATTGGACAAAAACGGAAACCCCGTGCGGACGGATTTTACCGCGCAAATCAATACCCGTGTAAGGGGGCTTTTCCGTGACAGCAACGGTAATATATGGATTTGCACGTATTCGGAGCTGGGCGTAATGCGCTATACGCCCGCAACCAATACATACATGAGCTGGAACGCCGAAAGCGGTTTGATTTCCGACCGGACCCGCCTTATCTTGGAGCTTCCGAACGGTACGATCGCGGTAGGTACGGCAACCGGTCTCAGTTTTATTAGGGGTGACAACGTTATATCGGTTAATGAAGCGTTGGAAACGGATATCTTTATTGACTTGCCCGACATTATGGTGCTGTACATGGTTTGCGCGTCCGACGGGACGCTGTACATCGGCACGGACGGCGGCGGTGTATACGCCGTTAACAGGGACGGCACAACCCGTTACCGGGAGGACGACGGCCTGACCGGGGGTGTGGTACTGCGTATGCTGGCCGACCCGAACAGCAACGGCGTATGGGTGGCGGCATCACCGGGCCTTTGTTATATCGGCGGCGACGGAACGGTCCGTACCGCGGAAAAACTGCCGCCTTATACTTTTTTGGACATTCTGCAATACAACGACGATTTGCTGCTGCTGACATCGTCAAAAATCATACGCACAAACGCCGCGGCGTTGCTTGACCCCGATTTGCCACTTGTTTATACCTCAATAGACAGGACCGCGGGGCTTACCGCCATGATTAACGCCAACGCCTGGAATATGTTGGACGACGGCGGCAACCTCTATTTTTGCACCGACAGGGGCGTCAGCGTGTACAGCTTTGCGAATGACGCCGCTTTGATTATCCCGTTCGCGGGTATAACCGGAATCTACATCGATGAAATAAGGCAACATGCCCATATAAACGGCATAAGTATCCCGCGTGACGCCAACCGCTTGACCATCCACCTGTCATTCCTGTCGTTCGGGCTGTTGGGTGACGCTTCATTACACTACATACTTATCGGGCAGGATAACGAGCCGCATACATTGTCAAAGGGCGACAATATGGAAATATCCTACACCAACCTAAGGGGCGGCCATTATACCTTACAGGTTTGGACGGAGGATTCAAACGGAAACAGGGGTAATTTTATCGAAGTCAATTTCCATAAAGATTTACAACTGTTTGAGCGTACCTATGTGTGGGTAATTGCCGCCGCGCTCGTTTTGTCGTTATTTACGCTGGCTGCCGCATTGGTCATGCGGATAAGGACGCGCAGGCTAATCGAAAAGCAACGCGAATACCGTACCATTATCATACAGGCGCTGACCGCGATTTCTTCCGCCATCGACGCGAAGGATTCCTACACGAGCGGCCATTCCGTGCGTGTCGCGGCTTATTCGGCGGAGATAGCGCAAAAGATGGGTATGAGCGGGGAATTTATCGAAAACCTTTATTACATCGGGCTGCTGCATGATGTGGGCAAAATCGGCGTACCCGACACCATCATCAACAAACCGGATAAGCTGACCGACGAAGAGTTTGATACGATGAAACGCCATTCCGGCATCGGCAAGGAAATCCTTAAGGAAATCACCGCGATACACAATATGACCGCGGGCGCGGAAGAACACCACGAGCGTTGGGACGGGAAAGGCTACCTGCAAGGGATATCGGGCGAAAGCATATCATTGGAAGCGCGCATCATCGCCGCCGCGGATACCTACGACGCCATGTCGTCCGACCGTTCCTACCGTAAGGCGTTGCCGAAGGAAGTTATCCTTGAGGAATTCAAGCGCTGCAAGGGCAGCCAGTTTGACCCGGAAATAACGGATATCGTCATTCGGCTAATCGAGCGGGATCATTTCACAGCCAAACTAAACAGCGCGGTTTGATTATATCCGCACAAAAAAGGAGAAAACGATGAAAACGATCTTTATTGTCGATGACAACGAAACCAACCGTATGGCGGCCAAGTCCGCGCTGGACGGTACGTACAAAAACTTCGCCCTGCCGTCGGCGGCGCGGATGTTTAATATGCTGGAAAAAATTACACCCGACCTCATCCTGTTGGATATCGACATGCCGGAAATGGACGGCTTTGAAGCCTTAACCGCTTTAAAGGCCGATGATAAATTAAAGAGAATCCCGGTGATCTTCCTCACGGCAAAGAATGACGCGGAATCGGAAACCCGCGGCTTTGAAATCGGCGCGATTGACTTCATGCACAAGCCGTTCTCGCCGCCGGTATTGATCAAACGCATCGGCCTGCACATCGAAACGGACAGGTTAATCAAGGAAAGCCTTCACAGCGTGCGCGAAATACATAACGCGACGATCAACGTTATCGCAAACATGGTGGAAAGCCGCGACAAGGTTACGGGCGGGCATATAGACCGGACGCAAAAATATTTGTCGATCCTCGTGAACGAATTGCTCCGCTCCGGCGTTTATGCCGACGAGGTTTCAACTTGGAACCTGGATGTGTTCGTACCTTCGGCCCAGCTCCACGACGTGGGAAAGATCGTGATAAGCGACGTAATCCTTAACAAACCCGCCAAGCTGACCGACGAGGAGTTTGATCTGATCAAAACCCATTGCGCCGAAGGCGAATCGGTTATTGAACGGATCATGAACAAAACCAGCAAAACGAAGGACGACCGCTTTTTGCTCCACGCGAAAAGGTTCGCGGGCAGCCACCATGAAAAATGGGACGGCTCGGGTTATCCCAACAGGCTTGCGGGCGAGGGCATACCCCTTGAAAGTAGGCTGATGGCGATTGCGGATGTATACGACGCGTTGGTGTCCGAGCGGCCGTATAAAAAGCCCTTTACCCATGAACAAGCAATGGAAATCATCAAAAAGGACAGCGGTACGCATTTCGACCCGAAGCTCGTTGAGGCGTTCTTAAATGTTGCGGACGATTTTTGGGTGGAATCGGTAAGTTCATAAAAATAAAACGGGGATGAAGCGATTATGAAGAAATTTATGTATAACATGAGCATAAAGACGAAAATTTCCATTGTGCTTGTGCTTGTCATCATCGCCGCGACGGCGGCGGTTGTGTTCGTAAGGTCCAATCAGATACAAAACCAGCAGCGCGCGCTGATCACCGAACGTCTTCAAGGCAACGCCAACCTTGCCTTGGGTATCTTTGAAACGGTAAGGAATTATACCTACCGGATCATGGACATCGTAGCCACCATGCCTTACGTACAGGAAACGCTGGAAGGCGACGAACAAGCGCATACGAATTTGAGGCGAAGGCTGCTGTCGATGTTCTACAGCCTAAACCAAGCCGGGGACGGTGTATTCGTTTACGCCAATATATTCGTGTTTGACGCTAATTTAAACCTCGTAGCCACGGCGTACCCCGCGGGCGAAAGCATTAACCTGTCGAACGAAGCGTTTATGGGCAATATCCGCGCGGCGATGATCGGGTACTCCCACGTCTCCACCGCGGCCAGGGACCCCGATACCGGGCGTATGCACTTCTTGTTCACCCAACCCGTGGTGATCGAAGGATATTTTTCGGGCCTTGTCGCCGTACTCAGCAACACGGAGGATTTGGGGGTCTTCCTGCGCGACCCCACTCATGATTATGACAGCTTTATCAATATCGCGGACAGCGACGGTACGATCTTCTTTTCTAACAGGCGCGCGTACATAGGCCGCCACGTCAATGATTTGGGCGTGTTTGAAGCGTTCGGGCGCGTTCCGCTCAATGAAATATTCAACCATACATCGGCCATAACCGGCATTGAAAAAATCGCCTATATAACCACCGAACCCAATTTGGGCTGGACGATCATCTGCTTCTTTGACGCCCACGCGGTAGGCAGTATCGCGTTTGAGATTTTCGTTTCTTTATGGCCTACCCTAACCGGCATACTTTTAGCTTCCGCTTTAATGCTCTTTATCGTTTCAAGGTCGCTGGAACCTTTAAAGCCTTTAACGGAGGCCGCCAAACAAGTTGCCGGGGGAAATTTGGACATCAAGCTCGGTATCCGCAGGAATGACGAAATCGCCCAGGTTTCCGAATCGTTTATGGAAATCGTTAAGGCGTTGAATATACTGCGGGAGAACTTCAAGAAAGCGAAAAACTCCATGACCGGCGGCGATATGGACTTCTTAAACGAAGACGCCGCGCTTGAAGGCGTCTATGACGAAATGTTCACCAGCACCATCGATATCGCCAAGCATATCCACCGCTCGCAGATAGACGCGGAACGCGCCAACAAAGCCAAGAGCGATTTCCTGGCTACCATGTCCCACGAAATCCGCACTCCGATGAACGCGATCATCGGCATCGCGCAGATCGAATTGCAAAAGGACAATCTACCGAGCGATTCCGCTTTCGCGCTGGATAAAATCTACAATTCCGGCAACAACCTGTTGGGTATTATTAACGACATACTCGATATGTCAAAAATAGAGACGGGCAAGCTGGAACTTAACCCGGTGGATTACGATATGCCGAGCCTGATTAACGACGCGGTACAGCTTAACATCGTGCGTATAGGTTCAAAGCCGATCGAGTTCTTGCTGGACGTAAACGAAAGCCTGCCTTCGCGTATGTACGGGGACGAGTTGCGTATCAAGCAGATACTAAATAACCTCTTGTCCAACGCGATCAAGTATACCGACGCGGGGCAGGTAAAACTTACGATCAGCCACGCGCCGCTGGGGTCGGACGCCGAGCTGCGCTTCGACGTGAAGGACACGGGACAGGGGTTAAAACCCGAAGACCAAGAACGATTGTTTTCGGAATTCTCGCGCTTTAACACGGAAGCCAACCGCGAAACGGAGGGCGCCGGCTTAGGGCTTAACATCACAAAGAACCTTGTTGAGATGATGGGCGGCACCATCGAAGTGGTAAGCGAATACGGCAAGGGGAGCGTATTCACCGTTATATTAAGGCAAAAAACGATCCCGTGCCCGCCGATCGGCGCGGAGCTTGCTGAAAGGCTGCGCAATTTCAAATTTGCCGGCGATCGGAGGGCTTCATTCTTACAAATAACGCGTGAACCCATGCCCTACGGAAGTGTACTGGTCGTGGACGACGTCGGGACGAACTTATATGTCGCGGAAGGGTTAATGTCACCCTACGGCTTAAAGATCGATACGGCGGACAGCGGTTTTTCGGCCATCGCAAAGGTGGAGGGCGGAAACAAATACGACGTGATATTTATGGACCATATGATGCCGCAAATGGACGGCATCGAAACAACCCAAAAACTGCGTAAAAACGGGTACACGGGGACCATCGTGGCGTTAACGGCCAACGCGCTGGTCGGCAATGACGAAATGTTTAAACAAAAGGGTTTTGACGGGTTTATCGCAAAGCCGATCGATTTACGCCACCTTAACGCTGTCTTGAATAAGTTCGTCCGTGACCGCCATCCCAACGAAGCGAAAAAATACAAGGCGGAAGCATCGGCGCAAAGGGAACCGGAAATGCTCGCGGTCAACCCGAAGCTGATCCGAATATTTTGCCGCGATATGGAAAAAGCGATCCTTACCCTGCGTGAAACGGCCGCGAACGGCGACATAAAGCTGTTTACGACAACGGTTCACGCCGTAAAGTCCGCTTCGGCGAATGTTAAGGAGCATGAGGTTTCCGAATTGGCGGGTATTTTGGAAGACGCCGGATTAAAAAACGACACCGTTTTTATCGCGGAAACGGTAAATAAGCTCATCATGATGCTTGAAGCCGTGTTGATAAAACTTAAACCGACGGAAGCCGCGGACGCGGATGACGCGGATTTGCAAGAGGATACGGATTATTTGAAGGAACAGCTAAAACTCATTGAAGCCGCTTGCAAGGAATTCGATGACGATACCGCGTATGCCGCTTTTGACCGATTGAAGGAAAAAACCTGGAGCGCCAAAACGCGCGATACAATTGAAAAAATCCGTGACGTACTGTATTTGGACAGCGACTTTGACGAAGCGGTAAGGATGATTGCGGAATTTTTGCAATAATGGGTTTAAGACACCGGAACAGCTTTTGTTAATCCCATCGCCATCCCCGCCGTCGCCGCCAGCAATATAAAAAGGAACACCGGAAAAATACCGATCCCCATAACCCCCGCCACCGCGCCGAACAGCGGCGGCACCAACGTCGCCCCTGCGTAAGCGGCAGCCATCTGCACGCCCACAAGGGCTTGGGAATCCGCTTTGCCGAAATTATCGGGCGTGGCGTGCATGAGCGAAGGGAATACAGGCGCGCAGCCCAAGCCGATTATAATAAGCCCCGCAAGGCATACCCACGCGGGCGCAAAGGGCAGCCATACCGCGGCGATACCCGCAAGCGTAACCGTCAACCCGAGGGCGACCATTTTACGGTCGCCCAATCGGTTCGACACGAATCCCGAGGCAAAACGCCCCGCGGTAATGCCCATGAAGAAAAACGACGCGAACAACGCCGCGGATTCCGCGGAAATGCCGCGGTCATACACTAAGTAAGTGCTCGCCCACAAGCCCGCCGTGCTTTCCAGCGCGCAATAACCGAAGAAGGCTAGCAGGGCATACAGTACCCCGCGGATACGGAGGATTTCAAATAAACCCTTCGCGGGCGCGGTATCGGTTTTCGCTTCTTCTTGGGGAACGTCCGATTTTTTCCACAGCCGCAGCGTCGATACCAGCAGGGCGAAGATCAAAACCTGCGCCGCCCCCACCGTACCGAAGCCGTAGTTCCATGCCATCCCCCGCGTAAGGAAAAACCCCATCGCGTACGGGCCCACCATCGCGCCCAAGCCCCAAAAGCAATGCAGCCAGCTCATATGCCGCGAGGTATAATGCACGGCTATGTAATTATTGATCACCGCGTCCACCGCGCCCGAGCCGAAGCCCAGCGGTATTGCCCACAGGCACATCAGCCAAAGCGAATCAGCGAGCGCGTACCCAAGTAACGACATCGCCATAAGGAGTACGCCCAAGGCCGCCACGAGCCCCGGGCGTATTTTTTTCGTCAATTTATCCGCCATCAATACCGAAAAGATCATCCCGACGGAAATCAGCATCGCAATGATACCCGCGTAATGCACGGGCGCGCCGAGTTGTGCCTGCATCACCGGCCACGCCGCGCCCAAGAGCGCGCTCGGCAAGCCCAAGCCGATGAAGGCGAGATACAGGATAATCAACAGCATATTGGCGGCCCCCTAATATTCCGTACGCTTCCCTTTCGCCACATATATAACATATATTACAAACCTTGACATCATTGCCCCGCTATACTAATGTAGCGCGTATATAATTAGATATCCGATATTGTTTGCATGGGGTGTTTTGGAATGGTCGAAGCCGAAAAGAACCGCATCCTGATTGTGGACGATGAAAAGTCGAATTTGGAAATCCTGTTAAGCATCCTGGGGCAGGAATATACGATTTACATGACCAAAAACGGGTTCGGAGCCATCGACATGGCGCATAAATACCTTCCGGACCTTATTTTATTGGATATCATCATGCCCGATACAAACGGCTACGAGGTATTGGCTACGTTAAAGGCTTCCGCCGTCACCAAGCACATCCCCGTTATCTTCGTCACCGGCCTCAATTCGGTGGAAGACGAGGAAAAAGGCTTTAACATGGGCGCGGCGGATTTTATCTCCAAGCCCTTCAACTCGCGCATCGCGCGTTCCCGCGTCCGCAACCAAATCAAGATCGTCAACTACGCCAACAGCATGAAGCGGCTGTATAATGAACTGGAAGCCATGGCGAAGACGGCGGAAACAGCCAACCGCACCAAGTCTTCCTTCCTGGCGCGGATGAGCCACGAAATCCGCACCCCGCTCAACGCCATCCTGGGTATATCGGAAATCCAGTTACAAGACAACTCCCTTCCCTTAGAAAAGAAGCAAGCCTTCGTAAAGATATACAACTCCGGTGACCTACTTTTGGGGATTATCAACGACATATTGGACCTGTCCAAAATCGAGGCGGGTAAGCAGGAACTCAACCTCGCCCGCTACAGCGTGACCCATTTGATTAAAGATACCGCCCACATCAACACCGCCAAGTGCGCGCACAAACCCATCGCGTTTAAGCTGGATATCGATGAAAACATACCGTCCCACCTGTACGGCGACGAACTGCGTATCAAGCAAATCATCAATAACCTGTTGTCAAATGCTTTCAAATACACGAAATCGGGCGAGGTCAAAATGGCCGTCCGCGCGGAGGCGGCGGGTGAAGCCGTCATCCTTACCTTCAACGTAAGCGACACGGGGCAAGGTATGACGGAGGAACAGGTCAACACGCTTTTCGACGAATACACCCGTTTTAACATGGACGCCAACCGT
>Ga0136643_10002055_pt1 | contig 25614 bp, 23 predicted proteins | sample TergutLab28metaG_FD_96883 | JGI IMG/M metagenome (GOLD analysis project Ga0136643, IMG submission 96883) | Labiotermes labralis P1 segment gut microbial communities from Petit-Saut dam, French Guiana - Lab288 P1 (version 3) (version 3) | ecosystem: Host-associated > Arthropoda: Insects >... | reverse complement strand
GTCTAAAATATTCAGTACATATATTTGTTGAATAAATATATAAAATGCAACTTTAGAGGTTAGCGGTGTGGTACGACCACTATAGTTGACATTAGGCGTCAAAAGGTTAAAAGACAGGCAGATCTGTTTTGTGCAAGACGTACAAACACGCGAACCCAGTTAACGTGGTGGTCTCCTAAGGCCATTGTTTATGAAGGAACCTAGGCAAAAGCAAGAGATTCCGTTCCTGTGCTGGTATTTTCTTCATGGTAGACTTGGTGATTCTAATTATTTTTGGCTACTGAAGGTTCAAATAACCTTACGATAACCGAGAAAGACGTTTGAACATCCAAGATCGCGCATTTTTTTTTTGTAGAAAACTGAGGGCCGTATCCAAATTTTAAGCGCCAGAAGGGTGACGTGAAGGAAGCTCCTTACTGAGGACCCCCCATTCCTTGAATGACCTATGAACTTCATTTAATCTGGCGCTTTCTGCTTCGTGCACGTCAGCTGATACCGTCCAGTTGCCGTATCTTGAAACTTGGTGAGCGAGGAGGTGGGAGAAAGGCGTAGGAAAAGGGAGGCGCAGGTTATGAGGCAAGTATCTTGTGTGGAACGAAATGTCAATGAAAAATACCAGTTCCAAATACATCGGCCGCTAGAACATTAGGAGCCGGCACAGTCACTCTAATGTTACTGATAAATGCTTTTGCACAGATAGTAGCTTCTGAGTCATATAGACGGCAGGCGAATACTCACCCCATCCTGCCCGCATTCCTTAAATACCTTCCAAGTCTGTAGTTCTGTAGTTACCGGGACCGAACAGAAAACATTTTTGTATGTAAAGAATAATTAAGTAATTATGCTGAAAATATTAGGCGCCACTGTACGGAAGTTAATTACCACAATGAAAACCAACAAAAGCACACAATTCGTCAGAATCACATTAATGTTTTAATACGTTATCTGCTACATGTTTCGTGCCTCAATGGTCCATCATCAGGCAGTGCACAGTTGCATAAAACAAACGTTTAACCTTTCTGTCGTCTCCAGTATGTACTAGAGCTGTCGTAAATCCTTCAGTGTGTAGTTTATAGTAGATGGATTTGTGCACTGAAAATAATAGCACTTTTTAGATTTTAAAAAATTGTTTAAACTTACAAAATATTCGATCATTACGATTATTACATGTTTTAAACTATTTTTATAACAACAATTTTATAATTTTCAGTGCACGAATCAATTTAGTATTATCTATTAAAAAAGTTCAAAAGTTACTCACCCAGTGTTGTGCCACCTTGAAACACATATACGAGGCTTATTCAGAAAGTAAGTACCGTTTCGCTGTAAAAAAAATTGAATAAGGTTTCGTATAATATTTTATTATCAGATTCTACATTCTTCAAACTATTTTTCCACATATTCGCCGCCATTATTGGGGCACTTTTCGTAGCGGGGCACATTACAAAAAAAGCAACCTGATAATAGAAAAGATAAACCAGAAATATCTAATGAACATAAAACCTGCAGCCCCAAAACAAAACGTATATATCAAAACACACAAAGAAAATGAACCAATCAGCCCTGTAATAGATAACACACAAGCATCATCATACAAGATAGCAAAACATATAAACAAAAAATTATACAGCTTACTCAACCTGCCAAACACATATAATACAAAAAATTCCCAAAAAATAGCTGTAGAACTAAAAAGCATACAAATCAATGGAAATACAAAAATAATAACTATGGATATAAAGGATCTTTATGTGAATCTACCAATACAGGGGATCATAAAATCAACAAGATACTGGCTAAACAAAAGCAATAACAATGAAGAAATAATAAAACAGGTACTAAATATACTACAGACAATTATGAAACAAAATTATTTTTAATATAAAGTGAAGCTCTACCAACCAGAGAAGGGCATAGCCATGGGTTCACCTATATCAATCACGATGGCAGAATCATATTTGCAATATATAGAAGGGACTCACATTAAACAATGGTGGGATGCAGGTAAAATTACATACTATAGAAGGTATGTGGACGCATAATAATCATATACGACACCACAAAATTACAAGACATAATAATAGAACAAAAAATCAACAGCATAGATAAAAACTTACAATTTAAAATGACAACAGAGAATAATAACACAAAAAACTATCTGGACCTTAACCTAAAAAGAAATGAAAGCAATCTGGAGATTAGTATATACAGAAAACCCACAAACACTGACACCACAATCCACTACCAATCCAATCATCCATTATGAACAAAAAATAGCAGCATTCAGGTATTACATAAACAGGATGATTACATTACCTATAACAGAAAGATCAAAAATAGAAGATTGGAACACAATAATATCCATAGCTACCAGCAATGGTTATCCCAAACGCATTATATATAACTTAAGACAAAAGATGAAAAACAGGATACAGCAAAAAGACACACAAGAGCACCAAACTGAACACAAAAAATGGACAGCATTCACATACTTCAGCCCATTAATCAGACAAATAACCAACCTGTTCAAAGATACCAACATAAATATAGCATTCAGAACAACCAATACCATTCAGCAGCAACTATCCAGAGAAATTAATAATAGTACAAACCCCAGTGGAATATACAAGTTGCAATGTAATACATGTAAAATGGCATATATTGGCCAGTCCGGCAGATCCATAGCTACAAGATATAAGGAACACATAAGATACATAAGAAACAACAGTCCACAATCAGCATATGCTATGCATATATCATAAAATAGACATGAATACGGGCCTGCAAAAGAAACCCTACAGTTACTAAAAGAATGCACCAAGGGGGCACGGATGAGTTGCTGGGAAAACATATACATACAAACTTTTCACAACCACGGATTATTAGTCAAAGAACCGCAGGTCAACGACATCAACCCCTTCTACAACATAATAAACGAAACAAGAATCATACCACGACCTACAGATGCAGACACAGAAAACCAACATAAGGAATACAAGTAATATGAAATCCAGCTCCATCACATATGAAATAAGGTAAGAAGACACATTAAATGATCCATTAAGCCTAACTATTTGTATATAATGGACATAACATATGACGAACCTTGGGTAGTTTACAAAACCTTATGACGATAACCTATTGGTTATGATTTTACTTACAGACATGCTTCCAGCATACCTCAACGGTAATATTAGATAACAAGTAACTTTAATAGGCACAGGAGACTCCCTGAAGAGGGTTTTATAATGAAAACCGAAACATGTCGGAGTTTTAAATAATTTTATCTTTTAATATTTTAATGTATCAGCATTAATATTAACTGATATACAAGTGCATAAGTTGGTAAAAAATAAAATGAATTGAATCAATATGCACGGTGCAACAGTGAAAGATACTATCAAATTTGTTTATGTCCGTGCATATAATCGACAGTTGTTGCAGTATGTGGCTGGTAGCTGCATGTCAGGTAGCCAGTGACGGGTCTTTTTTGATAAACTTTGTGGGAGGTAACTTTTGGAGAGACCTGCCTTGGGTGCTGTTTGTATACATCATATTGTTAACGCGAATGACTATATTGCATTCTCTTGTAGCTCTATTGTTGATGTCTTTCTAAATAGACTGTCGTGTTCTCGTTTGTAGCCGTCAAACAGCGGGTTACTTCCGCCGTCAGAACATTTCTGTCACGTTGATTTTTCATGTTCCCATGTACATGGTGTGGCTATAAAATAACCGGACTGATGTTAGAGCATGTTTTATTAAAAAAAATACAATAGAAATGTTGTCACCCTCAGTGTACACTCCTCCCCGATCCCTACACCGCTCCATGCGAATCTTTCACTGTTGGAAGCAATGCTGCAAGTTGTCTTCTGATAGCTTATTCATGAGCTCCGTCGCTTTTGCCCTCACTGCATCTACAGACTTGAACCTGGTTCCTTTTAACGCAGACTTGATCTTTGGAAATAAAAAATGTCACATGGGGCTATGTATGTTCTTTAAAATAGAACGTTGAATACACAAAGAACTCAGAATCCCGAAGATGGCTCGCCGCAAAAGAAGAATGAAACAATATCAACCGTGACCATGACTGCCATTATTTATGGTACGGTGGTATGTGTTGTTGTAACCGAAATAGCGCACCTTTCGTAACTGAGAACACAGTGCGGGACGTTGACTAAACTGGCTGGATGTAATATTGATTGGCAGTAGGATATAGAAATTCTTTGCCTTTAGTATCGGAAGGAATTTCTCCATTATAGCGTTGCTCATTGATTTCCACGCGGCCATTCCTCTGTCTCCACCCCTTTCTACAATATGTCGTCTTGACACATTTGGAAACACCACCATGCCAAATCGATATTCCTGCAGGAGTGCTCTGTACATAATCGAGCACACTTCGTTTCGGGGTTGATTTGGTACCTGTGTGAACATTTACAGTACGAAGCCATACCTAAAATTGATTTTATAGGATTGTTGTCTATAAGTGGATTTTGTCGCTACAGTATTGATGTAACATTTATGGTATATATTTTATAATTTGACAAAAAGATACACATTGCACCTTAAGTATTTTAACGTTGTTTTCAACTATACGTATTTGTACGAAAGTAGAAAACTGTAGAATCTGTGTATCAAATAAGGAACTGTGTTTACGTGGAAGTTGCTTGGCAAATGGAGGTAGAAGGTGGCTCATTTGGTTGAGGCATTGACTTAATTCTTCCGGCCGCACTATGGCCGTGGAGTCGACTCAGCCTCTAACAGAAATGAGTGCCTGTATTGTCTCCTGGGGGGTAAAGGCGGTCGGTGCGTAGGGCTGGCAACCTTAACCACCTTCATATGCCGATTGTCTAGAAATTCTGGGAACCTCAGCCTCCTGGAGCCCTAAGGGTCTGTTCAGGCCTGTAATGGGATAGCTTTCCCGGTATCTGTTCGAAAATTTCTTAAAAAATCAGAAACTTATTAATTAGAGTGGTGTCTAATCATAAAATCCTCGTGCACTTAGCTAAAATGTGCACCCTTGTACAGGCACTGAGGCTCTGTACAGGCCGTACGGCCCATAGGGGGAGTAGTTATAGCTCTACTCTTTCTTGACCACGGTACCAGAAGGCGGTGATGGGTCAGCCGTCACGCCCCGGCCGCTCTTTACCCCCGGGAAAGACCCGGTACCCGTTGTACAGGAGGCTGGGTGGGCCCCAGGGCCGGTCTGGACAGGTGCGGAAAATCTCGCCCCCACCGGAATTCGATCTCGGATCGTCCAGCCCGTAAATGCACTTAGGTGGTTTAGTTGAATTAATGTATGTATTCAGTGATGAACAACGTTACAGCCGCTTGTCGCCACCAGCCATTCGTACGTGGCGTACATTTTTTTTATTTTACGACGCTCGTCGTAGGTCGGAATGCACAGTATAGCGTCGAATGGGAAGTTTGGTGCGTGATGAATTGGAAATAATATGGAAAGTTTGGGTCGTGGCCTTCTTTTTGGATCACCCTAAATTTTGTGACATTTCCCTATAGGGACTGAGAGAAACCACTGAAAATCTTAGCCAGTCTTCGGGTCAAGAGTTGCAGTGGGACCTCTCGAACACAAATCAGGACTATCGGTGGTAGCATACGGTTATGCAAATGTTCGAACAGCTTTTGAAGTCCACGACCTTACCCCATGCTCTCTTTTTGCAGAATACAAGGAAATACATTTTGTAGCGTAGCAGACACTCTGATTTGTGCAAAATAAAGAAAAACGCAAGCGCTGTTTGATGTAGCGGTTTGCAAAATTGCAAAATAGAAAACTGGCTTGTCCAATTTAATGATCTAAAATTTTCTTGTGTCTGCCTTCTTGAACAGAAGATGTGGACCTCACATATATGCAACGGGCTTCGACCATGACACGTTTAAATTACTTAGGTTTTGAGTTTGTTCACGGCAGACTTGTGCAGGGAAGTAGTCCGCAAAATGATGAAAACTTAGTAAAACAACCGTTTGAAGTTTTAGGTTCAATTAAATGATATAAAGGTAAAGGTAAACCAGGCCTCGACAGGTCCTTAGGGCTGCAGGAGGTAGAGGCTTCCAGATTTCAAGACGGTTGGCACATGAAGGTGGTAAGGTTGTAAGCCGTATGCACGGGCCGCCTTTACCCCCTAAGGAAATATTCGTCATGCTCATTTCTGCTAGGGACCGAGTCACCCTGGGGCCATAGTGCGGCCGAAAGAATTATGTTAATGAAAAATCCCAATGGCACCATAGGGAATCGAACCTGCAACCTTCCGGTTTGTAGCACTGCCCCATCGCGTGACCTCCGGTTGATTAAAGTAGACTGTGGAAATTCAGTCCCCACACTGTAGGCAAAATTCTGAAATATTCATTATTAAAGCTTGTGGTACGGTATATCTAAGTTACCATTGTGCTTAAGAGATAAGGCTAGTTATTTATGTTCTTGTGTTATTCGTGGCAGTGTCTGAGTGTCGCTAGTCCTGTCCACATAACTTTCAGTAAAACGTGACAAAATTCTGTGCTGGCTCTTTCGCTCACTACAAAAGCCCTCTTGTTTTGTAACGAGAGTGGGAAAGTTGATTTCCAAAAGGTTTGTTGTTGTTGTTGTTGTTGTTCTTGTATTTGCCGTCGCCGCCTCTGCTGCCGCTGCAGTTCTGCAGTTACATACAGTAGCTTATCTGCCGAACTACCTGCCCGTGGTGACCCCCTAGCGGCTTACTCAACAGGTATATATCGGTAAGCAGTTCACGTGAACACCAAGGACCCATGTCTTTCAGGAGCGAACAGTCGCTAAACCACTCAAGGAATTTCTCGCCTTTTACGGAGTCTGACGGTTCCTTGCTGTTATCACAACCTGTCACGTCTTCACGCACCATATTAACCCATTTTACATTATCCCATCCTGATGTGACGTCACTTATTATATCCTCATTTAGGTTTAGGATCCATAAGTAGGCTATTGCCTTTAAGTGTAGAGACCGACCTTTTTGTATGAGATTCCATCAACATCATAACCGTCGTCGCCATTTTAAACGTGCGTGCTACATGCCCCGCCCATCTTGTCCTTGTTTTCGTCATGCTGATTATTGGTGGAGAAATAAGAAGTACCTTGTTACGATTTCTTCATTTCCAGTTGCTCCCTTTACCGCAGGTATCAGTACCCCGTTTCCGTACAGCCTGAATCTGTGCTGCTCTTTGTGCAAGTAACCAGGCTTCTCGCCCATAAAAGAATGAGTGGAATTATAATTGTGTATTTGGTAATCTTTGTGATTTTAGATAGCATGCGGGGAGACTAAATGTTCTGTCTTGGAAGTCAGCCAGTGTTTGCAAAGTTTGCTTTCTTCGTATTTCTTCGTGAATGTAAATTTGACGTCGCGTGAGTTCAGGCTACCGCCGCGGTGTAAAAGAGACCTGCGCTCTTGTGGAATTATGCGCGGCGTGTAATGGTATTGTCTTACCGACGTTTCGGGACAACCCATCGGTCCCATTTTCATTGCTTGAAATACTATTTATGTTCATTTCACATAGTTGCTGTAGAATATGCTACAACTATGCTGTCTGTAGTACATACATATTCAAGTGGGGGGGGGGGGTGGTTGTGTTCACTTCACTACGTCTAGTGAAATTGTAGCATTTTTATTGTACACCATGTTTCAACTGCTTGGTACTGCAGTTTTAATTTTATTGTATTTATGCACATGTTCGACGAAGTTTTATATTAATAATGTGTTCCCTTACATCAGTGGTCTTCCTGAAGTTGGTCTCTGCAGGCCGAAATATGTAGGAGAAATTACCGCTACACACTAAATAGCTGAGAAGTGCCATCTTCTGGGCTATTGTACGGCGAGTAGTGGTAGTTCTGAACCGACCTTTCGGGACAACCTCAAGAATCCAAGAAGGATTTTCCTTCTTGGATTCTTGACCCTTGAAGATGGGACCGAAATGTTGTCTCGAAACGTCGGAAAGTAATTATCACTACTCGCTGCGTAATAGCCCAGAAGAGCGCAGTGTTCACCTTCTTCGCGGCGAAAACTTGATATCACGTAATAAATAGGTACTAATTACTTGATATAAATACAATATACTTTTGGTAATCTATTGCAGGGACATGCACGTACAACATTAAATTCTCTTTCTGTTTCATATTTGTAAGTCTGAACTTTTAAACGCCGGTTATTTTGTTTTAGTCATTACTGTAGCAGTTGTGTTCAGTAACCTGTAGCCGTGTTCAGTGTGCACGTTCGTGTGCAGTGGCAGTCACTGTGTCGGTAATGCGCGTTTTGTCATGATAGCCAGTGATAGGGGCTGTGTGCTTGGTCGCCATTTATTGATCAACATGTCAACTTCACCTGGGGATCTACTTGTCAGGGAAGTGATATTTGTCACGTCATAGGTTACGTAAAATGAAAACTGCGAGATTGAAAGTCGGGCTTTACGCTTTGCCATTTCTTCGAAAACAAATTCCAGTTTAATGCGCACATTTCATTAACGGTTTTAGTATCCTGAGTTTTCCAAGCGTATGACATTATCTCGTTTTGACTGGGACATACGGAACTCTTCCAGAAGGAATATAGTGTTTGTGTAGGCCCACTTAATTTGCTTGCAGCGCTGCTTATAATGAAGTCGTGCAGTTAGTCTTGTCCTGTAGAAGAATACAGATAGTTAACTTCAGTTTCACCCCAGCGGTTTTGTTGAGGATTATGGTCTTTTGGGATGTAACACTGTGCTGTTGGGTTAGCGTGTCACGACGTTTCGAAGGAACGTAATGCCTTAATAATGTCGGTAAATGCAAACCTAGTGATTCAGTGTCTCATCACAGAGGACTTGACTCCTCAAAACAGATATTTGTTTGCGAGGAATGTGCTTGGACGTAGCGACTCCCTACGGACTGGACGGTCCAAGGTTTGGACCCCGGTGTGCGCAAGAGATTTTGTCGTCTTCCTGTCCAGACTGGCCCGTATACTCGCCTGTCGTCTTCTATATTGGTTAGGCCTACCCGGGGTAGTGCGTCCGGGGCGTGGCATTGACTACCCACCCTCATCTAGCACCGAGTTTAAGAATAAGTAGAGCTATAACTTTAGTACCCCTCAGTGCCATTCATCACCTGTTACGGGGTGAGCTTACATTTTTGAAGTGCTGAGAAAAATGGCTGGTCTTGAGAAGTTCAAAATGACTGGAGGAAATAGTGCTGTGGGGAACTTAATACTTCTGCCGTCACGTTTTGCTGTATTGTAAACCTGAGGTGAGCTGGGCAGATCGTGTGGTACGAATGTAGGAAATGACAAATGCGCACGGAATTTTGGTCAGAAAATTTTAAACGAAGGGACGACTTCATCGACATATGCTTTGATGGCGTGGTCAATAGATCATGGAAACAATAAACCAGCCATGAAAATAACTGGCCATGAATCACTGATACTGAAATGGCCTAACGTGGTGTCCAGTTGTGGATTTCTGTGACTCTGCTTTGAACTTATGGGTTTCACAAGAACACATAATTTCTAATGCGGCTGTAAAATATTCCGTGGTATGTGGTCACCATGGCGACTGGAATTTGGACATTGACTGAAACTGAAAGAGTCACGACTTCAGGAAGGCGGAGTCTGCTTCCGTCTGCAGGCGTAACAGAGGAAAACGGGGAGAATCTGCTCTGTTTGGCGTGTTATTGAGGCGCTTAGACAGGACGCACAGTGCTCAAAATTTCGCTGCTAGAAGGCAATTTCTAGCTGTGTAACTGAACTTTTCCAGGAATGTTCTGAAGCATGGATTTGCTTATTTATTTATTTATTTGTGTAGAGAGTGCACATATATATCACATTTTTTATTTTGTGTTTGGCTTTATACCTGCCCCATAGAACTGACTGAAACTGATTACCGAAGCCATGTTCTCAGTCTTACTCCCTTCCCATCTCGTCGCTTGGTGGAAGCGTCGCAGTTGTGCACTCAGAGTATGCTCCCTGAGAGGCTGTCAGGCTTCTGGTGGCGGAATTGTTAGTGTTTGAAACAGAGTCCTCTGTGGACTATGAAACAGAGTCCTCTGTGGACTATGAATCATCCTTATTGCTAAAACCGTATTGTGAAGTAGTTTGCTTTACTACATTACTTTTTCGCTTTTATAATGGAAATAACCACACTAACACAAACAGCAGAACAGATGCCACTCCACAAAGACCGTCCTCACTACGCGAGCAGAAGCAACCGTCAGAAAAGAACCCCACCTCAACTCAGTGCAAACACACATCTCTTTTAATAACTATTAAAACATGTTGGTGCGAACACCACGCATCACACAAAACTGATACGGAACAGTACTACGGTTACGACAGGACTATTGTACTTTAGTACCTTAGAACGCTAACTCCTAGGTATACCCTATATCGTAATTATGTTTGTACTTATACTTTATTCCTAGCATAAGGGTTGTACCCACTTTGAGAAAAGGGCACTTCAAACTACTACTGGTAGTCCACCTGGAAAAACCCGGGGCCATGGTACCCACTGTTATAATGAGATCTCGACCCGCCCCCCTCCCCCAGAACTCCCCAAGAACGCTCCACGCATTCCTGTGTAACTGATCCGAAAGTCCAGTCACAACCTGAAGATGGCCCACATATAGGTCCGAAACATGTTATAATCCTCCTGTAATAATAGAGGCAAATATAGTTGTGTTCGACTGTAAGTACTGATACACCAAGCTCCTTACTATTGTACTAACACAACGGGGATGACGCACATCAGAAGATGCTAAACACGTTTGAAAGGAAAATATTGCGAAGAATATATGGCCCAACACAAGAAGGGGGACGTTGGCGTCCCAGATGGAACATTGAACTCTACAGTTTATACGATGAACCGAACATCGTGGAGGACATTAAAATCAAAAGATTAGGATGGGCAGGTCACATAATAAGAAGGGAAGAAAGGATTCCAAAAAAGGTTTTAAACGGAAACTTCTACGCCACAAGACCAGGGGGAAAACCAAGAACCAGATGGGCGGATGTGGCATGTCATAGGGTAAACTTTACCTTACCTTTACCATTGTACGTTAACTATGTTTCTTTTTAGCCATCTTGTTTACATTTGGCTTTTCTACAGGGTGTCACTTAGATTTGTGGGGTTATTGGCATCGATTCGTTTTCGTGAAACTCGTTATAAACGTCATCTGTGGACAATCTGCTATCTCTATACTGTTTCAAGCCTTCGTTATCAACAGTGGGTTCTACCAGAGCGAGTCGTTGCGAACTTTGAAGGTGGTAGAGTCACAGTGGCTAAGTAACGCGGAATGAAAGTTGGAGATCAGGAATGGTCAGGACTTGGGAGAGGACTGTTGTGACTTAGGAGTGCTGTAGTAGCATTCACCTGGGAGAGGTTGAGGGAAGTTATCGCGTGAACTCAGGGTAACCGGTACGCAGTAGGGATTCGAACCCATCACCTTTGAAGTACAAGCGCAGAGCCTTTGTCACTACAAGGTGCAGGGTGCAATCCCTCCCCCCTGTTTTGCTCAAAGTGTTTTGTATTCGCCGACACCGTAGCACAGGGCCGTGATATTTTGAGCAGATCGTGTCTGTGTTTTAAGTGACGAGAAAGAAAGACAATCTATTTTGTATTCAGCGTAGGCAGAATTTTTATGAGGAATCACTTTTGAAACCTTCCACTTGTAGAACTAAGATGGTGAGCGAAGAATTTAAAATGCGAGACCAGATATTGTTGTTGAGTGGTTTGCACTCAGCTTCTGACTGTGGGCGTCGCGGGCTCGACTATAAACCCATAAACTAGCCATATTGCTTCAGGGTTTTCGTGGCTTTCCTCAGCCCTCTGACCAGATACCGGGAAGTAGCGTCCATTGAAGGACCAATATTGTTGTTATGCTGAAGTTTTGTGAGCTCATATCATGGTTAGCGTTAGTTAATTAGTTATTGTATGCAGCCTGTCTCTTTGTGACACGAACGCATGTATGTATGAAGTTGTCTGTGAGCTGTAACTGGAACGTGGCGCTGTTTGTTACAGTAGATGGAGCTGCAGTAGATTTCGTGTGAAATAGATTTGTGTTTGCATGGCTGCATCGGTAACGACAATGCTGCTGTGTGGGTCAAACGCCCATTGGTCCCAGCAGTTTTCAACAAGCATGTGGGGCCCATGCTGTTATATCATTACCCGGTTCAGTGCTCCATCAAAGTCAGCAGGGATAATTGCTTGGTTTTGTCCTGTGTGTGTGTGTGTGTGTGTGTGTGTGTGTATCCATTGAGTTGCACAAAACTGAGCTGCTATAGGCGAACTGTGACTGTATTTAGGCGGGTTCGCCAAAATTCTGAATAGCGATTTGTTCGCCTTGTCATGTCCGGCTGGGCTCCCATTGGACGATTTTCATTCAAGTTTGATATTTGAATATTTGTCGAAAATATATCTAGATAATTCAGGTTTGATTGATATTTGACGAGAGTGACTTACGTGAAGACCTATGCAAATTTATAAAAAAAAAAAAATCTCGCTGAATTCTTCTTGTAATGATAAGTGTCTCAGAAAAAAGTTGTATAGAAAAAAGACACGCATTTCATGTTTAGTACATTTTTCTTCGAAAATCATGTCTTTATGAGAAGATTTGGAAATATAAAGTAGAGCCAGATGGACAGGCCACAGATGACAATATAATACGGCGCAGAAAAGATGCGATTTGCTTGCCGGATAACTAATGCGAGAATACAGACAGTCATATTTAATATTAGTGATTTTTAACAGCAGTATGAGATAATTTGTAGCTCAGCTAGCAGTGCTGAGGGAACCCATTGTTACATTTCCGTGGCAACAATGAACACTTCTATATTGTTGACTACATATACGCCAAAGAGAATAAGAAGGGGATGTATTGTTGCGTTCCCGTTGCAGTAAAGGTTACGCGAACGCGCCGCATTGTAACTTACATACGTTGTCAGTCTTGTTAATACCTAGCAAATGATTAGGGCGATGAAATTGTAACTTAGTTGTTGGTGTATATGAATTTCTTTTCAAGATTGGTTGTGTTTCTGCTAGCAAAAGTTCTCAGCATTTTTCTTTCATATTTGCGGCTATTGATGTTGGAAGGCCTCTTTTTTCGTACTTTTTTGTTTGCTTTCTGCTTCGTGTCTCGTGAGCGAAAGGATTTTGTTTGTACAGCAGCGTGATTGCTTGTTCCATATAGACATCTGAGAAGTTCAGAACTTTGGATGCTGTTGGTAAATATTGGTTCGATAAAAATCGATGCGTAAGCGAAAGGGTCTCTTTTGTGTGTGTGTGTGTGTGTATGGCCCTTATATAGGCTTCTTTTGCTGTCATTAACACATTACGCGTTCTGTACTGCTACGAAAATTGCACAATGTCCCTATCTTGACTACTGTATTAGTGCAATTTATTTTTGTGGCAATAGAACTCTTTTCTGTCTCATATCCTTATAACCTATCCACCTAGCATGGATATTAATGTTATCTTTCCTTGTATTTCTTATGTCTTAAGAGTGGCCACTTCTGAAGATAATTTCCCACCGCCGTTTATCTCCCCAAATCTATGCTACATGCCCTGTCTGTTGTTAGATACATTTTTAAAGCCTGGGAAATGTTCATTCCCTTGTTGAACGTGTTGGTCGGTATACGGAAATCACAGTACAAACTACCGCTTATGAACACAGGCCAGTGTTTTGGCACATTAGAATTGCATTATGTCACCAAGTTTCTCCGCGTGGGCTATATATTTATGGTAGCAGGTTCTGCAAATTACGGTTAAAGCTCTGTAATGCGATTTTTATGTCCACAGGGTTCTACTGGAAAGAGAATATTATGTGTATTCGTTATCCAGTGTTGTTTTATCAAATAAAGATGCGACAAAAAAACCGCTGAAACAAGAATTTCTCGTAACAAAAGTCGACGTTTTCCCCTTCCGTGCCGTGAAGGCATATGTGTGTGGAGCAGAGGTACATGCGTAGCTCCACTGTTCCTCAGCCTCGGCGCTAGATGGAGGTGAATGGTCAACGTCATGCCCCGGCCGCTTTACCCCGGCAAAGAACACCGGTGTCTATTGAACAGGAGGGTGAGTGGGCCGCTTGCTAGACACGTTGCTTCTCCTTTACAAAGAACTACAGGCTGATTCCCCTGCAGTAAATACACTGCGTCTCGGTTACAAAGACCAGCATGTTAATGTTGTGTATGGAGATGATAGTTATGTGAAAACGCTTCGTTCTAACGTAATAATAGTTGGTGTGTGTGTGTGTGTATATATATATATATATATATATATATATATATATATATATATAAAGGCTGATGTGAAACTAAATAACCGTTATTTGAGTATGTTGGGTATTTTCGTGTTTCACGTTGTTTCTTACTGGCGCAATGATGAACTGCACGTCACGCCGGACAGAGCAATACCACATCTTGCGCTTCGTGTTCGTATGTGTCTTTAGAACATTTTCCCCGTCTGGTTTGGGCGTGGAGGACCAGCAGAATGGATTTCATGTATCTTGTTGTGTGAAGTTGGACCAAAGGGGAACTCTGCCGATCAAAAGCAAGAGCACGTGATGAACTGAAACAACAAATTCGATATACTTTGCCGTTCTTTCTCTTGACTTCATAAGGAAAAGAGTTAAGTGTTTGTTGCCAGGTTGCAGAATTGCTGGCAAAATGCCGGGAACTGTGTTGAAACACGAATCAAATATTAGTGTACAGGAGTACAAGAGTTGTGACAATATGGCTTTCCATTTATTATGTACAAGCATTTTAAGCGCATGTAGGTCTGTTTATATTGTAATCGACTGCTGTAACCACTGTACGTGGAGGGTTAAGGAGAATGAGTGAAGTACATCGGAATGGTGGACTGTAATTTGCGATGAATGGTTGGAGACGGCTAATTTAAAATTAACATCAGTGTGTGTTTGTAGAGCCATAGAAATTAACTTGACTCAAATTACATTCGTCTCAGGTTTACTTTGGCTTAATGGAACCCCATTCGATTTCAGTATATTATACAAATTAATTTCTGTTGTTAAACCTTGTAATATGGAAAGTAAACTAAATTCGAATATGTGTAGTGTGTTCATCGTGTCTGCTCAGAATATGTGTACATAGAGACCGAGTGTGTTATACAAGCCTGCTTCACAACATCTGCCAATATAGCTTCGCATACACATAATTTAAGGGTAAACTATGTTATGAGGGTGGACCGGAATAGCACAGTCGGTATACCGACTCGCTGCGGGCTGGGGATCGAATCCCGGTGGGGGGGCGAGATTTGCCGTACCCGTCCACACCGGCCCTCGGGCCAACCCAGCCTCCTATACAGTGGGTATCGGATCTCTTTCCCGGGGGTAAAGCCGGCGAGACGTGGCGTTGACCACCCACCCCATCTAGTGCCGAGGTTAAAGAAAGAGTAGAGCTATAACTACTCCCCTCTGGGCCTTCGTGGCCTGTTCTAGGGTGAAATTTACCTTTTTAGCTTTACCTGTGTTAGGAGGATGCCCGTTCGGAACTCGGTCTCTTCCTGAGTTTCGTGTAATGACGCTATACACCTTTTCACTCAGGCTGTCCAAGCGAGTTGCGCGAATGATTGTGTATGTTTATTAAACGATCATCCCACCAGGTGTCGCTGCATAGCGTCGAGGGCCAGGTTATTTAATGAAAATGAATAGGAAGGGATGTGGAAGGAAGAGATCGTTACATGACTTCAATAATTGTACATTTAATGAAACTGAATAGGAAGGGATGTGGAAGGAAAAGGTCGTTACGTGACTTCAATAATTGTACATTGAGTGAAAATGAATAGGAAGGGATGTGGAAGGAAGAGGTCGTTACGTGATTTCAGTAATTGTACATTTAATGAAAATGAATAGGAAGGGATGTGGAAGGAAGAGGTCGTTACGTGACTTCATTAATTATACGTTTAATGAAAATGAATAGGAAGAGATGTTGACGGAAGAGGTCGTTACGCGACTTCAGTAATTGTACATTTAATGAAAATGAATAGGATGGGATGTGGAAGGAAGAGGTCGTTACCTGATTTCAGTAATTGTACATTTGATGAAAATGAATAGGAAGGGATGTGGAAGGAAGAGGTTGTTACGTGATTTCAGTAATTGTACATTTAATGCAAATGAGTAAGAAGGGATGTGGAAGGAAGAGGTCGTTACGCGACTTCAATAATTGTACATTTAATGAAAATGAATAGTAAGGGATGTTGAAGGAAGAGGTCGTTACGCGACTTCAATAATTGTACATTTAATGAAAATGGATAGGAAGGGATGTGGAAGGAAGAGGTCGTTACGTGACTTCAGTAATTGTACATTTAATGAAAATGAATAGGAAGGGATGAGGAAGGAAGAGGTCGTTACGTGACTTCATTGATTGTACATTTCATGAAAATGAATAGGAAGGGATGTGGAATGAAGAGGTCGTTACGCGACTTCAATAATTGTATATTCAATGAAAATAGATAGGAAAGGATGTGGAAGGAAGAGGTAGTTACCTGACTTCAGTAATTGTACATTTAATGAAAATGAATAGGAAAGGATGAGGAAGGAAGAGGTCGTTACGCGACTTAAGTAATTGTACATTTAATGAAAATGAATAGGAAGGGATGTGTAAGGAAGAGGTCGTTACGTAACATCAGTAATTGTACATTTAATGAAAACGAATAGGAAGGGATGTGGAAGGAAGAGGTCGTTACGTGAATTCATTAATTGTACATTGAATGAAAATGAATAGGAAGGGATGTTGAAGGAAGAGGTCGTTGCGTGATTTCAGTAATTGTACATTTAATGAAAATGAATAGGAAGGGATGTGGAAGGAAGAGGTCGTTACGCGACTTCAATAATTGTACATTTAATGAAAATGGTTAGGAAAGGATGTGTGAGGAAAAGGTCGTTACGTGACTTCAGTAATTGTACATTTAATGAAAATGAATAGGAATGGATGAGGAAGGAAGAGGTCGTTACGTGGTTCAGTAATTGTACATTTAATAAAAATGAATAGGAAGGGATGTGGAAGGAAGAGGTCGTTACGTGACTTCAGTAATTGTACATTTAATGAAAATGAATAGGAAGGGATGTGGAAGGAAGTGGTCGTTACGTGACTTGAATAATTGTACATTTAAGGAAAATGAATAGGAAGGAAGTGGAATGAAGAGGTCATTACGCGACTTCAATAATTGTACATTTAATGAAAATGAATAGGAATGGATGAGGAAGGAAGAGGTCACGTGACTTCAGTAATTGTACATTTAATGAAAATGAATAGGAAGGGATGAGGAAGGAAGAGGTCGTTACGTGACTTCAATAATTGTGCATCTAATGGAAATGAATAGGAAGGATGTGGAAGGAAGAGGTCGTTACGCGACTTCAGTAATTGTACATTTAATGAAAATGAATAGGAATGGATGGGGAAGGAAGAGGTCGTTATGTGACTTCAATAATTGTACATTTAATGAAAATGATTACGAAGGATGTGGAAGGAAGAGGTCGTTATCTGACTTCAGTAATTGTACATTTAATGAAAATGAATAGGAATGGATGTGGAAGGAAGAGGTCGTTATGTGACTTCAGTAATTGTACATTTAATGAAAATGAATAGGAATGGATGTGGAAGGAAGAGGTCGTTATGTGACTTCAGTAATTGTACATTTAATGAAAATGAATAGAAAGGGATGTGGAAGGAAGAGGTCGTTATCTGACTTCAATAATTGTACAAGAATTTGCATGGAAGGACTACTTAAAGCTTCGGAAACATGTAATGGTTTTTGTTCCGTCCGAGATTCGAGTCAGACACTTCCCTTGTACGAGCTTGCCGTTTAATGAACCTACTTTATCCGCGAATTCTTAAAGAACGCCTGACTTTTCCTACATTACTTCGACTTGGGTTAATCTTGTGCTTTTACTAGACTTCATGTAACCACTCGGTCGATACATGTTACTAACAGTGAGTCCATTTCCATGCGGGCGTACGGAGACAGACAGCCACGACAGTGCTACACGTTGTGCAGATCTCCTTTCCCGCCCGGAACGCCGCTTTACTCCTGGCAAGTTTCATACTTTCTTTCCAAATATCCGGCAAATAGTTTCCGACGAGGCAAGCAATTTACGCATTACGTAACATTGAGGCGCGTTCACATAACCACTGTTGCCGTGGCAAAGCAATGAGAATTACATATTCGTAGTGTGTGCCTGTACCGTTAGTTATCCAGCATGCAATGCGCATGCGCTATATTGTCATCTGTGGCCTCTCCGGCTCTACAATATTTTTCCACATGGTCTCATAATTGGTACGATTTTAAAAAATACGTTATTGAACATAAAATGTGTGTTTTGATTTTCCCTACAATTTTTGTTTGACACATTTCTCGTTCTAAGAAGAATTGAGCGAGATATTATTATAAATGTACATAGGTCTTTATTCTCGCCAGATTTTGATGCATCTTGAATCTTCTCGACATATTTTCGAAAATAGTCACACAAAGTTTCATGAAAATCCGCCAGATTTTGATGCACCTCGAATCTTCTCGACATATTGTCGAAAAATAGTCACATCAAATTTCATGAAAATCCGCCAGATTTTGATCAGCTTGAATCTTCTCGACATATTTTCGAGAATAGTCATATCAAATTTCATGAAAATCCTCCCAATATGCGCCATGTTCCTTGCAGACCGATGGACAGATGGACGTGCAGATATTAGGAAGGTAATAGTTGTTTTTCTCTATTCTGCGAACGCGCCTAAAATAGGCCATAAGCTTCGTCTTGCCTGTGTTATTGCCTTATATTCCGATACTGCCCTATTAAGGCATCCCTGTAGTTAGGGACTCTTTATTGAGTGAACCAATAAGCGGGTATGTGGCTTACTGTAATCGGCGTAAGAGGGATGTGAAGGAGCTGGTCTTGCTGTAACCGAAGTACTGCTGTAGCCTATATCTGACGTTTGACCGAGGAATACCATTAAATGTTTGTCAGTGTGACTTGTACCGCAGTCAGATTTCGAATGGGGTACTTCAGTAATACAAGTCTGGAGCGTCAGTGTTGCACTTTACTGTTGGGGTCTGTTGCGACTGAGAGGCAGACTGCTGACTGGGAATGCAGAGTGGACCGTACGTGACCGATTGTAATTAAGTTCGAAAAGCTCTAGTGGAATGTGCCCCAACCAGAGTTCCGCGAGAAATCGCAGAAAATGCTCAGTTTTTTTTTGTAGTTTTAAAATGCTGCGAAGAATTCCAAGCTCCCTTGAGAGACGGGAAGAACCCTAAACTGTTTCTTACAAGCTAAGCTGACACACACACACACACACACACACACACACAAAATGTGTTGCGGCTGTTTACGAATGAATGTTCCTGACGACAGGTTACCGGTAATTTAGTTGGTCTCCCAGCTGTAACTTCATCAGGTCGGTAAACGTTTTCGTAGGTTCCTCAGGACATGAAAAATTATTTTAGGGGTTTCTTCTTAGAAGAAAGTTTGGGAAACATTGCTCATGCGATTCAGAGTAGCTCCAATGGGCTGTTTGCCTGTAGTGATGAAACCTCTGTTCCCACATTGCAACGGAATTAGTACGGTTTCTCGCTTCAGTCGGCAGCATTTGTGCTACATCTGCAACAGCCTTCTGGGTCGAAGTCCCCGAAGTGCGCTTCATACTCTTGCAGCTGTGGCAGTAGCGAAGATCGTGTTACAGTGGCACGTTAACAACTGGTGGAAATTAGCGACACAGAGGAAATTATCTGTGATTTGACGTTAAAACAGTTTACTCTGATGTGCGGTGGGAGGGGGGAGCTGGCTGTTCACGCGAATTGCGCTTCTGCCAGACACGCCACGTGGAATTCCACTTGTATCTGTCCTCAGTTGCCGTACTGACATGGAAGCATGTTACCCTGAACCATGTAGTCTTCTGGGATGTTGCGCTGTTTTGACTGGTAAATTGTTACCGACATTCCGAAGGAGCGTTGCGCCTTAATCTGTGGAGTTACTTCTGTGACTGCTTGACCCTGAAGATGAGGCACTACGCTTGTTCGAAACGTCAGTAACTACTATTATTTACTAGTTCATGCGGTATAACATCGCAGAAGACTTGACTCTTCTTCAGCATCTTTGTTGAGTACCTCAGATGTCACATTGTTATGTTGGTTGTTTATTCGAATATGTTGGAGCATTGTCGTGTAAAGATGAGCGTATAGGATGTGCGGTGCTTATGAACCTTTTGGCGCCGGAATTATTTTTTTTTTAAATTTTAGCACATCCTGTGTATAAAATGTGAATAATACAGGAACCAAATACGTTAGAATTATGAAACAAACTGCATTTTGAAGAATGGTACGAGTTGATTCTTTAGATATGTTTCACTGGTAGTGTTTAAACGTTGATACAAACAAAATTGTAATTGGATATGCAGCAGAAGTTTATATATGTATGTCTGTGTACATGAATGCATATGAGTTCATTAAACTGTTGGTTACACTGTGCAGTACACACACGCACCACGGTCAAATATGCTGTCATAACACCGACTACGTACCTGTCAACGGACGCGATAGAACCATTACTGTAATTTTAACCAAGCACTGTATATGGCTCCCTGATGATGGATCCCTTGTGATCCGAAACATGTTGGAGCAATTTTAAATATTTTAAAATTTTTTATAATAATTCTAATTGTGTCTACGAATTATATATTTGTGCATGTGTTGGATAATAAAGTGTTTTAATCGTCATTGGTGCACGATACGAATATGGATACTACCGTTAGGGTTCGTGTGTTTGGCCGCCGGACTAGTTAGAAGTCAGTGTGCATCCGGAAGATCCTACGACCGGCCAACTCGCTAAAGGTTTGTGGCTTGTCTCGTTCCTAGAGCGAATTATGAGTTGGTACCCAAAATCAACGTTGCACAATATGCCTCTTACGCAACCCTCCCCAGAAATTTCGCGTCAACATAGCCCTCCCATCGCGATAAAAATTGTGTCATAATACTGTCCAAACTCAAAACTCAGCCCAGCTGCTCGTCTTTTTTCCCTGACTGCATACTCCCAACAGATCAATTTCAAGCAGGGTATATTCTTCACATCCTAACCCCTTGCCTTATTTCCAGCCCACCTTAACCAGAAGGCCGAACGGGTACTGTCCGGGAACCTTCAGAGCAGTAAACTTTTTTTTTCTCTAAACGTAGAGAAGAAAACCAGCTAGATGCTACTGAATGTTTTATTGCACTTATAATCTGCTCAACATGTTTCGGGCACTTATGTGGCCATCATCAGGGGCTCGAGACTATACTTCTGTTATTACCGCGTATGGTGTTTAATGCCTTGGTTGCTGGTGTTCGGCTGTTAGGAGCAGAGCAGCAGGCTATGCGTCCGAGATGAGGGAAATGGCCCTGGTCTGAGGTACTGTTTGAGGCGGCGAAGAAATGAGAAGGAAGTCTGCGATTAACTGCGTTGGACTGGGTTTGGTCGTCATGTTTCTCCAGCAAGTATCCTACCAATGTAATGTGCAGAACCGTTACGCTCTTCTGTTTTTTGATGTGTCGAAAGAATCATCAATCATTAGCCACTGTGAGATAATTTCCTACATTTTCCTCCTACTAGTAATTGTCGATTTACTGCCGTTTTGAGTGATGCTCGCACTGTTTAACATTAAGAAGCGCTGCATTCGAGCGAGCCGCGGAGATGCAAATGTTTGAGTGGAGGGCTTGACGACCAAACAAATCCTCACTCATCCCTTGTCGTTCCCGAAATTGGTACTCTTCCATTCCTGTAGTGCATTGGGCCCTTCATATAGCCTAGTTTCAAACTCAGGTCCCAAGATCTGAACATTATCTATTACAGCACTGGAAGACCTACTTATGTCGTTACTGAATATATTTTGGACGCCACTGAGTCTTGAAAGTGTAATAAAAGTTTCCGAGCTTTTCCCCCCTGTTTCAGTTTCTTTTAACAAAATTGTATTCTTTCGTTTCTTTTTCTGTATGGTATGCCTGTGTCTTATATAACAACGTATAAATTTACAATCTCATACGAAAACTACAGTGTTTCGCTATGGTGCATGTTTGAGTTTCCCCCTCTCTCTCAACATATTAATTTATTTATTGCACTATTCCTCACATATTAATTTATTTATAACCTTATATCTCCTCTGTATTATTTATTTGTCTGTGTTTCCATCTTTTTATCCCTCATCCGCGCCACGTTTCTTACTCTCATTTTGCCTGTCATATTCATTTCTTGTTTGCTTATTTCATATTTTTATCTTTCTGACTTTTGTTTCGACTTTGTTGCTTATCACCTTGCAGTACTGCTTTTCGTTTTAGTTCTTCGCAATATAATCGACCTGAGGTGCTCTAATCCGACTCCTCTCTATCGAGTTTTATAATACTGTCGTACAGTTGTGGTCGGGTTTGGTTTATGGGGTGTAGTAGGGTTTTTGTGTCGCCATGGTGAGAAGTGGCGGTTTAGGCATTAGCTTCGACCACCCCAAGAGGCATTGTCAGAGCGCTGTCACCTTACCCATTGTCGTACCGACTACCCGAAGATCCATAGATGTCGTGAAGGACTCTGGGGTGGGAGTAGTAACATTTCATGTAATCGCATTCGTCTTCTGTGAACTGTAGTGAACTGACTCACGAACAGCTTCTCTTACAACCATAGCTGACGGGATACACGCGAAATAATATCGTCCACAGAATATCGCAGTGCCTGAGACCCCGTTTGAACAGGTGCGTGGATGGATCTTGCTAGTGTATAACTGGAAAAGTCGGTTTCGAATTCATAGTCAAGAAACAGTCTGCCAAGGCTGCGTACATGCGGGTGGTGCACTTTTTATGTAAACAATCTGTTTTTAGCCTGTTATTCGTACAGGGGCAAGAAAGTAGTCCTACATGATATCAACATGGCGCGGGCGCGTGTGTGTCCATTCCATTTTTTGAAATACTTTACTTGGAGGACATCTGACGGTGTACTTTTTGATGTGGTGCGATGCGTAATAACGTGGCGGGCGCTGAAATCTTGCGAGGCGGGGTGACACTAGCGGCACTTCTTTGGGGCCCTGAAATAATATAGGGCGCGAGAGCTGGGAAAGGCATGCCGCTTGCATTTGGGTAACATATTCGTACAATATAAAATAACAATATGGCGGTTTTGCGAAAAAAGTTTTTTCATCTTTCCATTTCATGATTCTTTATAAACTATTGAAGCTAGGCGTGTGAAATTCGGTACGGAGATAGATCATAGTTACTCGTATACCTGTACTTTTGTGCAGTATCGTTGTACACGGAGGTAGGAAGAGTATCGGCAGTGTCAGCAATCTTCGTATATTAAATTGAAATTTATTAAGCTACATGTTCCGGCGCATGTGTGTGAGTGGCGCGGCGCCTGGTACTGTGTGAGTGGCATTGGGTATTGTAGACAGGTAGTATGTGAGTGGCGCAGGGTAATTCAGTCAGGTCGTGTGTGATTATCGTAGGGTACTTCATACAGGTCGTGTGTCAGTGGCACTGGTTACTTCAGACACGTCCTATGTGCGTGGCACTGGTTACTTCAGACAGGTCCTGTGTGAGTGGCACTGTGTACTTCACACACATCTAAGCGTCTGCTAAATCGATCTGCTCGCTGTGAGCGTTCAGATGCATTAAATTTATTTTGTAGTGTAGTTGTGGAATGTGGCCACGTTTGGGGGAAGAATACTGTAACCGTTTGGAACAAACTGCACAGGAATGTTTGAAACTAGCAAACTAACGTAGGAGTGGAGGACATTATATAAAGAGAATGTTCGTAATTTATACGTCACCCGTGGTTACATCAAGAAACTTCCGAACCCGTGGGTAGTCGGGATAATACATGAAGAATTTAGGTGGACAGATTCGGAAGTCGGCTTCCTAGAAGGACGTAAACGTTGTTGATATGGGAAAGTATGAGTAATTGGTATTCAGTGAGCAGTGTAGCAATTACGCTTGAAAATGTAGATTGAGACACTGGAAGTCAGTGGAGGTTAAGAATCGGTAGATGGTGTCAGCTGTAAACCGATCTTGCATGCGCATTCAATTCGGTGGAGAACGCTCCTGAAAGTCGTTCGGTTTGACGACCTGGACTGGAAATTCGTTCGCGGATGTTCCTGGATCGAAGACTGTTGCGTTGTCGAGGATGACTGACATACGTTACGATGACAGAAATTCCGTCAATTGGCCTTTTGAAACACATCCACTTGGACGATCTAACAGAAGATGAGAGGGTAGTATTCGGATGAATATCGAAGAGGTAGATTGGAAGGATGGTGGTAGATGGAACTGGCTGAAATATTGGCAGTGTTGAATATTTGGGTTCTGCCATCCCAATGTTAGTCTTAAACTGCCATTTTGTTTTTCAACTTAAAGGAACTGCTTTATTTCTACATGTACTTGCTTACTGTGGGTAGGTTGTTGTCCCGGCATCGTTATTTGAACGTCTACTTCGACTCTGAGGGAAAACGCGAACATTATAATGGTCACTGCTTTTGCGTCGAATGTTAATCGTACACTCAAGTCTGCTGACGTGGGATTTCGTTTATGGTGTAGGGGAATTTTGGGAAATAAATTAACGAGTTATATTTTTAGCACAAATTCAAAGTTAACTGCACTGCCTGCGCGAATGTTGATGTCGTCAACATGAAATGTGTGTCCGTAAAAGCTTTAGTCGAAATAAAAGTTTTATGTCCTTCCAGAGATGGGGTGTGGTTTTTATGTAGGTTGCTGCATTACGTCAATGCAGTATACTGTAGTTAGGTTTGCCTGAAGTTTTTGCGATCAGTCAGTTTCTCGTGTTTTTTTTTGTAACTTCTCATTGAAAGAGCTCCATGCATCCACAAAAGCGTCGTAGGCCGATAACGAATTTTTCCGCCGACGGTAGGCAATGTCCAAACTGCATTCTCCCACAACGGTACTAGGCCTTCGCCAGAAGCCATCGGAACGCCGTATCGCCTTCTTTACAGTATATTCGTGAGATCATGCTGGAAATGCGTTTTCCAGTTAGTCCACGTGTCTTTCTTCTCAGCGATAAGGGGGATATTGTATGTGCATTTTTCTGGCAAAGAATACATTTATTGGCATTCACCGTTTTTATGTGCGGTCTGTCGTTCTGCCCCTCATTGTCTCATCTGTCTAAACTGCATCTCTGGAGGCCGCAGTTGGTTGGAGAGAGTGGCATTGGGCCAGGATTTGCTCGGATTACTCATGTTTTCCCCTGTCATAATCATTCCATCAGTGCTCCATACTCACATATGTCGTTCATCTATTACCAGTGCTATGTAATCTTAGTAGCTCACAGCGTCGTTAAATAAACACCGCTCTCGGTTTTTCGGAATACGACGAATCACAGCCATCCACTTGTGGATTAACTGTTGATTCGTTATGATGTTGACCGTCCACTTTCAAAGTAAAGTGTTAAATTCGCTCTATTGTTTCATTATTTAATATAAATGTAACATGTATTTAAACCCCCCTTTGTGTTAGGCTATGTATGTATTAAATATGGTTTGATGTTGAGTAGATGGGTGGATAATATTAGGATAGATCTCCAGGAGGTGGGATGTGGGTATATGGACTGGATTGGGCTGGCCCAGGATAGAGACAGGTGGCGGACGCTTGTGAGTGCGGTAATGAACCTTC
>Ga0136643_10002050_pt1 | contig 25634 bp, 13 predicted proteins | sample TergutLab28metaG_FD_96883 | JGI IMG/M metagenome (GOLD analysis project Ga0136643, IMG submission 96883) | Labiotermes labralis P1 segment gut microbial communities from Petit-Saut dam, French Guiana - Lab288 P1 (version 3) (version 3) | ecosystem: Host-associated > Arthropoda: Insects >... | reverse complement strand
GGCATGTAGTCTTCAAGATTTTCTTCTGTCACGAAGTGATGTGCCAGAATCTGTCTTAAATTCATGTGCAGTGGTTGGCAACTATCTTGAACGGTCTTTTGTGTCTGGGAGTGTTCAGAGGAAGTCCAGAACATTGTGTACCGGTACAATGTAAAATTTGATATGCTGAAAAATTACAGAAAACCTCTTGCAATTACTGTATATCATTACTTCATGTATATATATCCTAATTTTCGTCTCATCTAATAAATATTAAGCTTTTTTATCTGTAAATTCATGTTGAAGTAATGTAGATCCTGCAACGGATATAACAACAGGTGAGTTCTTGAGAATTGACTTATTTCACTATAACAAATTAATTTCTGAGGTCCCCAAAATTTCGTTATACTGGTATTCTACTGTATTTCATAAACTTGAGCCATCAAAAGCCAAATATGAATTGGCCATGCATGAAGGTACATATATTTACCATACCATTCCACATAACTACAGTTTTTGAAGTATGGATTGCATGACAAGTCGTAAAAAGAAATTTGCAAACAACATTTTCTGTACACGAACAAAGCGCAGATCTGTCATTGCAGATGTTTTTCATCCTTGGTCCCTGGTATAAGTGCAAAGTGCTCTCGAATCTGTTGACTCTCTTGCTGTGTCCAGCTGTGCTTCTAATCATAGACACATGAAACTGCTGTCTACTGTTGTGCATTATTTTCGGACATATTACTTGGAACCCCCAATAAATAACAAGATTCTTTGACTGAAATATCAGGAGAGACCGTTGACAAAATAGCTGCACAAATTGTGAGACCACTTGCTAGTTATGAGTTAGATGCAAAGGTACTCAGACTATCAACACAAGTACAAACTTCAGAGGTTTGCAACTAAGGCATAAAGAAAATGTGATTACCAGAATTGCCTCAACAAAACAAATATAGTTGGTCTTGGTTGGAAGGCATACATTGTAAATAACTGTGCTAATGCAGCTTTTGATCCCATTCTTGTAGATATTGAAGTACTTGTTACAAAGATCTCAGGATATTTCTGTATATACACAGTTCATGTGGTCACTTAAATGATTTTTGTGGTTCCATGGAAAAAGAAAATGGACAGCTACTAGGATACGCTAATATGAAGTGGTTGTCCATGCTTGAACCATAGAAATGATACTTGAACTATGCTGACAGTGAAATCCTTTTTTATTTCAGAAAATCCCTGTCCCAAATATTGAAGCAAGTTTTTGAAAATACTGAGACAGGGTTGTGGATTAGTTTTGCTTGCTCACAGGCCTCACTTCTCAGCAAAACCATTAAGATGCTTGAAGGCAGATAATTGCTCAGTGGAATTGGCATTAGTTGTAATAAATATGTTCTCATGTTTGCTAACATGATGTGATGAATTTTATATCACACGTGGCGAATGGTGTTGAAATGAGAATGGAATCCTATTTTAAGACTTAGAATAAAAATAGTGAGGATTTTATCAGAATTGAGCTCCTTCCTTTTGAGTTGCATTCCTTTGGGAGAAAATTTTGATGAAGCAGTTGATATATTATCATCTGAATGTCAGATTCTAAATATCAGTCATGAAGGGCTTTTTCATGAAATTCACTTATTTTCGAACCTGTTTACTGGAAACAGAAAGTGAATGGTTTAGTTCTACAGCCCTTGTTAACAAATGAAGTGAAGTGTTCTTCATTTGAAAGAAAATAATGTGCCTATGCTAAAGTGAAGGAGGTTGTTGGTCATGTAATGTGCGTACCTGGCAGTTTTTCATCCGATGAAAGAATATTCTCCCACGTGAATTATATCTGGACTGAAGTGTAGTCTGAACTACAGGTGGAAACTTTGAACTAATGTAGCAATTCAAGCAGCTAATTGGCTTTCCATGTGAGGCATTCAGTGAGAAACTGGCAGTAAATCCAGGTATACTGAAGCATGTACATCCCTTGGAAATATATTTCTGCACCTGTTAGTTAAAGCACCTATTTAAGTGGCATAAAAATTTGCCTTTTGTAAATTAAATATGTACAAATAAAATGTGTAAAAGCTTGTCCTTTAAAAATGGTGTTATGGTCCCTGAAAACACTGGTAGAAAACTGTATAAGGAGTGTCATTTAAAAATGATGTTCCCTTCCTGGAAAAAGCCAAGGAAACAGAATGGTGTTTTTGTATCAGTGTTTCAATACTATTCTGATAAACATCACACATACCAACATATTTAGTACACTTTGTCTAATTACAGAAAAATTTATGTAATGTGATATTAGCAAAATCTTCCAGTAAGGGATGTCTAAACATACAATACTAACTTATGCGGACTATGAAATTTAACATCAACTGCATAATTAGGTATTCGTTATTAAACAGGACACTTTATCATCACACAAGAAGTCAACCAAGGAGAGATACCACTTTGTTTAAAAGCACCAAATTATACCCAGTTAAAAATGCTTTTTGGAAATTTTAAAGGCTTAAAGTGTGTGCAACTCAGTACAGACAGACAGGCAGATTTTTAAGGCTACAACAAAGAGCAAAAATAACATCATCATTGTGAAGAATATTGTAAGGAACTGAGACCCCATTCCCAATAAATCGACACATGTTATTTGTATTTATAGTTTTAAATATTAATAGATAAACCTGATTAAGGCTGAATAAGATTAAACATATAAGTCTTGCAGCGACAGAATTCGATGAAATTTTCTTGGGCAGACAACTGTGTCCAGATGTGAAGGTTTTCTGATCTTTCAGGGACTATCTCTGTCCCCATCTTCAGGGTGTGCTGGTGATTTGGTAGAACCAAAATCTACCAAACCACCAGCACACTCCGAAGATGGGGTGGAATTAATCCCTGAAACGTTGGAAAACCTTCACATCTGGATGCAGCTGTCTGCCTGAGAAAATTTCGTTGAAGATAAAATATATGTTGCTTGTGTTAGTGTAAGTAAAGTTTGTTTACTAATGAAGGTTGTGTTGGTGGTGTTCAAGTACTATTTCAAAGTATGGGTATCATTTTATAAGTTTTCAGTAAGCTGTTGTCTGGTGTATCTAATGCATGTTGCTAGTAATAGACTTAATGCTAGCAATATGTGGCACAGTCTTAGTGAACTTGTCTTCAAGTGCATTCCTTGTCAGTGTTTGCTCTGCAGGTATGGCTTGTAAAGGGTTAATATTTTCTATGGTAATTTTGATTTTTGGTATGTTGTTTTGAAAGTAGTTTTATTATTGCATGTTGGAATGGTAAGAAATAGGGCAGTTTGGTCATCTCTTTTTATTGTGCTAGCACTTCATTGTTATTGGTCTTGTTGCATCATTGTTGAAATGTCTGTTAGAAATGGGTACAAGATTATTGTCAGTGTTTGCATAATACAGGCCTTTTTTGCTATGTCTGTGAGGTAACTTGCGTTGTCTCCCAGTGTTTAGGCACTCTTGACATAGATGTTATGGAGATTTAGTATGTTTGACGTTGAATTTATTTAACGTGCACAACTTACAGATGTCCATTCTCCCTCTCTTTCTCTATTCCCATCCTCAGTGTGAATGAGTTGACTCAAATTGTAATGGTACAGAGATGTATGTGGGAGGTGCCTGGTTGAAATCTTATTGGGACACTGGCTGTCCTGAGGCCGTCTGTGGTTGTCAGTCCCTCCATTCAAATGCCTGGCTGCTACTTCAGGTTAGTAAGCCATGATAACCTCCATGTCCTTTACACTGTATCTTCATTAATTATTTTACCATTTTTTGCTGTACAGGATGTCCCATAATGGAAAGTTAATTCTTTACCTGTGTGGAGGGTAAGTCTTTAGTTTTGAAGGAGTTACAGACAGGGTGTGGTTAAGATACTGATTTCTACACACATGGGAAGGCAGCAGTCTGCAAATGTTTTTCAGTTCTTCTACTGACCATTCCTTGGTACACATTTGCTTTGCACATAGGTAATATTACATGATATGCCATTCAGTGTGCTTGGCAGTATCCATTTTGTATGGATTCTGTGGTGGTCAGAGATGAGGCATGTATGGAGAAGAAGGGAATTGAATATAGGGTTTTGGTGCGGAAACCCAAATGAAAAAGACTACTTGGAAGACCTATGCACAGAAGGTAGGATAGGCTGCTGTGACCAAGATAGTGTACAGTAGCCCAACAAGCAGTGTGTTTAGAATATCTCACCAAACCCTTTGTTATTGCAGTGATGCATGCCTCTCCCAGTTTACAAACTAATGTAATAAGGATGAGGTATTATGGAATGTGTTAATGGACTGTGTTACATAACAGAAAAATAGTTGTGTTTATGTACAGAGCCGCCAGACTCATGTCATGTGATCTCAGAATGTGCTTTGAGAGCACAGCCCGCTGACACAAGAGCTAAAATTGAATTAGGACATGACTTACCCAGAGGCATCATTGACTTGGTAACACTTGTTCCTCTTCTGCTATGTTACAACATTTTACAGTGGTAGTTGCCATTATCATCATGTTGCTGATCAGCTGTGGTGAAGGCAGGACTCCTATTCTTATAATCTACTGTGTTTGTGTGTGCGCCTGCATGCGTGCATGTGTGTTGAAGGGAGGTAAATATTGCAGCATAGTGCTGCACACAGGTGTACCTCACACTAACATTGCTTACAATTCTCTTCTTGTTCCTTTTGTAGCACACACTGCACACCTCCTTGTCACATTCTGTTTTATTCGTGTTGCTGGAACCTACATTGGAAAATCTCTGTACCAGCAGTAGGGATTTTTCTTTCTTTCTGTCTTTCAACTTCCTGTCATTCATCACTATTAATATCTGTCAATCCTGGTTGATTTTTTAAACGTGTTTAACAGTGCTCTCAGTTGCAGAGATACTGTAGCATTGGTGGTAGGTGAATGACTGAGTATGGAACATTGGTGGAGTGATACTGACAAGGGAAAACTGAAGGTCTTGGAGAAAACCCCAATCCTTTCTCCACCACAAATCCGTATGGATTAGCCTGGTATTGAACGTGGGCCACCATGATGTGAAAGGCTGGCAGCTAACTGCTGAGCCATGGCACTGCCAATACTGGATTTTGTCAAACAGTGATCCTTTCAGCGAGGTTCTCTCTGAACTGGAAAGTATCCATTTTTTTTACCGAAGGTTTTGATGCAAGACACATGGTTTGCATGTGCACATGTTTATCAAATGTCATCCTATACCAAACTTCTATTTTCTTCCTGTCTGTTGGGTATGTTGTCATAATTTGATCACATTTGTCTCTGTTTTTGTTATAAACATCCTTGTGAAGAGTGCTGAAAATTGTAACATCTCAACTCTCTTTCCATTTCCAAGTACATTATTGACCCATTGTCAGTGTACCCATCTTGTTTTTCCTCTTTCTTCAGGAGATCTGTTTCCCCATACTGTTCCACCATTGTGTGTGTGTGTGTGTGCGCGCGTGCATGAGAGAGATAGAGAGAGAGCCAGATCTGAGCGGTAGAAGTAGCTGTCTGCATATATTGTATAGCCTGTGTAAAAACTTTCATCACTTTGTGACAGAACAACTTCGTGGGCATGCCCTAAATTCACTCTCCTTTACTCTGCCTTGATACAGGATATAGTGAAACCTCTATTCATTGTTCCCCCATAGATGTAGTAGCACTTCAAGATACATGATTGGAAAGTGGTATACAAAAATTTGATAACTTCACATTTCTTAATAGTGGATCAGAAAGTAAAAAACATGAATTTGGTTGCGGATTTTATGTAAGAGGAGAATTTTTAAAATATGTTAAAGACTTTAAAATTATAAATGAAAAAATATGTTATTTGCGATTAAAAGCTAAATGTTTCTCCTGTACCTTGCTAAATGTACATGCAGCAACAAATTAAAAAACTGAAGAAATAAAAGAAGAATTTTATAATTTATTAGAGCAAAATATAAATCAAATAACTAATTCAGACATTAATATAGTACTTGGAGATTTTAATGCAAAAGTTGGTAAAGAAAACATACAAACCCATCATTGGAAATGAAACTTTAAGTAATGAAACCAACAAAAGTGGAATAAAAATGATTCATTTAGCTATAACTAAAGGTTTAAATGTGAGAAGTACAACATTTCCACATAAAGATATCCACAAAGAGACATGGTACTCAGCAGACAGTAGGACAGCGAATCAAGTAGACTGTGTTTTAATTAGTAATAGATTTATAAGTGCAATAACAGACATCAGAGCACTGAGGGGACCTGACATTGGATCATATCACAACTTATTGAAGATAAATTTAAAAGTGAAATTAAGGTTAAAAACTGAAAAGAAATATAATGAGAAAAAAAATGTGAATACTTTTCAAAATTCAAAATGGAAAGAAGAATATGCTACAGGAATTAATAATATGTTTGAAATATTGGAAAGTATTGAAGATGAAGATAATATTGACAATAATATTAATGGAAAATGGGAAAACATTAAAACAATAATCAAGGAAACAAAACAACAGCTAATAGAAGAGGATGGAAACACAGAAACATGAAAAAATAGATGGTTCAATGAAGAATGCAAAATTGCAATAGGAGAAATGGAAAAAAAAGTAAGAGAAAAGTGTTTAATAAAAGGAAGAAGGGATAATGAAGAGCAGGTGTATCACCATAAAGGAAAAGAAGTGCACAAAATAATTAGGAATAAGAAAAAGTTACCCATTACAAATGTAATAGAATCAAATAGAAGAAAATCAAAAGTATGAGGGGATGCTGATAAGTCCATAGTGCAACCTACTTCCTGATGTCGTAGGACGGAATCAATAGTGTCCTTGGAAAGAGGGGTCTGTTCATGTGCCGAATTGTAAGTCTTTCTTGTTACAGAGGCTGAAAGGAAGCATGTCAGGTGACGCGCATGATTTCAACAACATGAAGACACGAGCTGTCATGAAATTTTTTTTTCTCCCCCGGCAAGGCAAGGCGCAGAAGGAAATTCATGCCATTCTGACAGAAACATCAGGAGAACATGCACCATCCTATGCCACCATCAAAAACTGAGTGGCCCAGTTTAAACGTGGTGATTTTTCCACCTGTGATGCACCTCGTCCTAGACGACCCAAAACAATGACCACCCATGAGATTATTGATCAAATTCACGAGCTAATCTTGGAAGAACGCCAAATTTTTGCTAAATCAATAGCTGAGCAACTGGGCATCTCACGTGAGTGGATTGGGTCCACCATTCGTGAAGATTTGGACTTGTGGAAGCTCTCCACAAAGTTGGTCCCAAAATGCCTGTATGCAGATCAAAAACGTTAGTGGTGCGAGTCGTCTGAGCAAATTTTAGAATTTTTTCGGCACGATCCAAATGATTTCCTGTTGCAGTGGGTGACCATGGATTAAACTTGGTTTTATCACTATGACCCGGAGACAATGCAACAATCAGTGGAGTGAAAAATGTCGCAGGAAGGTCACCAAGGGGGTCTTGTTCTTGCATGACAATGTCCCAGCTCACCGGGCACTTGCAACCCAGAAGAAACTGGCCTACCTGGCTTCCAGTGTCTTGATCACCCACCCTATTCTACAGATCTGGCCCCGTTGGACTTACCACCTGTTCCCTGAACTGAAAAAACAATTGAAAGGTCACCATTTTTTGTCTGATGTGGTGGTCATTGCTGCCACAGAGACCTGGTTGGATAGACAACCTCGTGAATAATTTTTTTTTAAGTGGCTTGCAAAAGTCTGAACAACAGACTAAGAAGCGTATTGAGCTTCTTGGGGATTATGTTGAATAAATCTCGATTTTGGTCGCTGTAGCTTGTTTCCTTCCTGGTCGGGCTAAGGACTTATCAGCACCCCCTCATATAACACCAGGAAAATGTATCAAACAATAAACCAATTTAAGAAAGGATATCAACATAAATGTAACAAGATTAGGAACAAAAAAAAGGAGAATTAGCAATGAATACTGAAGAGAGAGCAGAAATATGGAATGAATATTTTGATAAATTACTAAACAGAAGAACCAAAGGACTTAATTAAAATAAGAAATAGGAAATTAATGAAATTGCAGTAGAAGAACTTACAATAGGAGTTGTAAAAATGGCAATGAAAAAAGTTAAAAAATAACAGTGTGGCTGGAACTGATGGAATACATTGGGAATTAATAAAATATGGAGGAAATAAACTATTGAATAGAATTTATGTACTAGTAAAACAAATATTTGACAAGGAAAGAATACCTGAAGAATGGAGAGAAACAATATTTCCTACATACAAAAAAGAAGATAGAGCTAGGTGTGAGATTTACAAAGGAACGGCATTAGGAAAATGCATCTTACAAATTCTGGAGAATGTAATTTTTTAAAAAATTAAATCATTTATTGAAAAAATTACTGGGGACTTTCAGAATGGATTCATAGATGGAAGATCTGTAATTAACAACATTTTTGCATTGAAAATAATAATCAAAAATATTTGGGAGTATAATCAGAGCGTGCAATATTTATTTATTGATTTTCAAAGGGCATATGACTCTGTACATAGAGACAGACTATGGAAATGTATGGAAGAATTTAAAATCCCTGAAAAATTAATACGTGTAAAACATGTGTACAAAAGACAAGAAGTGCTGTTAGATGCAACACAGTCATCCTTTTTTGAAAATAACACAGGATTGAAATGGGTTGACTCTGCAATCACCAATATTATTCAGTTGAACATTACAAAAAGTGATACAAAGTATAAAAATGGTTCCTAGTGGTATAAAGATTGGTAAAGAACAATTGAATGTATTAGCATATGCAGATGACATTGCATTAATTGGTAAAGATGAAATAGAAATAAGACAACTTTTTGTAGAAATAGAAAACATTGCAAGAAAGTTTTTGAATACAGATAAACCAAAGAAAAACAAAATATATGATAGTGGAATGGAAAAACAGTTCAAAACAAAATAAAGTAGGACAATTAACAATAAAAAATTATACATTTGAAAGAACTGAAAGTTTTAAATATCTAGGTGTTATACTCAGTGAAGATAAAAATCACCAAATAGATTTACAAGAAAGAACAAAAATGTTACCAAAACATACTTCATGCTACAAAAATTTTTTAGAAATAAAAATATATCTAAAAAACTAAAATTAAAATTGAAGAACACAACAATAGACAAAACTTTAACATATGCATCAGAAACCTGGATACTAACAAAGAAAGGTAGAAAGCAAATGAACATTTTTGAAAGGAAAGTGTATAGAAGAAGTTTAGGCCCAGTATATGACAATGAAAAAGAAACTTGGAGAATATTAACCAATAAAGAAATTTATGCACAGGTTAAATATCCCACTATAACATAGATAATAAGGTTAAATAGATTACATTGGTTTGTGGATGTACAGAGAATGGAAGAAAATAGAATTCCCAAAAGGGTATTATATATGAATTTGGGAACAACAAGATTTAGAGGTAGACCAAGAAATAGATGGCAATATGAAGTGAGGGAGGATGTTAGACTAGTTGGTGGAAAAGAGTGGAAGGAAGGAGTATATAAAAGAGAGGAATCAAAGTAGGTCTTGAGAACAGCAAGGAATTATTGCATTCTGCACATGCCAGTGGAATGAATGAATGAATGAATGAATGAATAAATGCACCTCAGTAAAACTCAGTACTAGTTCAATGTCACATTCATCGCCCTCTTTATCTCTCCCACTGTTTGCCCATCCACATGATCATCACACATTTGGTGGTGCTGGAGAAGTCAGATGTTTAAGGACATTGTACACATAAGAACAGAAATAACATTATTGCACAACCATTGGTTGCTGAAATTAATGAAACACAGACAAGATGATCCTATAAACAACTGTAGAACCCAGGTTTCAGGTTTGCCACCTTACAACTTATTCATTCCCGCTCACCCACTCCACTTCGCTAACATTCCACATTTATAGACATAATATTTAAAACCAACTTATTGCACAATGTTTTTATTTGCTTATATTGCTTTGACATGTTTCGCCTTTAGCTGTTGGCCATCTTCAGAGAGCTGACTGGTTCTTTGATGTGTGCGGTGTATGCATCTACGTGTGTGGCAGAAATACTACATATATAATTAAGATTGAATATTAGAATCATTAAAATCAGTTTATGGTTAAGTACAGTGTAAAATTATAAAGTTATTTTGATTAGGTATTGATGTAATTTTTCTGTGTCCAAACATCTGTGTTAGTCTTCAGGTGAAAGAAGTCGTGGAGTCTTGATTATGAATAATAAACTCTAATTAGGACTGTAAATATTAAATAGAAAGAGTTTTTGCCAGGTGTATTTTGTAGTATGTACCCAGTTTCAGGTACCTTGTGTTCAGGTATGAATGAATTTGCTGTACTGAGTAGATACATAAACAAGCAGTGTGGATCAGTACTTGGCTTGTAACTTATTTTGCTTGAAGACAGACTGACACACAAAAATCTAATTCAAGTAATTCTATAATTTTATATTGTATTTAACTATGAACTAATTTTATTATTTAATCTTAATTATATTCTTAATCATATATGTAGTATGCCTGCCACACATGTTGATGCTTAAGCTGCACATGTCAGAAAACTAGTGAGCCCCCTGAATATGGCCAAAATCTAAGTTCAAAACTTGTAAGAACAGTAATTAACAAATGAAAATATTGTTCAGCAAGTTGTTATTAAATATTGTGTATATAATACAGTTGCACAGAAAATGTACAATGTTAAATTCCACACTTATTGGACCTGTGGTGACATTTCACAAGGACAGTTACAACCATAATGGAAGTATCAATATAGGCAGGCTAGTTCTACTGTACATTCCAAAAACATCATGATCCTTTTATTCCACATTTGGTGCTTGGTGTAATGCATGTTGCAAAAAAAACCACTTAACTGTTATTCTCTCGAAAGCAAATATATTGGGAATATTGTGGGTTAGGACTGGGAACTCTGAACATTTGATGTGGGAAAACGACACTTTGGGGTGCAGTGCGTTGGATATGATGACACTTTGTTCATATGTGTGATTTCTGAGGACTGGAAGAAACAAACAATAATTGCAGGTAAACCACATACAGCAATGACAATTGGTGGTTTACTGTATTATTCCAGATGTGCCCAGATTCAGACATTATTTTTGTATTTATTCGTAGTCTTGCCCCCTCATTGCATATGACACGTCTAATACCTGTATTACCTGTCCACAGAATTGACTGTCATTACAGCCAAATTCTGGTTAGGCATTTACATTATTTTCTGTTCATGTAATCAAATATGGGTTGCATTTTTAAAAGTGCCCCCCCCCCCCCGCCCCTCCACCTGTGGATGGAGGAAATTGTTACTTACCACAAAATGGCAGAAGTGCATTTCTGTCCATGGATGATTCTAGGGAAGCCAGGTACCTTAAGGGTTGATTTCTATGTGGAGTTAATTTCTGGTCTCCATATGACTTCTTGCAATAGAATGTTGTAGTCAAAATTATTGTTTTGGGTTGGGGGAGGGGGGGGGGAAGGAGCTGTCTTCTTCCACTTCCAGTGTCTTGAAAAGTTGAGCAAAACTGTGTAGGTTGTTCTATAGCACATTTGTTGGTGTTTTACAATGAGGTCAGTGAGGTCATCTGTAATAAGCAGTTCAAGTAAATTTAGGGTATCATGTACATCAGTTACAGTTGCATTGATATATCACTGCCCTGTAAATTTGCATTTTCCAGTAGGTTTGCATAATGCCTATTTCAGGTTTCTCAGATTTGGCCTGGCAATTTGTTGTGTAGCTTGAATAATATTTCCTTCATCATCATAATCACCACCACCACCACCATTACTACCATTTTCTTCTATACCACTTACAGTTTCATCACTACAGTCATCAGTCTCTGTTCCCCCCATAACAATACTGTCCTCATTTTCTTTTTCTAACAAAGGTAAAATCACGTCTGAGTTGATACCAGCTTTGCATAGTCTAGAGTTGTACGGGCTGGTGTCAGAGCAGAGCATTGTAGATACAAATTAAAATCTTCAAAGTACTGTATGCTCAAAGCAGGCAGAAACTCTCCAAATAGTTTTGTTTCTTCACCTAGAGTGCAGCATTTATCCAGTTTTTTCCTGCGAATGAAGTGCTGTTGCAAAATCAGTCTTTAAATTATTGTATCCTAAAGGAATGTTAACGTAAAGAACAATGTAGTGTCGTTTAGGTCTTATGTAATATTACATAAAACACAGTTACAGGGTAAATCATGCTACACTTGAACCAAAACGTCCAAGACATGGAAACACCCATTATCTCCCCTAGCAACAATTAAAATCAGTGTCATTGATAAAGAAGATCATGACAGCTCTTTTGGGGCTATAAAATTGTGTTGTATGTAGAGTTTCTTGACTGAGGTGGTGACACTGTAACTGTTGAGCATTATTGTGGTTCACTTACAAGGTCGTGGTTTGTCACAACAGGCCTGGTTTGCTGCACCAAGGAATTGTCATTTTGCATGGTAATGCATGGTGCCACAGTGCTAACCAGACTTGTGAGTGTTTATGGCACTGAAACAGATGTTTTTGATAACCCTCTCTTCAGTCCAGATCTTACACCTAGTGATTTCCATGTTACCACTTCAGAAGCACCTGGCTGTAAAGTGGTTTGCAAGAGACATTGACATGTAAGAAGCTCTCAATCCTGGCTACAGATGGTGATCTGATATGTACCATCTGCTTTCCATGTACCATGTGTGCCTCGTGGTCAGAATAAAGTCCTTGATATCGGAGTGTTTGTTACCTTTCAAAACTTCTTTGTAATGCCAGTGATCTGTTTTAGTTCATGTTTCCAGAAGTGATGATTGTGTATTGGCTGTGTGGACTAATTGGAATGGTTTACTTGTGCAGCACACTTTGCAGGTTTGAGTTCCATACCTTGCAATTGTTGATAGAAAATTTTTACTGTGGGAGGTTTTTCACTGTGCCATTCTTCATTCCACCGATACTTTGTTTCAATGGGACCACATATGCTGTAATTCAGCCTCAGAATTGCTATATTATGGTTTTCTGGGTTATGACCCTGTAAGGTGGTATGTGATTACCAGCTCTTTGGAGGACCATTTTGCCTCCATCTTAGGGTAGACTGCAATGGTTGTATGTTCTTGGAAGATGTTCATATCACCTGCCAGACTACACATTTCCTAACCAGGAGACTACAGCATGGCTCTTCGCTCTGTGAAAACCTAAAATCTTACACAGTTGAGATCTTTGCTGTTCTGGGATGTTGTTTAGCATAGATTGGTAGTTCATTACAAACATTTTGTGGCAACTTGTGGGTCACATATTCAAGGGTCTTTTTGGCTTGAGAAGGCCCTAGAAGAAAGGATGGATAGGTTGTCCCAAAACATCGGCGGCAGCTAACTACCAATGAGTGCTGCGTAACATCCCAGACGAGCAAATGTCTCATTTACACTAGCAGAAGTTTGAAATCACCATCTTACACAATTCATCATAGCTCTTTATTTCACTGTTTGTTATAAATTTATGAGACTTGATTAATACTATATTAATCTTTTTTACATTGCATATTGTGTTGTCTGTGGTTGGTGGTTGTATTTTATGTTGTATCATCACTTAAATTTTCTTTGCATGTCATATTTATTTTCACCCACAAAATAACAGTTGGTCTGTTTTACAGCTATGTGCACAAAACAGCTTTGTGAATTTTGGCTCATGCGTTTTGCTAAGGTTGTTGTCACTGCGAGTCTGGTACGGATTAGAACATTGTTCAGTATGTGAAAGCTTTTCTGGGTGCTTATGTTCATCCCTTTACAGGATTGCTGGAACATTTCTGTTTGTTGCTGCAGATAGCAAAGTGAAAAATCTCATCCTCACATCTACTAGATGTGCATTAATTTTTGCAAGAATTAAAAAAGAGAGGACTTAAAATATGTGAATTTTTAACAGTCATTTTTATGTGGTACAGAATTTTTATGTTACTATACCTGTTGAATTGCCATTTTGCATTTAACTTCTCAGTACGTTTAGATGTCATTTGCTTTGATTTACCATCTCAGTTGTGTCAGTGTAGAGGTCTTGTTTGGTACGCATTCTATGCACACATTCACAGGAGCTAGAACGAAGACTGCAAATAGCCTGGTTGTATGATAGGATTGACATAATATTTACATGCTAGTCCACCCAATACTCATCACGTGTTTCTGCGGTCATTATGATTGTTGAAGTCTACATTGCTGAGTATTATTATATTTTCAGTTTATTGTAAATGTAGCCGAATCCATTTTTCTCAACAAGAGGAAAGCGAAACCCATCTGGTGAAACTAAAGGCCATGCTTCACTTCGTTGTTGAATAACTCTTTTATTTTTTGGTACCATCCCATTGTATTTGTTAATTAATAGTAGTTCATTGATTTTCCGATTAATAAAACACTATAAATGCTTGTATATTGATGTGTTCATCACATTTACTATGACGTGTTTCAGCTGTTAATTGCAGCCATCAGTGTGTAGTGCTATAGTTACATAAAAGGGAAGAACTGAGGTAGAGACCTTTCCTTTACAATTGAAATACAAGTTTATAATTTTGTTGTTATTACCAAATAATGGGATAATAAAATGTATATCATTGATGATGTTAAAATTAACAAAATGAACACGTTGCAGTGTACTTGTAACATATAGCGTAGTGCGATTACTGTATGTAACCATGTATCAAGCGTAGTCATACATGTGTTGCATATTGTTTTATAAATCCTTGCTATTTGTCATGATCATACCCATTGAATATTCCTATCATCTGATACAACCTGTTTTATTATCTTGAACTCCCTGTATTTTCATCGGGAGGATAGTGACTTCCTGAATTTTTTCTGTATGTAGGAAACTAGCTCTTATCTCTGCATTTCTGTGTGGTGTTTCTTTTAAAATGGGTTAGTCATTCCTCTAGCTCAGTTCTTCCCTTTTATATAATTGTAGCACTACCTGGGTGATGGTTGCAATTAACAACTGAAACATTTCAAAGTGAATGTGATGAACAAATGAATGTACAATCATACATAGTGTTGTATGAATTGGAAAATCAATAAACTAACTATTTCTTGTTACATAAGGCAACCCCAGTAAAATGCACAACATTGTTACATATAATATACACCAAAAACATTACAAGTCCAACTTTTTTCGACCCTCTTCATACCATCCTCAGGGAGTTCACATCAGTTATGTGTATAAAAGAGATTTTTGAGCAAATAAATTAGGCTAAAATTAGTTTTTAATGTTGGTGGTGGTGGTGATGGCGGCGGTGGTGGTGGTGGCGGCGGTGGCGTTGTTGTGTGCTTCTGGCTTTAACTTGCCCTCTGCTTGTTTCAACATTTGTGTTGTTTTGGAGTTGATTGATAGGTTATTTAATGTGTGGTATGAATGTAAATCTTAATAATTTCGTGTTTCTTGTATTGTGTAAGTGCAGTATGCTGCTGACTTACAAAATTGTGTCAGAGAATTTAGAAACACTGGATTAAAATACATTTCTTATTGACGTTTGTGGAATAAATTGGTCAGTAACACTTTGTAAGAAACTCTGAGGTGGTTAGTATATGTTATTATTCATGGTTGGTGGTCACTGATAATGTCACATTAAAGAAAAAATAATATTTTACTTCATTTTTCAATAACACATTCATTGGATTGTTTTTATAAATGTTGATTCTTCTGACAGTCCAGACCATAACAATACTATAGTTAATTCCTACAGTGATAGCTGTCCTTGTAGATTGTTGGAGCTACTCTTCATCCAAGCTAAATAATGTGTTCACATTGCTGCTTTTTGCATTTTAACAATATTATGCACCTTCCATAAAGTGTCGGTCAAATTCTCATAAGAGTAGTGTTAAATGGTCATAAATTTTATGTTTCCATAACTATATTTTCCTAGAATGTACACTTCATTTTCCTAGATTGACTATGAAAATACCCATGCTTTTACATCTCATAGATAAGACTCAGAATTTTTGAGGTGATGGATACTTATATATAAATGTTAGGTTAATGTATCAAATGCTGTGTGTCTGAAGGGGGAACTTATTGTGGTCCACACTTAATAGGTGGCACTGTAAAGTTGACCTCTGTGTGCAAAGTAGCAGAGCATGAATTGAGTTTTGAGCAATGAAAATTGTTTAGAAGTGGTACTGGGAATTTGAGAAATATGCTTGAAGTGCAGAAATGGCGGAGATGTAACTTTAAAACTGTCTGTCCAACTCAGCTAACAATTGCAGGAATGTGACGTCAGTTATAAGTATGTGGTGGTGGACCATACACATCAGGCAGTAAGGACATTCTGCTGTTGTGTTAGCAGTTCATTTGACACTGCAGAAATCTTTAAGGCAATGTGCTAGTGACATTGGTATATCCAAGGGATGTGTAAACTGTATTATCAGAACAGCCAAGTGGAAATTCAGGTTATTGCATGCAGTGACTGGAGACAATCATGACTGCAGACTTAGAAGTTTAGTGAATGCATCCTAATGAAGCTGGGTGAGGATATGTAGTTCCTGCGTGTGATTGTTGGGACAGACATTTGAACTGACTGGTACAGTTCACCAGTGTAATTGTGTGGATTGGTCTTCTTTGAATTTGAATGTCCATGTCCATAACAAAGTGCATTTATCCAGCCTTGTTAGTCTCTAGTGCTGTGTCCCTTCACATGCTTCAAGAATCTGTTTTTCTTGCTGTTTGTCATCCACAAGGAGATGAACATTCCCAGCACCAGCTTGGGTGGCATCTTGTCAGTTTGTTGTTCACTCACTGTCATCTGTGTCGTGAAGCCAATGGTGGTTATTCTGAACACCTCTATTATATCTGCTAGTTTATTAAAATGTTGTCAATGTGTTCATTGAATATGTGCAATGTCTGTCTGGGACATCATATAAAAATGTACGTACATTACTTCACTGTGAAGGGCCTATGGTTTCCAGAAGTCTGAATATTGGCACTAAAGATGCATATTTGGTGGCACCTTACAATGTTCCCCCCAGATTAAACTTTGCAGTACTTAAGAGTGTTAAGTATCGCGCAGTACTTAAGAGTGTTAAGTATCGCAAAGTTTAAGTTAGGACATCATCTGTATAGCTGGCAGTAGGCCTGATAGGGTGGCTGCCTGATTTGAATTAATTGGCCATAATATTTGGCATTTGATTGTGTATTCTGGTGCTTTTCCTTATGTTGCTTGTTGATCTGTGGACTAGTCTTATGATTTTTATGGTGCATGTTAGTCACAGCCATTTGGAGACATGTTAAAACAGGAAGTTGGAATAACAAAGTGATAATGGTATACCAGGGATAAATTAAGAATTTGGAACTTGTGTCCTGGTGTCTGTACCAATCAGCAGGCAAGTACACAACAAACTTCACCCATACACTCTTGTCATTTTATTGGGAGTTACAGCGAAGTCTCAATTACCCATGCCTCCTTATTTTTCGAGGTTGCTTTGTTTGAGTTGTTCAGTAGTGAAGGTTTTATGTTGTGTACAGAATTCAGATAAAGTGTGTCTTTGTGCACATGTCTCTCAGGCATTACTGTGCTTCATTTGAGTTCTGTTGTGTATTCAAGTGTATAGTTATGTGATTTGACTGTGTATTTTAATATACCCTAGCAGTTAATGCTAAAAGTAATAGAAAATTGTCTTAATCCATGTAATCTGCGCTTTTCAGTAATTTGAGGCAACATTGGCAGTTCACCTTGAACTGAAATTACTTCAGCAGTCATGTTGAATTTTGTTACTTCACTCTTCATTAGTTGCTGAATGATGTTTCTTTCAAGAAGTTTTGTTTGCTTTTTCATGAGCCATGGGCAAGTCAGCAACAGTAACATGCGTTGCTGGTCTCTGTGGGAAGCTCTGTTGTCTTTGGCAGGTTGATCATCTTTGACAGTGTGTAGTGAGTTTATGATTCAGCATTATTGGCCATCACATTATTAGACAGTACATTGTTGAAGGATGTAGATACACAGCTTTTACTATCAAAGACTGCTGCAAACTCTTCTGTCATTGTGGTTTCGAACATGATGGCTGTCTTGCATATATGCCCACTACTGTAGTGGTTCAGCCTGCACTCAGATACCACATCACCAACAGCCAATCCCGCTACATAACACCAACACGCCTCAGGTCAGCACAATACAGTCTACACAATAACGCACCAAGTAGTCGCAAGATCCTGAAGATGGATGTATTAACATCCGAAACATGTTGAGCAGTAAATTGACATAATAAAGCAAGTGTCATCAAGTTGGTCTACCTTTATTCAAATAATTGAATTACCTCAGCAGCAATAGCATGCATCGGAATTGAAATTTTACCACACCCTGTGTACTGCCCGGATTTGGCACCGTCTGACTTTTTGGTTGTTTGCTGTTCTCAAGAAACACACATCAAAGGAATTAATCTAATTTGCGATGAAGTTCAAGCTGCTGCAAGGAAAATGTTTGACTAATAGTCTGATGAGTTCTACAGCAGCATGTTCAAAAAACTCGTTCAGTGCTGGCAGCATTATATCAAACAGGAGGGAGACTACATTGGTAAATGAGGTATTGAAACAAAATTTCACATTGAGCTATATTTTGTGTTCTGGTTCATTTTAATATTTTGTCTGGAAGTAAAGAGCAAACATGGTGGCAGTATTTCAGGGTATTCCATTCTGTGCATTCTTATATTATCAAACACGTCTTTAATTGCACCAACCAGTTGCAATAGTGGTTCACTACTTGACCAGCCACAACACAGGAAACTCTACCAAAACAGGATACGAGGTCTTCATATGGGTTTTATATCCAGTGGAACCAGTCATGATTTGAAGAAGAAGAAGTTGAACATATATTGTCACTATGTCGCATAATCCACAAAAGCAGCAGCCAATCACAGCAAACAGTATACATACATGTAATATATATATAAGATTTTATTCATAAATTTTTAAAGTTTTTAACATATAGCACAGTAGTGCAACACCTATGATCAACCATTGTATAAAATACTGTACTTCAGTAAATGCTACCTATACCATTTATATTTACAACGTAACTGTTGTAGTAACCGTAGAGAATAGCTGTGTAACAGTAAGTGGTATTCAGTAAAGGACACCAAATTCTCCCTGATGATAGTGTTAGTAACACTGAGACATGAAGGAGAAACACAATAAATATATGCAGTGTATAAATGTTGTGCATTTGGTTGGTGTAATTAAGGGGTGTTTGATGGTGGCATTACTCTCCAAACACCTTCATACAATGCCTTCTGCCCTGTAGATGGAGGCACATGTTCTCAAACATTGGTGCATCACTGGTAAAAAAACTACACAGTCACATTTCAGAAGGCTGTATGTGTAACATTTCCTTCCATGAGGATTTCATGTTTCATATAATAATCATAAATTTTAAATATGTGTTCATGTAAATTTTCCCCCATGTAATGAACTTCATTCTGCGTTTTCTCATAACAGTACATGTTCCATTGTAGCATAACCATTGGAAATGCAACAGTGTCTTTCCTTTGTATTGTTGATGGTCTACACATAGCTGTCAGTAATACAGCACTGTTGAATGTTACCATGGAAATACAGAAATGTATTTCCTTTTCACTGTTATCTTGCTGCAAAATATTTCAACCTAGTGTCAACATTAGAAATGTACTTTCATCTTCATGTAAAGTGCTTGATATTTTTTTCTGATTTTAACCAAATTGTGAGTTCCTTGAAAAATTTTCATAAAAGTCTCAATAGCAAATTTCATAATCCATCCACTTGGAGCCACACTGGTGCAGGTGGACAGATGTGATGAATGGAAATAGGTGCTTTTCACTGTGTGTGCTAACTCGCTGAATAAATTGAACAAGTGGGTAAGAGCTCCCCACAAGTCTGACTTTTTGTTATTTTTCTAGGTAGTGTTGTTGTTATATTTTCTCAAAATGTCATACAGTGCATATGAGACAGCGTAAAACATGCAACATGTCCCGGCTGATTAGGCCAAGCTTGGTTGGGGGGGGGGGGGGTTTGAGAACATTAAAAAGATACTAATACTGCAATAGGCATGAGATCTCCATGTGATGATGTCATAATCAGCCAAAACATATTGCTTGTTTTTTCCTGACTTGTATGTTGTGTATGATGGATTTTGAGAAAATGTGTCTGCAGTTGAAAACACAGTGGGAACGTGTCTTCTCAAAATAATGTTGTACTGTTCTCCCTGTAATTCAGTTTTGGGGCTGTGGGCACAGAGGGCTGATATGGAGTGTGTTTTACATTGGAGTGTTATTCAGAGTCCTTGGCTGACCATCCCTTGTTGCAGTTTTGCTTATTTGTGTTCAGATTGCCCACCTGGTTAGACCATTGTGGTTGAGCACTGGTGGGAGTTAATACAGTGTGATACTTTCAACAGTTTTGAATGCATTTACAATCATGAGCCGCAACCATGTCACTGAGGTCTGTGGCTTAAGTGTTGTGTATGCTTCTATTGATCAAGGGGCAAGATTTGTGTTACGGATGAAGTCATACAATCACACCGGCATAGACATTTGCAGTTCCTCACTTTGTATGTGTCAGCTGTGAAAGAAAGTTGTTCTGTGCCAACAAGAGTGCCTGAAGTGAAGTACTACATTTTTAACTACACTTCTTCAGTTGAGCCAGAATTAAATTAGTGGGTATTTAATTGAATTTCTCCTGATCAGTTAGGTGTTAAGAGGCTTATTTTCCTCCCTGACGTCCCAGTATAATCTTCTCTCAAAGTATTTTTCCATCCTTGAGAACAAAGATGTGAGTAATGGTTATACTGCATTAAATTCCAGACTTATAATTTAAAGCCATTAATTTTTATACAGAGTGTATCTTTTATGAGTCCCCAAGCAAAAGCACACAGGAGCCTGCTAAGGCAAGGCAAGTTAGGTGAGAGTTTCATCATCCTATTTTACTGGTATGTGAAGCTTGTTGTGCAGTTGCCTCTTGTCACATGTACAGTAGGCCAATGTGTGTGAGAAATGTTTTCCACTGAGAAAAGAGTGTCACAATACTTCTGCAGAGTATGTATCATGGGGAAAATGTTAGTAACTTTCTGTGAAAATATATCCATCAGCTGTGCTTTGCAGAAGAACTGAAGAGTGGAAAATTTGTGAATTATGGGTTCAGTGCTGGACAAAAATAAAATACAAATACTTGCATTCTTCTCAAATGAAGCATGTTTACATTAAGTGGGAACATGATGACCCAGAGTAAGAAATATTCTAGAAGTTCCCTTTGCATGACCTTAAAAAGTGCAGTGAGTGCTTGCAGCATTCATTATAGGGCCTGTGTTTTTCAAAGAAAGGTATTTTGACTGTTACATTAAAGCAATCCTTAACACCACTATTCAAGAAGAAGTAACTGAAGGAGAGGTAATGTGTTACGGTATACTTAAAATGGAAGAACTGGAGGACAGTTTCTGGAGATAAATTGATAATATTTCAAAATGAGCTTCATTGCATGGCTAGAAATATTTTCAGAAGGTGCCTGGCCTGCATGGGAGCTGGAAATCGGCATTTAGGGTCCCAACTATGAAATGAGGTAAGTAGAACTGCAAGGGAAAAATGGACTCTGAATTCCTGGCAGATGCAAGCTTTGTATGCCATAAAGTTTTCATGACTGCATTTGTGCCAAGGGAAGAGATTGAAGATACACTGTATACAGGGTATGTCAGAAGAAATCTGCCATACTTTGGGAAAATGATCTTTAGGATAAATTGCATTGATACAATCAAAAATACTTAAATTCAAAATTGAGTAGCTATGGAGATAATGACGAACCAAGTTTTCAAGAGTGAGAGCTGTAATACATTTATTGATTACCTAATATATATTACAACAAAGAGGAGTTTGTAGTTCAGTATTGTTAAAACTGAGGCCTAACATGTAATCAATATCGAGGGAGACAGACATTAAGCAAGAGAAACTTGTACTAGTTTCACATGAATCCTCATTAGGGTTCCCAGTACTTTATGTAGCACATATGGCTTGGCTTGGCTAGGCTATAGGCTTATGGACAGATACGCACAGTGTGCAGACAATGCGTCATGTTAAACAGACAAAGTAAATGGAACCACAAGAAGTCATTTTTTCTTGTGTAACGTCTGTAACCGTTCAACTTTGGATATAGGTATTTTGGGTTCATCAATGTAGATTAACTGAAGGAACATACTCTTGAAGTGTGGCAGATTTCTCCTGAAACATTTGTGTTTTTGGGGATACTACTAGTATGGGTTTTCAGGTTTTTTTTTTTAATTTGGTTAGAACAGCAACAGAAGTTTGACTTCTTTTTATATTCATGTGTGGTCATTCTTTCTTCCCACATGTTGGTGAATTCAGATAGGTGTGTTACATAGCTGTGTTTTATTACAGTCCTCTCGTAATGGATAAATGGCTGAAGACTATGAAATATATACCACAAATGATGAAAATTTGCATGAGTCCAGAGAGTGTAGAAATATTGACCAAGTAATAACATTATTCATCCTGTGAAATTGTGCAAGGAAAACAGAACAATAGGTACAATTAGATACGTGACAGGAGATAGAAACTTACTGTGAATACGGTATAGAATTCTGGTTTATGTATGTAGGAGATTTTAACATGTTATGCCATTACATTTGTGGTGTTGTGAAGTGTGCAGTAATTGTCCCAAACCCTTTGTATTTTGCCATTTGATTTGATACAGTAAGTGTGCAGGAAGACCTGCTAAATAGTTGAATTCTTGTTGGCAGTCTTTTCCTTTTGAAGATAATGCCCTTAATGGGCTGTGAGTTGCAGCATTGCTGAAAAAGATACAAGGAACCTGCCTGAGAAATCTGTGGAGTACAAGGGAGCATACACCTTTGGACTGATACTGTGTTATATGACGTGCAAGAAATGGCAGATGTTCTTTTCAGACTTGTGGATCATGTTGGGAATGTTTCTCACCTGTGCAACTGAATGAAGCTACAGAAAAAGCTGGTGTAGTTCAAATATTTTATGTACACAAATGCATAATGGTGATGTTCAGGAAGACTGTGTTGTCATTCATGTCAACTCAAACTACAGGATGAGGCAAATTCTCATTAATTTGAAACTTTTATGTCGTAGCATAATATAAAGTGGTCTGATTGTGCAGGAATTTGTATGGAGGCACAAAATCAGTGGTGGGATTCACAGCTTGTATAAAAACCACAGCATTGAATGTAGACTAGATCCATTGTTGTATTCATCAGGAGGCTCATGTTAAGAGTGTGCCCTGAATTTGTGCCTGGTATGGATAAACCAGAGTTCAAATGTTGGATGTTGAATTCATCAACCATACATAGTGTGGGGTTGTCTGATACTCCATGTTTCAAGGGAACATGTCGATGATAATTTTTAAGCTGTGGGATGATTAGTTCATTTTTTTAATAGTAAGTCATTCTATCTACCCCTGTCCTGGAGTGATAATGTTGGATTCTGACTGGCAGCTGTATGTTACATTTGTCACACAAAGTAAATAAGAACCCTTGCTTAAAAATTAAACATTTTAAGTCACTTTAATAGGAAGAGGTATGCTTGGACTATTGTAACACTAGGAGTATCTGTGAACAAATGTGGTATTAGTGAATATGTGAACATATTTAAGAACATTTGGTATGACTTGGAGAGTAGTACGCTTTCTGTCAGATGATTCTGGTAACTGGCTTGTTCGTTGTATGATGATGTTACTATTTTGTACTGTGCAGTACTAATCATAAAATGATTGGTAAATCATGGAGTAGAAAGAATTACGAAAGAAGAGGACTTGGCCTATTTGATATGTCATCGTGATACTTGTCTGGATGGGCTGAGAAAGCTGTAGAGTTCTCGTGCGGGATAGCTAGTATCTTGACCAAGATTTGAACAGGCATCTCTCATATAAGTAGGGTGTGGATTTTATAATTCCTCATCTAACCAGAAGATAACAAGAAAGTGGCCTCGTGATCATTTCCTGCTAATGACTTTTGAAAATTCATTGTGCCAAGATAGCTGCTACTGGGCACAGTTACCAAGTCTGTGTGGTAATGTGGCTAAGCAAACAGTCAAAATATTGACTTATTTTCTTTGTAACTTACATGCATGAATCTGGAGTTTCATTCAAGCAAGGAAACACACCAGAGAATGCATCTTGTACTTGTGTAACAGTTGAGGCATTCTTCAGTTAATACAGTTAATTACTGAAGACAGTCACTGCAGTATGCAGTTTTTATGGGGGGATTCCTTTGATTGAGATCTGATGGACTGCAGAAGGATGTGCAGCATACATTGGGAAATGGGAAGTGCATGCATTTGTTTGAGGACCTAATTTGATTTGACTACTTTGGAAACATGCGTAAGTTAGAAGTGGAAATTAAGTCATATCTTATGGAACTGGAGTGCTTTGAAGTAGTTCAGGATAGGGTCAGATGGCTGGCCCTTGTTGTTACCAGAATGAAGCACTGGATTGCATAAAATTTAAATTTTTTTACCACTAAGCAACTGTTAGCTTCTGAAGGGTGACTCTGCACCATAGACATCCTGTATACAGAATATTTTTACAGTAAGAAGTGTCATTGAATTTTATATTTTCCATTCCATGCATTATTATTCCTTCATTACAGTGTTACTGTCAAGTGCACACACTTCATTATAATGGCGGTAATGTTTTAAATACACAAATTCTTACATGTTTTGGGGCTTATTGCCCGATCATCAGGGAGTGCACAGTTGTGTAAAATAACCATCCAACCCTTCTGTCATTCTCCATTATGTAGAATTGTTGCTAGTTTGTCAGGTTATGAACATAGTGATGGATATGTGCACATTAATTTGAGCAGCTTTGTGGGTTTGAATAACCTGCTGGTGTTTCTAATAAGGTGTTGGTTATGGGCCCAAATATGCCCATCTTGTAATGGAAACGCATGTGCTTATGATGTTGGGGAAGGGTACCTTGCTTGTTTTCTGTGGACATCAGGTTCAGGTATCAGCCAGCCAAGCAAGAGTCATTGCTGTTATTGAGAGAGGACTTTTTTCCTGCAGAATGTAGTCTTAAAAGTTTGAAATTTTGTGGTGTGAACTCTGTTTTTTTTTTTTTTTTAAATGATGTGCATGTTAGAGGATATAGACACTTGTAAGGTTGTTGAACTAGAAGGGAGTACAAAGAAATCCAAGCACATGTGCATATCTTGTGAACAGAATGCAGAACAATATCACAAAATTTAAATGGCTTATAAACCTGTTGAAAGTGTGGCAGAGTTCAGATTTGCGAGATTGACATTGACAAATCAAAATTGCATGCATGAGGAAATTAAGAGCAGATTAAAGTTAGGGTGCACCTACTGAAATTCAATCCAGAAGCTTTTTTCTTCCAATTTGCTATATAAGAACATAAAGATTGAAATTTACAGACCTATAACCTTGCATTTTGGTTGGTATGGTTACAAAACTTGTTCTCCTACATTAAGGGAAGAGCACTGGTGGAGGGTGTTAAAGAATAGTGCTGAGGAAGGTATCTGGGCCTAAGAGGGGGGAAGTAACAAGGAACTGGAGGAAATTGCACATCGAGGAGTTTCATGATTTGCACTCCTTTCCAGATATTCGGGTGATAAATCAAGGAAAATGAAGTGGGTGGGGGGGGGGGGGGGGGGGAAGTGCTGGGGGTGG
>Ga0136643_10002045_pt1 | contig 25651 bp, 20 predicted proteins | sample TergutLab28metaG_FD_96883 | JGI IMG/M metagenome (GOLD analysis project Ga0136643, IMG submission 96883) | Labiotermes labralis P1 segment gut microbial communities from Petit-Saut dam, French Guiana - Lab288 P1 (version 3) (version 3) | ecosystem: Host-associated > Arthropoda: Insects >... | reverse complement strand
TCCTGTCCAATTGTTGGCTTGAAAATATTCTCTCTCCCCACTTTTGCATTAAAGTCTCCTAGTAACATTTTCATATGATATTTTGGGAAGTGATCGAACACCTGCTCTAATTCCTCATAAAAACTATCTTTTGCCTCATCACTTTTTTCCTCACTTGGTTGACTCAGATATTTCCTGAGAGGTGTCTCAAATTCTCATTGATTACATTTCATTACGTTTCTAGCTCCAACATAATCATTAAATTAGTGAAGGCATGTACAAAGAAAGAATTTGGTGAAGGTATGGTTACAGTGTGTAAAATAGGCATGCCAGACCTGGCAAAAAGGAAGCTCCTTTCCTCTGCTTGTACGTGAATTCCAGTTGTCTGTCACTGTCTCTTTTCACTTGGCAGACCTGTGCTGGTGCTGCTACAGAATAAATAAATTGAAATGGAATGAATGGAGAATATAATTGACATGTCAGCTTATAGGGTTGTGAAACTTGGTCTTTCCTCCTGAAGGAAGACGATAGATTGAAAGTGCGGAGTACTCAGGGCAGTTTGAAATGTAAAGGAACAAAACGACTGAAAAAGTTATACGTTCTTCGCCAAATATCAAGGTGATAAAGGGAAGCAAGATGAAAGTTGTGGGGCATATAGTGTGCAGGGAGGAGCTAGGAAAGGAGTACAATATGGTTGTTGAGAGATATGAAGGAAGGGTTGGGAATCTAGATGTCAGTGGGAGGTTATTACACACAGAAATAGGGTGTAAAGTTGTGGGCTGGATTCAGCTGGCTCAGGATGAGGTCAAGTGACTGGCTGTTACAAAAACGTTCGTGAGGCTTTTGGTTCTGTAAAGGCAGGGAGTTTCTTGGCTGGCAGATCTGCAGTCAAGGACTGTACTGCATGGAGCTATGAATGGAAAATAATAGTTTATTAAAAATATTTGCCATCTGTTATAGTGGTTTGTTAACTGAACTCATTAACACGCTGCCAGCAAATCGCCTCACGAAGCAGAAGATGATGACTGTGAATGAGATTGTACATAGCAAGTTGTTCCTCTATTCTGATTGCCGTGCAGTGCTGCTGCCTGTCATCACAACTCACATCAAAGAGCTTCTTGAGTCTAGAGATGAGGTAATTATGTGCTTCTCTGATATGAAGTAATATTAAGCACTGTGAAATTGGACAGTGTTCACTAGTCTGCATTTGTTGCATCTAACATACTGTTAAAATGTTGAAGACCAGCATAGAAAGTTGCATCCTGATATGAATCATGTTTGTGAAATTGTATAATTTTTGTTGACAGAGCTTTTGTAGATACTGTGGACTTATAGTAGCATCAATATTTTCTATCCAAGTGGCATGTAAGATTATAAATATTGAAACTGAAGTAGATGCATGGTAGAATGGCTAGTGTAAGATTCAGTCAGAAGGAAGACTGAAATAGGCAGAAATTTTTTACGTGTTCATGGTAGGAGTGGAGAGTAAGGGTCAACAGTTTGGACACAAACCCTTACCCATGTATTCTTGTTAATGCTAGTTGGCAGGAGTGGTACATAGTGTTACTCTGAACAGAATATAGTTGTCTCCTTATGATGCATGATACAATTTTGAGCAGTAAAGACTGTACTGAACAGGAGTTACTTTCTTGATTTCAAACTTTTGCCATGTTCTGAATGTTGTATGCTTTCTTCTGGGTAATTCCCCAGTGTCTAAATTTTATATGCGGATGTTTCGGAACACTCTGTTCCATCTTCATAGGCAGGTAGGTGTGAAGAATGACTAGGTTTGAGAAATGTTGGGGTATTTATACGGGAAAAGGTTTGGCTCAGGCTATTTTCGAGCCGAGCCTTTTCCTGTATAAAAACCCCAACATTTCTCAAACCTAGTCATTCTTCACACCTACCTGCCTATGAAGATGGAACAGAGTGTTCCCAAATGTAGGCATATAAAATTCGGATGCTGGGGAATTATCCAGAAGAAAGCATACAACAGGAGTTACTTGTGTGTAGGGATTCTGGTAATGCAGACTTATTGTGCAGTGACACTGAGCTACCATAGAAGGAGGTGGTAACAATAATTTGAGAGAAAACTGAGGTAGAATTCAGGTGAGATAGCAGCACCTGTGAAATTCTGATATATTTTTTAAAAAGAAATCTCAATGGTTTGCAGATGTAATATGTATACTTTGTGGATGTATTCTAAATTGGGTACTGTTTTTCTGCCCTCTTTCCTTACTTGGGACAGAGAGTAATACATACTGCACCCATTATTCAGTCTTACTTGGCAGTGACAGACACTGACAACTTCCTGACACCACTGTAGAAAAGACATGTTTTTTCTGGGTGTAGTAGTATAGATGAGGCTTGACATTAGGATGGAATGAAAGCTGACTGGTCCACCATTAGACCGTTGTGCCCGCTGTTTGACAGTAAGCAGTTTACTGTGTATTGAGGTTTTGCTTTCTAACATAAGCTGAATGTTGCCTGTACCCAGCTTCATAGTCTGTCTAAAAATTTATTTGTGGACTTAGTGCTTTTCAAAGTTAGGCAACACATTCCTGGGACACATAAACACTATGCAGCATGACTGTCTGTGGTATGTGTGTATGTCTGGGAAAGTATGGGCAAATTGCAGCTTAGGTGACAACTAGTGAAAGGTTAATTAGGAGAGTTTAAGGGGTCAGCCATGTTCTTTCTTCCCTTGTCCAGGTTTGTTTTATGACCTAGACTCGAGCTGTCTGCATCTATGGAAGAGATAATGAGAATTTTAGATGTGATTATCAAGGGATGAGGAGATTTAACAGTAATACACTAAAATTAGAACAGTGTGATGTACATGTTTGGTTATGGGATATCTTGACTGCCAAGATTTGGGAAAATAAGCATGATGTGTTCATTAACCCTTTGGCCCTGAAGCTGGACATTTACAGCTTAGCACACCATTTATGGAAAATTTGAATATTTTACGAACCAAGAAGGGTAACATTAGGAGATACACAACATTTTGTGGAGGAATAAACAAAGATGGCAAGAGAGAGTCTAAAAAAATAATTAAATAATTTGTTGAATAAATATATAAAAAGAATACTCTGGGGAGTAGCGGTACGTCTGTCCTATATATAGGATGCATGGTGCCTAAAGGTTAATATACGTAAACCACCAGCAGAATTCAGCTTCTGTAATGATTGTGAGAATGCTAAAAAACCTGCTATTGTGTAAGTCTGTTGTCAGTGCATGGACTATGGCAAGAAAGGGTATGGTATAGCTAATATTCAGAGACTATGTAAGTGGATAAGAAAATTATCTTGTCACATGTTGGCTGTAACTGTGGTGAATATCTGCATTATTATATTATTGTTTGGTAGGAAAATAGACCAGAAATTTTGTTTGTTCCAAGTTCGTTGGAAATAAATACAATGGAACATCAAAATTAATCAACCCAGAGGAAAACCAAATACACAAGCCAATCAAATTACTCTCCTAGAGGTGTGCTGAGCATGCTGAAAACAGGCCAGCTGTAGTGCCGTGTGTGCTCAGCCAAGATGAAACCATACCACTGCCAGATTTATATAATGAAAGTGTAACATTAGTCTTTGTACAGACCCATGTTTTTGTGTTTACCATACACAGGTAAACTTATTAATCAGAGTTCTGTCACAACTTGGGAAGGACTGAAATGTAAGTTGACTTACAGCAATGTCTTTGCTTATTTCATGAATCTGTATAGATTTGAAGACACTTTATAATAGCCCAGAATTTGGTATTGTATTTTTCTTTCACATCATTATAGTTAGGTTTCTTTATCAGGAATAATTCCAAGATACAGACTTTTTTTTTTGGTACATTTCAATTTAAAACCCACATTTAAATTCTCCCTGCCAGTACCACAATATGGGGGACTTAAATCTCCAGTTTCTGTGTGATAAAGGTTAAGAGTTATGTTAAATAGGATTGTTTGCCATATGGTTTTACAGATTTTGTCAAGAAGCTGTTGATCTGAGGGAAGGTGGATTTCTGTTTTATTAATTTTCTTAGGTTGAATTGAACTGGAGACAGTATTTCAAAACATTCCTGTAGCAAAGACCAGAGATGTATAATGATATGTTTGATTATGTGCTTAACATGTACATACACTTGAACATCCACGGTGTTATTCTCAGCTGAATGCACTGTCGGCACTGGTAGTCCAGGTCCAGATCACAGCACTTATTTTAATTCCTGTTCTCAGAATAACCATCCTCATGGTATTCATCACCAGTACCCACTGATGCTTCATAAGGGTGGGTTGTCTTATGACACACATTTTCTCTGAATTCCTGTTGTCCCATAAGCACTTGTATCTGCATCCACTCTTGCATTTTCCATTAATGGCTAGGCCTCCATAAGCATTTCTCTTGTATTTGTGTCCACTCTTTCTTTCTTAATGACAGCATTTTCCATTCATCTCTGTCCATCCATTAACATTGCGTTGGCATAGCTGGCAGGAATGGTGCAGTTGCCCTGGGGAACAGAGTCCAAGATGCAGCCAAATAGGTGGAAAATTAATATTTTCAATGAAAAAATTTGGTTTGCTGTGCTCAAGAAATTTTGAAGTGTTGAGCCAAATAAAAAGAAATTCAATAAATTGTTGTGAGTTTTGTACAATTTGTAATTCTTGGAAGGGGTGGCCACTGTGAATACTCACCCCAGGTTCCGAAAAACCTAGCTCCGCCACTGTCTGCATGTACCCTTACCCTCTTATGATAGCAATTTTTATTCATTTCTATAATGTAATTACCAACTTTTTCCTGTCATGTTGCAGCCATCTTTCCTCACACAGTAACACCGCCCTGTTTTTGGTGTCCCTCACAATCATGCAGGCAGATATTTATGGGCAGCATATACACATTTTCCATCTCAACCAGACTGACTGCTCCTTTTACTGCTTGCTCTGGTTGTGTCTTGCTCTAAATAGTCCTGGAAAATAAAATTACATTTACAGTTTGTTTTGACAATGTCAATGTAGCCATGTTCTCAGGTATAATACTCGACACTTTTATTTGGGAGGTGCTTGATTTTAGTGAAGGACATAGATTTATTCTGGCTGATGTTGTTGGTGCTGTTTCTTAGTCTGTCCTGGCTAATTTCAGAGTTTGACCTGAAATTAGGCTGTGATTGCTTCCTTCGACATTCCTTCATTATTCACTACATTGCAGTTATTTGACTGTATATAATGCAAGTTACTGACAGCATTGTTAAATAAATTAGAAACAAACAAATATATAAGTATATATTGTCAGATTTTAACATCAAAGGGGCTAATTTTCATTACATTGTGTATGCAGGATTGTTTACTAAGAAATGTGCATGCACTAATGTATATTGTACATAACAATTTTAAAGCTTGTTAGCGTAATATTTGAAAGTGGAGGTGAAATTGCTCCTGAGCCTAAGGATTACACTTAGGACACATACAAGGTTACGATGGTAATGCTCCACTCACTTCTATATAAGTCTGCACTAGTGGTGGTGAGGGGTAAGCCTAATGCTCTTGTTTTTAACCCCCCCCCCCTCTCCCCAAGGGGAGTAGCTGATCTTAGGCATAATGTATGGGGTTGGCTGGGCCCTGGGCCTGATCTGGAGGTGATGAGAAACTGTCCAGTTCCATTACTGGCTGTACCGTCATGACTCAAAACGTTTCTCTCCAGTATCAGTCACTAAATAAGCTACTCATTATAGCATTTCTTAGGAATTTCCATTGTGGCATATTATTGTATTTGTTATTGTAGTAATCCCCTAGTTTTGTTACTAGCTGAAGTAATGAGCATATTAGGTGACAGCCATCTGGATTTTGACATTTCGTAGGCTGATAAGTTGATATCTTTGTAGAGAGGAATTGGCTGTTTGACCACATTTCTTTTGACCTATCTGTATAGTCACCCAGTTCCTCCTCTTTAATCACTTCACTGTCCACTTGAATGTATTTTGCTCCCCTGAAGATGGAGGAAGCACATTCCTCCAAAACATCGGCTTCAAGGTGTCACAATCCAAAATGCTTTTTTTTGATCAACACCGACCAGGAAATTGTGAAAGCCTGTATAATGAGTAGATTACTACATTGTCCTTAAGAAGTTTGTGCATTGCCATGATCAGTTAGTTGTGTGTGACATATTGCTTTTCTTAGAGTATGTTTGCTTGAACAATAAGTGACATGCTTGTGTGACCCAGTGATCTTGCTGAAACATTGAGGTGAACTAATAGACATATTTATTCTGTCTCGTGTGCTGTATGTTTCTGTACATTTGTGGTGACCACTTTGACTTGTGTGCATTGTGTTTGTATATTAATTGTACATGTTGAATGTATGTGCTTGCTGATTTCTCTCCAACAGCCTTGGCAATCTTGACAGCATCTTGTGTCTTAGACATGTTAGTGTGCATATAATAGGTCTTAATAACAAATGTGTTTTGTACATATTGTTACTTGGGGGGAGCACATTACTGCTGATACTCTACGAATTGCATGGTTTCATAATAGTCTGGACTGTTTGGTTAGACAGGTCTTGAAAGAATGGTAAGGCATTTCCTCTCATCCATGTAGCTCATCATTGTTTTAAATGTGAAATGTGAATGCATTGTCAGAGCACCGTTTTTCTTTCACCAGGTTATGAACTGCAGCTAATGAATAAGTCCATGATTTTTTTTTATTGTACAGTCTAACTGTATATATGAGGTCAGATGTCATAAAAATAATGTGTGGAATAATGTATTTTTGGGGATGAAAGTTCAATCCCTTTTCAAAGTATCCTCCTCTGTAAACACCACTCTGATTCAATTTTTCTGTTGCCAGCAGCTGCTCCATTGCCTTCCATTCATTTATTTCCATACCAACAAATATTTTGCCTTTGAAGTTTTACTCTAAGTTTATAGAACAGAGGAGATTAACAGGGAGCAATATATTGTGTGTAAGGAGCCTTAGACTAGTAAACTGTCACAGCAGCAGGGCTGATTGAGCATGTGCATTGTTGTGGTGAATTTGGTTAAGTACAGCTGTAAGGGTTGACTCCAGTGCTGTAACACTGCCTGGTTGATTTTACAGTTTTCATGCTTCTGGTCTTGTCTGTCGACTACCTATTTCTTTTCTTTATATGAAGTTCCTTGCAAAAACTTGACATGAGAAATGCAGTCACTTGAAACACATGTAAGTCTCCTCCCAGTTGCAAGCCATCCTGGAATTCACCATCATTCAGTCAAGAATGAATTTTTAATGCAGTCATACTTGGTTATAACATCATGGAAGGGACTGAATATTTTGTGTCATTATGAATGATTGCTGTTGTGTCTGAGGGGTATGATGTTACGGTTAACAGTGACAAATTAATTGGTACCACATAATATCTGATGTTATAGACAGGGTGTTGCATAAACTGATGTCATTATAATCATATTCAGCTGTAGTTCAACATGATTATCTTCCAATTCCAATGGTAACAACAATTTGATAAAGACAGTGTGTGTCAAATATCATAAATGAATACAGCACAATCATCGCATTACTGAAAACGCATAACATTATTCTGTTCGCACTTCACTTCACACAGACTACAAGGGGAAGCTGTAACAGTTTTTCACTAAATACGAAAGTTGGTTTGATGTCCCTGCAACACATGGATCAGGGGTGGGTGTGACTGCCTTGCTTGCCCATCCTTGAAACTGGCCCCAAGTTTGGATATCACTAAATGATACATGACAGAAACCCTTTTCATCACGAATGATAGCAGCAGTGGATGAGCTGTAACCATGGTTGGACAGATTCTGCAAAAGTACCTGTCTACCAAACAACAGGTCTCCACTCTTTGGACACTTCTGGGAGAGCAGAGATGGTGTAGTGACTCGCTACGGGCTGGACAATAAAGGTACTGGATCTCAGCGGGGCGAGATTTTCTACACCCATTTAGACTGTCCGTGGGGTAGACAGCCCCTATACACTGGGTACTGGGTAATTCTCGGGGTACAGCGGACAGGGTGTAACATTAACCACTCACCCCATCTAGCACTGAGGTTAAAGGAAGAGTATAGCTGTACCTTTGCTCCCCCACTGTGCCTTCAGGGCAGGTTGTAGGGTGAACTTTGCCTTTTTGACAGACTTTTTTTTTTGTTTGCTGACGTGTGGCTTCTTGAAGAGCAAAAACTCTACTTATTTGTGTGACCAGGCCACAGAATTTCCCTTCAAGTTGTAAGCATATGAGTTCCATTAACCCCATGATCACAGTCTTTCATGTGGAAATCATTGTCTTAATTTTAGGGGAGTCAGTGGGTGCCATTACTCTTGCCCTATGCCTACCTCTGTTCAGAATCACCTGGCAGCTGTAAAATGATGACCGCAGCTTGTGGGCAGGTAGAGCAAAAACAAATTTCCACATGGGAATTCCTGGTTTAGACAAAGAGATTTTCCTTCAGTAACACTTTGGTCACAAGCTGACCTGCAGAGGAAGTTGAACTTCCGAACCCAAGAAAGTGACCAATCAGAAGGGGAGATTGAATGTTGAAGAGGCTGATTATCCATGCATGAGACAGTGCTGATTGGACAAAATTTGTTTGATATATTGCTGAAGCTTGCTTATTGTGTACATGAAATGTCTCTACATAAATTTGCATAGATTTCATTTGTTCACCACAGCCATTACAACATTACAACCTGTGCTCATTATAAATAAGTTCAACTGTACTTGAAAAATTGTCCGCGCTATATATTCACGTATGATGATTTCTTTTTAGTATTATTAGAAGCTGTTTTCAAAAACACAGTTATTTAACATAATTCTTTGTAGTATGTGGTGTGCATTATGTGTTTTGTTATGGTTTTCATTTGTGTGCGATAACTGTGTAGCATTTAAATGGCTGTAGATTTTGCTTTGTATGATCTGTAGGATGTACTGTGTTTGCTTTGGTAATTTTACTATCTGTTTAAGTATGTTTTTCTTCAAACTAACTCTCCTGAACAAGGTGATTATTGGAAGCTGATTGTTACTCAGAGGTTAAGAAAATTCTAACCTTTTATGGTATTGAAAAATTTGTTGCTGTCCTCACGAGACCTGTTCACAGAACCCTATCCTGAACCCTTTTAATTCACTCCACATTCTCGTGACCTATGCCTTTGACTTTTGTTGTAATATTATTTTATGGTGTACATTGAAGTCTTTGAATGTGACTTCTCCTTTCAGGTTTTCTGGCTGGGTTTCTCTTTTCCCTCTCTTATGCTACATATACCACCTTCCTGTGGTTCATCTCTGTAATTTCATTTTGTGCAGATTACAAACTGTGATGCTGTCCATTACACAGTATCATCCAACTGCATTTTACCTTCTCTGTGTTTGCCCTGAATATCTCTTAAGCACTGTGTGCATGCTTAGTCTGTGTCAGCTTAAGGTGAGAGAGCAGTGTCATACCCCTGTTTCAAAAGTGAGGACTTGATAATTATTTGAGATTTGAAGTTAATCGCAGTAACTGCATGTGATAACATTTTCTGATACAATTTGGCATGACAGTTCATAGTCATTGCAAGGGCCCAGTTTTGTCTCATCGCCCTTCATGATGGAGACAGAGTGGTTCTCTGAAATGTTATGTTCTGAATTTGAATTGGCACGTCTTATCTCCTCAAAAAATTTATCATGTGATTCCTGAGTTTTGTTTGGGCAGTAGGAAGGTAAAATATTCGTATGTTTTTGAGTCATAATTTTAAGCCTTGAAATATTCCTGTGTTTGATAGGTCCAAGTCTGCAGAAATATTGAAATGTAGACTTGTCATTGGTTTGCTGCGTCTCCAGTATGGTTTGCTAATGAACACAGTAGAATTCCTTTAATCTGGCACCCATGGGACCAGACAGGTGCCAGATTATCAAATATTCCAGACTATCAAACAGTCAAACAGTATTCATACTGCCCTCCGTTCTTACAGGTAATTACTTGTTATTGCTCTGGCATGTGGGCTGTACAGCTAATAAGAGGAGTATTACAGTTGCTGGTTCAGGGGCAGCATGACCAAGAGACTGTGGGTCAGGAGTCTTCATAGTTAAAGGAGTTGATAGAGCAGGAGACAGATCAGGGGTTATCACAATGGTTGATGTGAACACAGTCTTGATAGCCATTTCGGAGGACTTCCACACTTGGGACCATTTTATTGTCAAAATATCAGGATTTCTGGAGTATTGACACCCAGATTAAAGGAATTCTGCTGTACTGTATACAGTATAAAATTGAGTTTGTCTTTGTAACATAAAAGTTTTTCTGGTCCTGTTGTGTTGTAATGAAAGGTGAAAGTGTGAAACTCTCTGGCATGGGTGGGTTAAATCTACATTGGTGTTACATTTCTGCATGTTATAGATTACGGTGCTGGATCATGTGTTGTGGGGTTTCTTAAGTGATTTAGTGAACCACAGGCTGTGTAGAACGCAAGTGCAGCTAGTTGACTCTTAGCTTGTTATCAGTTCCATGTAAAGTGCCACTGAATCAGGCTGTAGGAAAACTGAACGGTGGCAGTTGTGGTTTATTTAAAGCTACTCTCATAGTTGAGGTCTTCACTGCTCTGACTTTTTATGCAGCATTTGTTGGTAGTTGTTTACTGACATTTTGGGACAGCCTGTCATTCTCACCTTCAGGGGTTAAGCAGTTAAAGAATATATTTTGGAACAGGTGAAAGCATTGAAGATGGAACCAATATGCTCACAAAACATCAGTCAACAACTACCTGCCTACACTGCCTAAAAACCCAGAAGAGCAAAGACCTCAACTTCCTAGGTACACTGCAGTGGAAACCTGAAATTTTGGATGCTAGTGTTTGTCTGCAAAGATGGGGAAATTATGAGAACCTCAGTTAAAGTAGCCAGTAGCCAAGTTTAATATATCTGAAAGTGCAAGTGTGGTGTGATGCACGAACCTTTTAGTAGAGACAGACGTACTTTTTGGTTGTATTGTGTGCAGTATGATGTGGGTAATGTCACAGCCTGTAGTCGGATGCTTGTGTCTCAACATAAAGGCCTGTATTTAGTTCAGTAACTGTCCTTGTGGGTTTTTTGATGAACAGAATTTTAATGGGATAAGTACTTTAGTTTTATGTGCCACTCTGCAATTCTTGTATGCTCAGTAACCATCTGTCTTTGCACATGATGTGTTTGAGGGGCTTGACCAGCCAGTGTGTTGTATAGGCACAGTCCTCATTTGGGGCCTCACCTCTGACACAGCCTGGGGCTAGGCTCATAGTAAAAAACTTTTTATTTGAACACGTGGTGGACACATAGACTGTTTTGCCATATAAGGAAAGGAGACTGAACAGGGTGGTTGATATCAGAGCTCAGGAACATATTTTTCCAGGTTAATTTCCAATCTTTTGGGGATTTGATGCAGTTTTATTGGTCCCAAGAATTATGTCTTTTGTATAAATGCTAAAGTCTTGTAGATGTTTGCTGGACTGCATCCACTTGTGTGAATTAACAGTGTATCGAAGGTAGATCCAGTTGGACACAACTTTGCTGTATGCTACACAGACTGCATGTTTGAGTCAATTAATTGTCCATCAAATTATTATCAGCCATGTATAATGTATTTGGTGTAGCTTTTGAATATTGTATGTGAAATACATGTAAAACTTCATACTGTATATTTTGTATCTTTGGGTTTTTATGGCTCATTCCACATCCTGCTGTTACACTGACTAGATTTTGGATCTGTGGAATTCACAGTGAATGCACACGCGTGTGTGTGTGCATGTGTGCTCGCGTGTTTGTGTGTATGCATGCACACATGTGTCTTCAGGCTTGGCACAAGAACATCGCCATAAAGAGAACTCATCAATAAAGATAGCGCAACTATGGCAGTGATTCTTTTAGCAGAGCAGACCTGAAAATGGTCAAAACATGTAGTGTGGACTTTTACATGTGTAGTGTAAAATCAAGTGTGTCAAACTGATCTTCCTCCCTTGTATTCTGGTAGGTATACGGTTCTATTTCTTCACAAGGTTTTGGTACTTGAATCCTATCTTGAGGTTTGATGGTTGGCAGGATCTCTCTGTTAGATTTTGTAGGTCTCTCTGTGTCGGCTTTTACCTTTGGGACCCTCGTTTATCATTTTGAGCTGTGTCTCTTTTCTCTACCTTATATGACTACTGTTTTAATCCATCAGTTTTATTTGCATTTTGTGCTTGATAATTGCACACATATAGGTACTTGATATGACAGTGTATGCCTGGTCAGAAATTTTGTAATGTATTAGAAAAAGTGTTTACAAATTTGAGCTTTAGATTTGTAGGAGAAAATAATCAGGACACAATATTATATGAATTCAGTATGGTGCATTCTTCGAATTTATGTTCTCTATATATTTTTTTAAATTTTAGTTTCATTTATGCAAGAATACTTATTTATTTCCAACTAATTGCACATCTCCTTGTTAACATGTATATTACTACTTGTGCAGCATGTTTAGTTGAATATTAATAGCAGCCATCCTTAGGGAGACTGTTGACACCAAGGAGCATTTGATGCTAAAATTTGTTGTCAGTAATTGTATGTAAGTGATCACACTATAAAATTGTTTATAAAACATCAGTATATGATATTAAACAATTATTTACTAAAATTAGGTTCAAATTGCACTATATTTGTGTTAGTGCATATTTATGTTTCTTTGCATCTAGACATCTAAACGCAACTAGTTCTCTTCTTTCATAGTGGGACCATCAATCCAGTGTAGCACAAACAATGTACACTTGACAGGATAACACTCTGCATATCAGTAACACTGGGAGAGAACCCTTCCCTGTTGTCACATTATCCTTGAGGTTTTTCACATAACCTCCCAGTTTGTTGTAAACATGGACAGGGCCTTGACTATTAAGCTAAGAGTTGTTAATAATTGAATGGGAAGATCTTTTGTATGTCTAGCCTTTATCAGATTCCTTGTTCTGTTTGTAGTAGTTTGTAGCATGGTTAGAGTAAACATATTTTTTTAGAAAATGACTGTCTGGACTGTTCTTGATCTGTAGCAGCAATCATTTGAATTTTGGGGTAATACTGGATAGAGCAGTTAAACTGTACATTTAATTGTTAACTGGCTAAGAATATGATGATGGCTTGGACTCTTTTTCTTTCCTGTGCCAGGATACGTTGGGTAAAATTACTTGTAGGATAGGAAAATATAATGTTAGTGCCAGGAGAGAATACTTCCCTGTCATGCTATCCAGAGTTGTTTCTTGGATACCCCAGGTTGCTGCAATTTGGTGGCAACATGGGTTTTTTTTAGGACCCTTTATGCCTTGATATTCATTTGTTATAATTTTATGGCAGTGGTATTTTGCTTTTTGGACCCTTTAGGCCCTTCTGTTCATGCATTATACTTGACAGGAGAACAGTTCACTCTGTACAAAGTGAAGTATGTACTCCTATCAAGGATACAATGTTTGTGCTATGCTGGTTTTATGATCCATCTAGGATCAAAGAGAACTATTTGCCTTTATATGTTTGGATGCAAAGAAACATAAATAGTCTTGAACACAAATATTGTGCCACGTTTTAACCTGGTTTTGATAACTATGTCTTTAAGATCAAATACTGATATTTTAAACACTTAACTGTATGATGTATTACATACCAAATGCAATCGACAATATGTTTTATTATCAAATGCTCTTTTGTGTCAGTAGTCTCCCTAAGAACTGCTATTATTTGTAGCCAAAACACATTGGAGATGTAGTAATATATACACATTAACCAACAGATGTGCAGTTTGTTGGAAATAAGTATGTTCCTTCATTGACATATGTATATTGCACAGAAGATGTATAACATCAATCCATTTTCATTTGTTTGCTATTTGTACAACAATTTCTGGAGCGAATACAAAGCACTACTATAGCTGTCAACTCATGCAGGAGTAGAAAAGCATGCATAAAGAATTGCATACAACTGTTGTGTAGTTGGGGCCACTAAGTTTTAGTAGCTTTAGGATTTTACTATTGTTGCTAGCTGTGATGTAATTTAAATTATTGTATTTCAGTGTGGTAGTGTGGGGGTGCAACTTTTTGCAGAGATATACATTTTTTATTAACTGTCATCTTTTCTGGTGGGATCAAAAGAATCTAGAGTTATATACTGGTATGCAGTTCAAATACCAGTGAAAGAAATTCCAAATGATTATCCAAGTCAGTGGATTTAGGTGGACAGATTGTCTGGTCTCCTTATATGTCATGATACGCTGTAATAGATTTATTATTGTTAGGATTTATAAAAGGAATTGTACAAAGAAATCTGAACTAAAGGACAGTGTTACTGAATTTAGACCACAGTGTGATAGGTAAAGCAATCCCTATACAGGCCTGGACAGATCCTGAGGGTTCCAGGAGGTTTAGGCTCTCATATTTCAAGACATTTGGCTTATGAAGGTGGTAAGGTTGTCAGCCCTGTGTACCAGTTGCCTTTACCCCCAGGAAATATTCCTGGTATTCATTTCTGTTAGAAGTTGAGGTGACCCCAAGGCCATAGTGCGGCTGGAAGAATTATGTCAATGAAGAGTTTCACTGACATCATCAAGAATCGGACCCACAATCTTCTGGCTTGTAGCGCAGTGACTCAACCAACTGCACTACCAAATGCCCCCAGATCACAATGTACTGGGATGTAATTCCATGTAGTGTTGTAGATAGGTAACAGTGTGAATAATCCCACCATCACGGTTGAAGAGAAGATGGCTGTCAGCACATTAATCTTTAATGTTAGTACATGTTTGCCAAGCTGTGTGCTATCACTGCTACGAAAATCACAGATGTTGTTCAGTGTCATTGCAGTGTGGGAAGGGAATGACCATTGATGGAGTGTCATGTGACAACTGTCAGTATCTCTGAAACTTGGTGTACCCATAATGCACGGTTTGTTCCTGCCGAGCTGAACACAATAGAATAGTAGTGCAAACAGGGCTTGTAAATCAGTATTCTGAAAACATATGGTTATGACAGATATAAATGGTTTCGTAAAAAAAATTATGTGACCTTAGACTTCATAAGTTACCTGGTAAAAGATATGCTAGATTTCTTTACCAACTGGCAGCAACCAAATGTGTCTTTTATTAGGTAACTTACGATAAAGCTTTAAGAATGTCAACCATGAAGATTTAGACTTCATGTTGGCTTTTGTATGTGGTATGGAAAGGAATTTATGGTGTAATAGGTTGTTTAAACAATGGAAGGATGTAACAGTAGCTTGACACATTAGTTGAAGTATTGACTGGTGTCTATCAGGGTCGGGCTGGTGTTGAATTCCGTAACAAGTCTAAGTCTGTTGCCAAGGTTGCCAAGGTGCTGGGAGCCAGCAAGGACAAGCTGAGCACTGATCGTGGGCACTCTGAGGAGGTGAGTCACAAAGTTTATTTTACTTCAGTTTTATAAGTTTGGCATTACACTGCTGTGCGTGGGTTCTCTAACTTTTTCGGTGGTGTACCACTAATGAAATTTGACAATTTCAATGTACCAGCAGTATGTGTGTACATATACACACACACACACACACACATAAATTAGTGTGTATATTTAAATAAAAAAGACTGAAATTGGAAAGACTGGCAGACAGCAGGGTTGAGTTATATAATGTTGCCAGCAGTGCTGCATATTAGCAGATGTATGTGGCTTATGATTTATGTTTTTTAGATTTTTATCACATTTTCCATTTTGATTTTTTAGTAAGGCCACATACTAGTACCTGTAGTGGTGTGCATACCACAATGTGAGAAACAGTGGTGTAGTGTTATGTTAAATTAAAGGTAGAATTGTCCTTGTGTATGCCATGAAGGCAAGTGGAGGTGAGTGAAAGCGTAGCTCCACTCAGTCTTAACCTCATCGCTGGATGGGTGTGAGTAGTCAGCATCACGCCCTGGTTGCTTTACCCCCCAGGGAAACAGCTCCTGTTACCCACTAAATGGAAGGCTGGATGGGCCCCAGAGCCAGTGTGGATGCTTGGGAGAAGAAAAAAATCTCCCACTCCCGCTGGGAATCAAACCATGATCTCATAAGTAATCTAGCATGTTGCCTATTCTCTATACTGACTACAGTATGTTGAAACATTAAAAATCATTACCAGTGTTTTGAATGGTTGAGCTGATCTCTACATATGTACCACTTCAACACAACTTGAGTGACATTAAATTTGTAATATTTGCAAATATCAACCATACAAGTACTTAATATTAACCCTTTCCACTTGCCCATGTGGCAAAGTTCCAGTATTTCAAATATGGTGGTCTATCTGGTGTGTTGGGCATTCCCTACGTGCCATCTGTACTTTTCATGCCTTGCATGTGAGGATCTTGCCGCTGACTTTTTGTTTCCCATAGATTCTGCAATATGTTTGTACCTAGAAAAACTGTTTTATCTTGATAGTTTAATCTGCCGATATCCAAGGCTGTGCGTCTTTGCTTATGAGTACTTTGTTTTTCTTGGGAGGGTTACCAACCCATCCGCAAAATCCCCATTCTTGGAGGACCAGTTTGTCTCTCTTAGTCTGGCCTCTCTTTAACAATTTAACAATTTAATTATTTGGGATGCGAACTGAGTTTAGATGGTGAACCAGATTTTGGCAAAAAAATAAACAGATTTCAAGGAATATACGACACTATCAGAAAGCACTTAAACAAAATCCGTACAGATACACAAATGAAATTTTATAAAGTTGTAGCTAGACCATCACTACTCTATGGCAGCGAAACATGGGTAACCACGAAGAGAGACATGACTCGCCTAGAAGCTGCTTAGATGCGCTTTCTAAGAAGTGTTACAGGATACACAAGACTTGATAAAATAAGAAGCAAAGTCATAAGGAAAGAACTAGAGATCTCTGGAATACAAGACGTTAGACTCAAATACAAACAAAACTGGATCAACCACCTTGAAAGAATGGACAACACCAGACTCCCGAAACATGCCGTCAACTACAAACCTCGAGGAAGAAGAGACCGTGGACGCCCCAGGAAACGATGGGAATGCGTCGATGCTGGAACAGGTCAAACGACTTAATCCATGGAGGAAGATGATGATCTTGATAGTACTGTTTTGATCCAGCAATAAGGAATTTAATTTGACTGCCATACCCAAATGTAAATAAGGAAAATAAATCTGCAGCACAAATAATCTGAGTGGCATTGGTGAAGTTATTGCAAAAATTTATTGTAAATATTCCTAGCAATGAAGACAGTAAGACTAAGATTAGAAGATCCATGAAGGAAAGAGCATTATTCTACCAGGCAGCATCTACTAAGCTTGCAGGCCCTTTAGGCACAAGAGGTGGACACCCAGTTGAGAAACATTAATGTGGAGCATGAACCTTCATTATTCATTTCTTAAACTGCTGGGTGTGCCCCAGAAACAGTCTGGTGGCAAAGAAAAAAATCAGACTCCAGCAGTCTACCTACCCTCAGTGTTGAAGTGGCCATATTCTTGAGGACAAAGGAAGCGGCATGTTCCTACAAAACATCGGTAATTTTTTACAATTTTGATGTGTTACTGTACACAGAAGACTGTATAATGGATGTGGACTACTATGCAGACTGTACATATTGTACAGACACTCCTGAACTTACGCTGACAAGGTCAAATTTTTCACAAGACACGATTGAGTGTATGTATGGTCAGTTGTTTGTGTATAGACAATGGAGTCCAGCTGAAATCCAAACTCAAACATATTGGAACCTGACTGGCCATGGCATGCTTGTCCCACTTCCTGTCATATCACCCAGCAGTATTCTTCATCCACCTTTGTCACATTATGCCTTTGTTCCCACAAGGAAAAATGAGGCATGTGTTGCAAAAATGTTGTTATTTCAATTTCTATGTGCTCTTTTAAAAATTGTGTCAGTCTGAAATTGCACAATTCAGGGGAGTGTCTGTAGTTATAAAGGTTTGTGGGACACAAAAAAGGAAAACTTAACACCATTAAGGCATGCACGGATTGTGGTCCCACACATTCTTAACCTCAGTGCCGTTTTGGTACCTGAGCATATGTTTGACTCCGGCAAATTATGTCAGTTGCTCAGGCACATTGTTTCTGCTGGCTGTATTTTCCTGCCTGTACTTATGCCAAGTAACTGAAAAAAATATGGGATATGAATACTCTACATACCATGCATGATGCAGAATTCAATTTGTCAAACAAACCTTACAGGCAGTGAAATGTGAACACAATAGATACACAGTCTCCTTAACTTGTAGGAGATTGTTTATCTGTTGTGTTCACATTTCATTGCATGTAAGGTTGGTTTGATAATTTGGATTGAAATAATGTGGGAGTTCACTGTCTTTAATGTTTATTAATCTGAGATACATACATATATGTGTGTGTGTGTATATATATATATATATATATATATGTGTGTGTGTGTGTGTGTGTGTGTGTGTTTGTGTGTTAATTGGAAGTTGGCAATAGAAATGTGCATGGAATTTTTAACTGTTCCTGCTGGTGGGAAGATGATTGAACTTTGTTTTAAGATTAGTGTTTACAGTTGTAATGCTCAATATGAATTGTCCTGTCATGAACTGTTTATCTTTTGGCAGGTTGAACTTTGTGTGAAGATTCTTAGTGATATAATGGAACTGCTGTTTCGTAGTGATATCGGACCAACAGGACCAGATGTCAAAGAAATAATGCTAACTGTTCTGCGAACTGTTATCCAGAGTACAATAGCAATGGATCGAGAAAGTCCTTTAGTTGTAAGTTTGTAATCCTAGAATTAGTGTCAAATGAATGCTTTAGGATCAGACCACATCCACAGCCCTTACCTGAACTGTGTTAAATTGTGTTTTCTTGTTTATGCCCGAAGAGTCATTAGGTTTAGGGGATATTATTGTTCATTGTTTGATAGTTCTCTGTGAACAAGAGTAGGAAAGTTGTTTGTCTACAGTCATATTTAAAACCACACCTTTCAAATCAGAATGCCAATATACAACAGAATATGGAAAAATTACAAGTGTCTGCTTGAATTGCACTTCTGGCCATGCCACTGCTGTGCATGTAACTTATGAAACCAGCAATTAAATGACATTACTGCACAGTTTAAGTTAGTGTTTATGAATATGTAACATCCGCCCAAAAAACCCTGTGCTAATATCAAGGTGCAGACTAACATATTTGATCTCCAGTGAATATTAGTTTTGTGCCTTGTCTATTTTGCTGTGAGTGAGTGTGGATGTTAAAGTGTTCAACACTACGCTATGTCACAGTACCGAATGACGTGTGTTATAAATCAGTGACCTTTATAGCCAGTGTTTATCTTCAGATTAGACAGACATACGAGGTATGATCAAAAAAAGACCAAAGTGAACACGCAGCACCTAAACCAGTGAACGGAACACACTGTGGCTAGTGACACTGAGTAGTGGCAACCGTTGGTAACACAACGCTGCTTGCCACATCACTCTATCACTGCCAGTAAGCGAGCTATAGCCACTGAAGTAAACAAGTGCGGTGACCGGCTTGCGATTTTTTTAGGTGGTGAAAATGAAGGACTTGGAAGAACAACGTGTGTGTGTGAAATTTTGCTTCAAACTCGGGAAAACTGCTACTGAAACATGGAAAATGCCTCAGTAAGCTTTCAGAGACAAATGTATGAGCCAAATGCAGTGTTTTGAGTGGTACAGTCATTTCAAAACAGGAAGAACATCGATTGATGAAGATCCCCAAAGTGGACGACCTTCCACGTAAACAGACGACGTTCACATCAATGCAGTTCATGATTTGATTCTCCAAAATCGCTGTTTGACTATCAGAGTGATTGCTGAAGTCACATAGCAGTTCTGAAGCATTTGAGGGAAGCCGTACGCTGGAAGAGGCCTAAGTTGTGGATGAACAAGAGTTGGGTGTTGCACCATGACAGTGCACCAGCTCACTCGTCGTTCCTTGTGTGAAATTTCTGGCAAAAAACGAAACAACTGTTGTACCCCAGCCACCCTACTCACCAGATTTGGCTCCAGCGGACTTTTTTGTGTTTCCCAATTTGAAGTCTACCTTGAAAGGATGCCGTTTCGACACATTTGACAAGATCCAGAAAAATTCGACAAAGGAGTTGGTCGCCATTCTGAAAGAAGCATTCCAGAAAGAGTTCCAAAGTTGGCAGAAACGTCGGGAGCGGTGTGTTGCTAGCGAAGGGAACTACTTTGAAGGCGACACACTTTAATAAGTTGTATCTATCAACATACAGCTTTTATTAAAGCAGTTCAGTCTTTTATTGATCATATCTCATGTTGTTTTTGGTCATTTCTTAATATCTGCTGCAGGTAACTGAAATGAATTGAAGGCAGAGAAAAGCCACTGGAAATATGTTGCAGTTGTACACTTGCCTCACTTCCAGTTCAGGGCTCAGAAAATTGGAGGCACTTGATTTTTGTTGCTTGCAGTGTGCAAATGATTGCTGACTGTGTGTCCTAACCTCCAAAGTTTATATTCACAGTGTGACTGATGAAGATTGAAGTCCTCTGGTGTGTGATGTCATGTTGATTGGTAATTATTTAAACATGTTTTGGAGGAGCTTGCTACCTCGATATTCAAAGTGATTGAAAAAGAGTAATTTGCATGGATGAAACTGTTTCATTTTGTATGGGGCATGGGTTAGGTCACAGTTGTAGTGTGGCAATAGGAGGGGAGGTGTTGGGAGGGGAGTGTGCAGAATGAAATGTAGAGCCAGTTAGAGGTAGGGAAAGCAGAACAGATCAGTGGGAGGAGGGAAGAAATGGAGGAATGAGTATATGTAATTGAAACACAGTGAGACTTAAAGAGACTGAGATAGATAGATAGACAGACAGACAGATAGATAGTCAACTGAGGAAGGTAAAGAAGAATGGCCTGCTTTTGATTGCCTCACTGATGACCTGATCCATGTACTGGGCTTTGATAGGCACTTAGTCATGTAGCTGGACATGGTGCACCCCATTTAAACTACACTCTGCTGTTGCTGCCAGTTTGTTTGCTGTGCAAGGTGGATGTGCCATTGGTGCTCTTTTACACTTACTACAGCAGAGGGTTCAGTCTCTCCAATGTAAACCTGCCAACACACACAGGGGATGTGTTACACAACTAGAATCTTGAGTTCCATTATCATACCTTATGGATCCAAAGATCATGTTCTTGTTCATGCAGTCTGTGCTGTTGTGATGCAGGAAATATCTCTTTCTCTTGCAGGGCCGATTGGTGGCTGTGATGATTTCAATTTTCAGACAGATGACTGCTCATCACTTTGAAGTGTACATAGGCCACTTTGTGACAATTACAGACCTGCTTGATTTTCTTATGGAGATCTTACTTGTATTCAAGGACCTGGTATCAAAACCTGTTTATCCTAAGGATTGGTGTGAGATGATAATGCTGCAGAACAGGTAAACATGTCCATTTTATTGCTGTTAGGTACATGCAGAAAGTCTGTTGATACATCCATTTTAGATTTTGGTAGCCATTTTGTCAAAAAGGAATGGCACTGTTTTTAGTCTCTTATTTTCATGAAAAGTAGTAAAACCAAATTGAATGATCAGAATCAAAATCTGCAGGTGTGTTTTAGAATTAGCCACTGATATTGTACCCATTTTTAAGTCTGTGGAATTGTTTTGATCCCCTTTCTTTTCAGTATTTTGTAAGACACTGCCCTTTATATCTATAACTAACTATGTGGTTGCAGAACCTGAAGATTCAGTGCCATTTGTACAAAGGCTTACCATTGGATTATATTCTGAACCATGTTGATCCACCTCTCATAATCACAATCTACCTCCCTCCATTCCATCTTAATTTTAGCCTCCCATCCCTTTGTTAGGTGTTCCAAGTGGATTTTTCCCATTTTCCCACAAAAATCTTGTATGTACTTCTCATTTCCCCCTACATTCACAGCACATTGTTTCCTTGATTATACTATCTAGAGAATACTAGGTAAAGTGAAGTCCATACAGGAATATGGGAGAATGATGGTGTAACTCACTTCTCTTTTAACCATATCAGCAGATAAGGGTTGTTGTCATCTTCATTCCATCTCCAGTTTACCCCTGGGGATATTGCACCTGTTACCCAATATGTAGGAGGCTGGGGGTACCACAGAGTCAGTCTGGCCTGGTCTGCACAGATCATTGCCAGCCTTCTTGTTGCATCTTATTGCACCACACCAGCACTGCTCTGTTGTCTGAATGTTGCACAGAGTGTTCACCCTCTTTCAGTCATTTTAGCTCTCACTCTAGGGCACTTTTTTTACTTTCATGCTATAGTCTTCTGGGCTATGAAACCATTCTGGTAAGAGGCTAGCAACATAAAATGAATGTAAGATTTTATGTTTCCATGGTATTGAAGTTTGAGTATGGTGTATCCATATACTGGAAGATATGTTGTCAGAATCTCAGATCTTATGTTATTGGATATGATGTACCCATGTCTTGGACCAAATGTTGTCAGAACATCAGATATTCTGTTTCTGGACGTAGAGAACTAGGAGCATTTTGTACCAAACTTGGTGGATTTTAGAAGAGTGTCATGGTGTAAAGACAGACAGCCCAGCCACAGAGTCAAAGGCTCATCTGTTCTGGTTTTGAGGTTAGATATTTCAAAATTTTATGTTCAAGTGTAAGACTGTAAATTTTGAAAAGTTTGTCAGAACTTTGATATTCACTCACTGTAAAAAAAATCAAATTATGAATTCCAGTATTTCAGGTGGTATTGTTTCAGAATAGGATTTGGTAGTACTCTGTAAAATTTCCATCATTATGAACAGACCCAACCCTCTCATGCATTGTAACATCCTGCCATTTTGTGAGCCCATACAGAATGTGAAATGGTACACATTTTTGCCATTTGCTGCCAAGCAGATTTGTTTGTCTGCTGTACTTTCTGCTATGTAAGAGCTATATAAGCCTTAACATTGTTCATGTCACTTGCGTTGAACTGTGATCTACAAGTAAAAGATTTTGAATTTTCGAATGTTTATTTATTAGGTGAGTAAAATTATATATAGGACTGCATCCATTAACATTAGGTAAATACCATTAACATTAGGTAAATAGCATTCACATTAGGTTAAATACCATTAACATTAGGTAAGTACCATTAACATTAGGTAAATACCATTAACATTAGGTAAATACCATTAACATCAAAACTAGTACCAAATTTTCATATTGTTTTGCCAAGAGGAACTTGTTGATGTCCTTCCATTTTTTATCTGTTGGACATTTCATGACAATATCATCTCTCACATCACTGTCACTACTTGCTTATAGTCATCCTTTTCATAATCTGGTAGCACACATTATGTGTCACAACTTCAATTTACCTTGTTTGTCTAATCAGTCACATCACTTCTCAGAGTTAATGCCACACAAATAAAGAGAACATTGTCTTTGTCATGGTTGACTTTAGATTTCATGTTGGTATGATTCTTAGTTTCAAGGCTGCGGGCCAGAGAGGTGGCTGATTTTTCATATGCAGTAGAATTCCTTTAATCCAGCACCCATGGTACCGGATGTGTGCCAAATTATCAAATGTTACCTGTACTGACCAAAGTTCTTACAGGTAATTTGTTGTTATTGCTCCTGTGTTTGGTCTGCACCACAAATCAGAGGAGTATTCTGTTTGGATATCTCCTTCACCTCTTTGTTCAGGAGCATCAGGAGTCCTTCCTGTTGTTTCTGAAATCCCTTCAGTTTCTACCAGGAATGCTGAAGGTCCAGAAGTCTGTGGATCAGGAGTCTTCGTAGCTGAAGGAGTTGATGGAGCAAAAGACAAAGGGTCAGGAGAGATCAAAATGTTCAATGTAGAGACATTCTTGTAGGCCTTTGGAGGACTTCCACGCTCGGGATTATTTTCCTCAACTGCCAAGGTATCGGGATTTCTGGAGTATCAGCATCCAGATTCAAGGAATTATGAAACTATGCAGCAGGGTCAAATGACTTATTTCATGTAGTAATATTATGTGGCTGATTTTCTTTTTATGTTATGTTGTTGAAGAGTCAGAAATGGTTTGCTGCTTTAACTGTTCATAGAAAGCAGACATATATCTTTTATGATCCTGTGAGATGCAAAATTATTTGAGAGCAAGAATGTCCAGTGCACAAGTGCAAAATACATTGTGTGTGGTATGGAAGAGGTTAAGGTAGGTTATGTTCACTGTCAAGCCATTTCAGGTTCTAAATGAATCTGATGTATTTGGTCAGTGAATAACACAGGAAATTAGTGTTAAATTAACTACATAATTGTGTGTGTGATATTTTTAATGTATTTGATTGTTTGCAGTGTCATCCTAAAGTCCCTTCGGTTCTTCTCACACACAATACGTGACTATTTCTTCCAACCATTTGAGCATCAGGCATGGAACAACTTCTTCCATTGTGCCATCGCATTCCTGACTCAGCCAGCATTACAGTTGGATACCTTTAGCCAAAATAAACGTACGCGCATTATTGGGAGGTATAAGGATATGCGCAGAGAGACTGGCTTTGAGATTCGCAGCATGTGGTTCAACCTTGGTAAGTGTGCTGTGTATTACTACATTTATGCATGTTGAGTGTATGATCGGATGTTGTAGAATTCAGTGACATATTCCGTACCTGATTTCCTTATCTGTTGCAGTTTTACTGTGCTGAGACAAACTTAATTCTGATGTTGCTGATAGGTAAAAGTTTTTGACAGTGTTGTAATATTCAGAATGTGTTCTTTGGGCATTTCCCATATTTGGATACACGTGCTGTGTGTTGTGTACAACTTAATGATAAGGGGCCTCACATCCTTCTGCTTGCAGACAGACACAAACCCAACATCAGAAATGTCGTACATTTGTTTCCAGAAATGGTCCAAAGGAAATATTCATTTGAAGGTCTACAGAGGCCCTAATAACTTTGGCTTAAAAATAGTTGTTACTGTTTTAGCTTTTTGCTCTTCTCTGGAGTTCTTATATTTAGTGGTGTTAAATGGGGTGGTATTGTCATTGAAATTATTGCAAACAATAATTTGCTGTTAGTACCAGACTGACATAACTACATAAAGTTATGATTTTATATGTGCCACTTTTAAAGTTTGCAATTTTGAAATTGTGATTTATAGTGGTGTTGCATGAACTTGTAACATCAATTGATTCTTCTTCTTCTCCTCCTCCTCATCCTTTGTCTTCTTCTTCTGCTCCTCCTCCTCCTCTTTCTTCCTTCTCCTCCTCCTCCTCCTGCTTCTCCTCCTCCTCCTCCTCCTTCTTCTTCTTCTTCTTCTTCTTCTTCCTCTTCCTCTTCTTCCTCCTCCTCCTCCTCCATGGCGCTACAACTCCGATAGAGTCTTGGCCTTCTCGACAATATCCTTCCATTTAAGGCGGTCCTGTACTTGTTCTGCCCACTTCATAAGCTTCATCTTCTTCAGATCATTCCTGACATATCTTCCCATCGAGACATGGGTTTTCCAGCTGGTCTTCCTGTGAATGGTTTCCATTTGTGTATTTTTTACTATGCTAGTTTCAGGCATTCTATTTATGTGTTCAAACCAACTCAGTCGTTGGGCTTTAACATAATTTGTTGTGTTCCGGTGTTTAATTAATTCATCCAACTCCTTATTTGTTTTAATTCTCCAAATACCGTTGGATTCCTTAGTTGGCCCAAATATTTTCCTTAATATTTTCCTCTCAAACACAGAGAGTTTCTGTATAACACTTTC